>Ga0209125_1001336_pt1 | contig 23534 bp, 18 predicted proteins | sample BarGraIncub1131A_FD_184503 | JGI IMG/M metagenome (GOLD analysis project Ga0209125, IMG submission 184503) | Arctic peat soil microbial communities from Barrow, Alaska - Barrow Graham LP Incubations 11-31A (SPAdes) (version 2) | ecosystem: Environmental > Terrestrial > Soil > Wetlands > Peat... | reverse complement strand
AGCCAAAGGTTTTAATGATAATGCTGCTTGTTGAACTGTTTCGATATTAGTAATACCAGATACATGAAGAGTTGCTGCTGTTGTTAATATAATGAAGAATGAAATCATATTAGAAAATATCATTCCTATTTTTGTATCAAAACGCATTCTTCTAATATCAGTTATTCTAACTTTTGGTGTTTCACCAAAATCTTCAATCTTATTTTCGTCTATTTCTTCTTCAACTTCATTTGACGCTTGCCAGAAGAATAAATATGGAGATATAGTTGTTCCAATAAATCCAATCAGTGTCATAATATAAACTGAATTAAATTGAATATGTGGAATTAAAGTACTTAAAACAATTGTTTTCCAATCTTGATTTACCATAAATGCTGTAATAATATATACGCATAAACTTAATCCTAACCATTTTAAATATTTAGAATAAGTTTTAAAAGGTACAGCTATTTCAAGTAAAATAATCATAACAGCTACTACTATTAACCACATATAAAAGTTTTGACCAACTAGCATTTGAATACAAGCAGCTATAATACCTAAATCTGCTCCGATATTTATTATATTAGCAACTATTAAAAGCATTACCATAAAATATAATAACTTTTTAGAATAATGTTCTTTAATAACACCTGCTAAACCTTTACCAGTTACCATTCCTATTCTGGCACACATTTCTTGAATAGATATCATTGCTGGTAGTAAAAATAATGACATCCAAGTCATTTGATAACCATATTGCGCTCCAGCGACAGAATATGTTGCTACTCCAGATGGATCATCATCTGCTGCTCCAGTTACAAATCCAGGGCCAATTGATTTTAAAGTTTTTCTTATTTTTTTTATTATCTTTTTACCTTTTGTTAATTCTTTTTCAATTTCAGTTGATATATTATTGTTATCCATTGTCATCTCCACTTCATTTATCATATTACCTATATATTAACATGTTTTTATATAATAACATAGACGTAAATTGCAAGTGCAAGTTGGACACCTACGGAAGAATGAGCGCGGGGATATTAGGCAGCGTAAACTTTGTCCAAGAATGCCTCGAATAATTCCTCTGGAGTGCGATAGCCGAGCTTACGGCGAGGCCGGCCGTTCAGTTCATCTGCAAAGACAAGGATATCTTGGTCTGAGAACTTTTCAATGGAGACTCCTTTAGGAACATACCGCCGGAACAATCCATTGTGCCGTTCGTTCTGAGGCCGTTCCCAAGAGGTGTAGGGATGTGCGAAGTACACTTCAGCGCCCCATTGCTCAACCTCTGCGAAGTCCGCGAACTCAGAGCCGTTGTCTACAGTAATCGTCTTGAAGACATGCCCGAAGCGGTCGCCGTATTCTTCACGGAGAGCCTTCATCGCCGCCATGACAGCACCGCTGGTTTTGCCCGGAATGCGAATAGCCAGATAGTTCTGGGTCTTCTTCTCGATGAGCGTGAGAACAACGGATTCCTTGCCGGAACGCAATCCAACTACTGTGTCGCCCTCCCAGTGTCCTTCTTCCTCGCGCTTGGCCGCAATCTCTGGTCGCAACTCAATGCTGTTGCCAAAAATACACTTGTTTTGGCGGTTCTTACCCTTGTGGCTCTTTCGTTTCAGGACTTCGGACATCTCAAAGAGTGTAAGAGTTAAGCTCCCAACCCATAGTTCATTGTAGAGGGTTTTGGTACAGACTGGCTCACTTTCATTAAACAGCCTGTGGAGCCTTGCGTGGCCGACACAGGCAGCAAGAGACCATTGACACTCTCGCACCTGCGTGTCTACCCAAACTGCAAAAGTTCCGTAACAATTCAGCTTGTGAGGCTTGTGGCTGCGTGTCCTATTGGCACTATAAACCGCGTGTCCACACTTTGCAGAATATCCGGGAACTCTGCCCTTGTTGCTTTGTCGGGGCGGGGTGCCGCGACAAAGCTCGTTACCAACGGTAGTCGGGGAACAGCCAATCTCTCTGGCGATGGCTCTGTTTGAATAGCCAAGCCGCTTCAGGCGTTGGATAGCGGCCGCTATCTTCTCTTTGCAAATGCTGTCCACGCTTGCGTTCCTGTACCTCTGTGATATAATTCTGGCTGTCCATAGGGATTGTCCTCCTTTGGCAGATGGGTGTGTGAGAACTCCATTCTGCCATAAGGGAAAATCCCTATGGATTTTCTTTTAAACTGTCCAACTTCATTTTAGGGGGTGCGGACGAAATCCTGGACCAAAAGGTAAAGGAGAATGCCCATGTATTCCCACGAAGACAAATTAAAAGCCGTACAGCTTTACATTGAATCTAGCCGCAAAGAGCGGACGGTGATTAACGTGTTAGGATATCCATCCCCAAACGCTCTACGTCAGTGGTACGAAGAATATATTCAGACTGGCGAATTACATAAGAAATCAAAAGGAAAACCACGATTTACGAAAGAGCAAATCAGATGTGCTGTCGAGTATTATGACGAGCATGGAGGTAGCCTCGCAGCGACCGCCAGAGCATTGGGATACCCCAATAGGAACACCTTACGTGAATGGATTAAGGCCGCTCATCCGGATGAAGATATCATAACCGCGAAGCATTGCAAAGTTATCCAAAAGCAGATAAGATGTAGTCCAGAGCAAAAAAAGGTTGCTGTTATAGCCTGGATTAAAGGGACACCAGATTACAAGGTTGCAGCCCAATATGGTGTCAGCAAGGCAGCACTTTATGTATGGAAAAAGCAGTTGCTCGGAGAGGGGCCTTCCATCAACATGAAGAAAGAAAAATCATCGCTTCCAGACCAACTTCCCGACAGCAAAGAGGCTCTTGAAGCTGAAATCAAGTTGCTAAAGGAGCAAATTCATCAACTGCAATTTGAGAAAGACGTTCTGGAAACGGCTGCTGAAGTATTAAAAAAAGGAAAAGGCATCAATCTGGAAAAAATGACAAACGCTGAAAAAGCCGATTTGATTGATGCTTTAAAGGGAAAATATCGGCTTAACAAATTACTAAATCATATCAGAATAGCAAAAGGCAGCTACTTTTATCAGCAGAATGCCGCATTAAGGCCAGATAAGTATGCTGATTTACGAGCAAAAATAAAGAACGCTTTCTATGAAAATGCACAGTGCTATGGTTACCGCAGAATATATGCCATATTGAGAAAAGACAGCAACGCTTTTTCTGAGAAGGTCATCCGTCGAATTATGAGCGAAGAACAGTTAGTCGTATATTGCGCTAGACGGAAGAAGTACAGTTCCTACATGGGTGAGACCAGCCCTGCCGTTGAAAATGTTATCGCAAGAGACTTCCACGCGGATGCGCCAAACGTGAAATGGCTGACAGATATAACCGAGTTTGCGCTGCCGGCCGGAAAAGTATATTTATCTCCGGTGATAGACTGTTTTGATGGAATGGCTGTTAGCTGGACCATCGGTACTAGCCCAAGCGCCGAACTCGCAAACACGATGCTCGACGACGCAATAACCCATCTCGGCAAGGACGAGCACCCAGTTATTCACTCTGACAGAGGCTGCCATTATCGTTGTCCAGGATAGATTGCAAGAGCCGAGCAAGTTGGCTTGATTCGTTCCATGTCTAAGAAAGGTTGCTCACCTGACAACTCTGCTTGTGAGGGCTTTTTTGGCCGGTTGAAAAACGAGATGTTTTACGGCAGATTCTGGATGGGCGTTTCTATCCAACAATTTATATCTATGCTGAATCAGTACCTTTACTGGTATAATGAGAAGCGCATTAAAATATCCTTGGGTGCGATGAGCCCACTTGAGTATAGACGTAATCTTGGCTTGGCCGTATAAATGGTCCAAGAATATGTCCGCACCCCAACCGCTCGTTTGAAAGTGAGCCAGTTTATTACATTTGACCGTCAATATTGCCGTCAAAAACACTTAGTTATATGCAACGGGTGTCGCATATAACTAAGTGTACATAAAATCTAAAAACGCACTGTTTGTTGGTCGAGTAAAATTGTCAGGAAAGTAGCCTTTGAGATCATATGTACCCCTTCCATCCCAAGAGATTTCGGCCGCATATCTGATAGCCCTCTCCACTCTTGAAGGAGTGGTATAATATTTTCGTGCAATTTCGGGGTATATGTCCTTTGTTATGCAAAGAAGATTGTCCCTATCCTCTATCAGCATCAACAGTGCTTCGCGGATGTACTGATAACCTCTGACATGGGGCGGTATTCCAAAATCAATAAGGGTTCTGCTAATAACAATCTCGAGCCCCGAATCACGCGATACCTGAATAAGACTCTATAGCATCTCATCTGTTTGCATTTTTAATTCAACTCCGTATTTAGAATATGAACGTCCATAATATATATCCGTTAAGGTAGTCGTTTTGTGACATTCTTTCGGATATTTATTTCATTATCAGAAACCTCATGGTATAATATGGATACAAAAAAGCAACGTACTGTTATTTCATATAGATTTTGAAAGGCAAGTGGGAATCGGTATAAATAGGGACCAATCAAACTTCATTTCCGCATTACATGCAAAATATGCCCCGTCCATGGCGCAGCTTACTTATCGCCGAATAGGCGATACCGAGCTTGCTAAAAAATTGGTGCAGGAGACCTTCCTGATAGCGTGGTATGCCAGATGCGGTTTGCAATCATATCAACCCCGCAGGTTGGTTATTTAACACGCTTAAAAAGCTGACCATGCGTGAAATGAAGAAATCCCATCATTCGGAAATCCCTCTCAACTTTGATCTTACCGACGAGCCTGAAGAACCCGTATTATCCATGAACATGTACATAGCCCCAGGCCTCACAGATAAAGACCGCGAACTAATTCTCTGGAAAGTTAACGAAGAGCTTTCTTTTGAGGAAATCGCAAATCTCAGGGGTATTTTTAAAGTAAGGAGAAAAATGCGCAATATGGAAGTATCGCTTATTATTCCCGCTTTTAACGAGTCGAAAATTATTAAAAGCACTGTCAATACTGTTCTATCTTTTCTAATGAACAATTATTCTGAATATGAGCTTATCGTTGTTGATGACGGAAGCTTTGATGATACTAAAGAAATCGTTGAGAGTATATCAGATCCGCATCTTCTCTGTTTAAGCCATTATCCCAACAAAGGAAAGGGCTTTTCAGTTCGAGAAGGGATACTGGCATCAAATGGTGATGTTGTCGTTTACACAGACGCAGACCTTGCCTATGGTATTGAAGTAGTGGGAGAGCTTGTTAAGAAGCTAAAAATTGAGAATGCTGATGTAGCAATAGGCTCAAGGAAACTACATCCGGAAGGATACAGAAACTATCCTCTTATAAGGCTGATAGCTAGTCATATGTTTAGTTTATTAACAGGCTGGTTAGCAGGATTTAATTACGATACTCAATGTGGCTTGAAGGCTTTTACCTCAATTGCGGCAAAGGAGATTTTTTCAAATTGTGAAACAGATAGCTTTGCTTTTGATTTCGAAGCAATAATGTATGCCGTTGGCCTGTCTTTTCAAGTTACGCAGTTACCTGTAGTGGTCATGAATCACAGAGACTCTAAGGTCAATGTGATTCATGATAGTATTAAAATGTTTGGTGATATAATCCATATCCGACGTACTGTAAAAAGGACAATTACGGAGAAATACTATTATTTCCAAAAATAATAGCAACTCGATAAACACATAAATATTCCATTTTATTTTTAATAATATCTAGGCCCTTTTTCATGGCACCATTAGTGTGAATTCCACTATTATCACTAGATTAATCTATACTCTAAAGGTCGAATTAAGGAGAATAGTATGTTTAAAAAGACGACTAAAAGAAAAGAGCGCCGTGTTAGGTCGGCAAGCTCATTTGCTTTGCAGAACCCCGAAGACTCGTTTGTAAACCTCTGGGGGAAAATACCACAGTTTATAAAAATCACCTTCCTATCAGCTTGCGCTTCAGGATTGATTGCGCATTTCTACATAATTTCAAGAAAGCTCCCCAACCATGATGACATCGGGCACCTCTTTGAAGCAACTTATGGGACGGCGTCGGGCAGATGGCTACTTCCTTACATATTGAAGCTTGACGGAAGTTTCAGTACTCCTTGGCTGATAGGAGTACTTGCCATTCTAATTCTTTCTGTGGCCGTTTGTCTAACGGTAAGCGTAATGAGGATTCACCACCCCTTGGGGTGTATCCTGACCGCAGCTGTAATGGTTACGTTTCCAACTGTGACTTCTACAATGACCTATATGTTCTCGGCCGACGCCTATTTTCTCGGACTTGCTCTTGCGTGCTTTGCTGCGTATGTAACCGATAAATACCGTTGGGGATTTATCGGCGGAGTGATGGCAATAACCCTTTCTATGGGCATTTATCAGAGCTACTTTGGTATGACAGCGGTCCTGATGGTAGGTATACTACTGCTCAATGCTACGGACGGTGAATATTCTTTTAAGAGTATCATCTTTAAGGGCGCAAAGTTTCTTACAACGCTTGCGTCCGGTATGATTATGTACGTGATAATCGTGAAACTCACAACTCAGTCAACGGAGCTTGTCAGCTATATGGGCATTTCTGAAATGGGAAATGTATCCGTTTCCCGTATGCCTCAACTTGTAGTTAACGCATATTTGGAATATTTACACTTTTTTATCAAGAATAGTTCTTCTGTGCATTTTTCGTTCCTGAAATACGCATTTGCCCTAACTGCCATAGCGTCGGTGTACCTCGGTATATTTATCATCCGAAAAAAGAAACTGAAGTTAAAAAATGTCATATTGCTGATTTTGCTGGTGGTGATATACCCTCTGGCGGGCAATATCATTTATGTAATGGTACCGGACGCGTCCGTTCATATGTTGATGATGTACGGGATGACTGGGATTCTGATAGCTCCGCTGGCACTCATGGAGTATTATATGGAGTTGACGACGAAATTGCCTTTGGGCAGATGGGTCAATTGGCGTAGAAGTGTTTGCTCTGTGTGCTGTTGGGTTATAGCAGGGACGATGGCCGTCACGGCCTATAGCTACACAATATTCAGCAATGAAGCTTATTTGAAGATGGAGTTGTCCTATGAGCAGACTTACTCCTTCTCCACTCGTCTGCTCAGCGCAATAGAGAACAATGACGGGTATGATAAAAACACGCCAATTATTCTGGTGGGTTCGGCTTCTGACGATGTTACCTATGCACCTACCCCGGAATTCGACAGGATAAGCTTGACTGGAGTTTTGGACATGAAGGAACTTATTAACAGCTATACATATGGGTATTTCCTACGACGCTTTGTTGGTGCGTCAAACATTATAAATGCTTCAGGTTCCGAACTGTCTGAAAAATTTAAGGACTCCGACGAAGTGAAAAGCATGCCAAATTATCCGGCAGATGGCAGCATTAAGCTCGTTGACAAGTACATAGTCGTTAAGCTTAGCTAAACTCTGGTTTATCGGAACTAATATCATCACGCGACGCGGAGAACGAAAGTGTCCCTAGCTCCGTGGAAATTGAGATTGCATAGAAATGCTCCAAATACATTCTGAAAGCTACGAATTACGCGGTTATGGTTTCTAAATTATCAACTGACAGATTTGAAAGCATGGCTGTGAGGAAAGTCAATTGTCGGAATCCTTTGACTCTTCTGAAGCCACGCTCCGCGTCTAAGAAGCCGGCAGCCGCGTGCCTGAGCGCCATTTCACCGTCCCAGTATTTTGACACTCTGTGGATGATGTCCCGACAGGCAGAGTTTGCCGATTCCATAGGATTCGTGCTACAAAGCGAAACCATGAAACATTCACGATATGCATAAATCATTCCATTGAACTATTTATGCATATCGTGAATATGGAAAATTGGACTTCTGTGAGAAATCAAGCTTGTAATCAAACAAAAAACAGGTTGTAGCAATCATTACACTGAGACCCAAATTGGGAATTTCCAGAACGCAAATTGTTCCGATATTATTTCTATTATCCAATCGTACGTATCATCTGTATTTTGAAGCTCTTTGCTCTAAATGAAAACATAGGGAAGTGAATAAACTGAGAACAGGAGAAAAGTACACATATAATGATGTGGATTTCGATGTCGTCTGTAGCGGGCTAAAGCACGCCGATGGGAATATCCACCTCACTCTCAAATACAAGTGTGGCCGGACAATAATAGCCCAAAGATATGCTCAAGCTAAAACTGACGTGGAACTTGAGGATCGTGTCAAGCGAATAACTGCTCCTGAGCTGTTTGTTGCTATTATTCCAAATCTCCGGGACAGCTTAGCCAGTGGCGGCCTGTACAATGACATCGTAATTTTTTGGAATTCATGGAAAAACCTTGTGGCGAAGCAGAGCGGTTGGAATGACGATACGACTGCACAAAAAGAAAAGATTCTCAGAAAATTGTTTACATATTTGAAAGGTGTCTCAATGAAAGCATTGAGCACTGATGACTACATAGAGGCGGCGCAAAAGTTGGAAGAAGCACCTCACGGAAAGCGCCGCTATTTCGCGATAGAAGCTCTTAAGCTTCTGAGCAAGATTTCAGCGGCCGCTACCTTGGTGGGGATTTGTGACGTTGATCCTCTTGAGAGTATAGTTGAGAATATTAGGAGCGGACGCGACGAAATAGCAGAAATAAAAGATCATCTACGTATTGATAGCCTCAGCTTCAACGAAGAACGGGCGGTATTCGATGAAATTGAGCGTAATATAGAACTCAATAGTGGCTATTTTGGCATTGCACTCGTGATGCTTGGAGGCCTCACATATAATGAGGCTTGTGCCCTCACCGTAGCGGACATTCATGAATCAGAATGCTTTCCGGGATTGCGAGCCATATTTGTGAGCAAAGAATGTCGTTCTGTCAAAAAAAGCCGTGGCGATAGGGACAGCAAAAAACGGGGTAGCGGAATAGAGAATCTCTCTATTCTTGGAACACGCTCTGCATATAGAGCAATCCCGATGTCATCCGCTTTGGACAGTCTATATTTAACCCGACTAAACCAAATAACCCAGTCCAGCAAGAATGACCCTGCAAACAGATATCTTGTCTGTATAAGGCAAACTAATAACAATCAAATGTCTCCTGATGATCTGCAAGAACTTAGCAACAATATTCTGAAAACCGTGGGGTTGCCAGAGACATCTGTTATTCGAAATGCAGACCATAACCAGAAAAATATTAGAATTTCCTTGCCAAAAGATTTGCTTCGTCAAAACTTCACATATAGGCTCCGATGGGCTTGCATGTTAAAAGAGGCTGAAATCAAATACCTGACGGGGAAATGCTGTATGGATACAGATATCCGCCATTATAGGGATATGCTCAGCGATTTTGAATTACTTTCTCTAAAGCAGCGAATTGACAATTGGGTGTTTCCTTCCGCGCAACAGAAAACTATTCCATTGATGACGCAGGAATCGTCGATTGTTTTGCCGGACGAGATATTTACAAGTGTCCTGTCATCTCCAGATAACAATCTGGCTACTGCTGTTTTTGTAAACATATCGACTTCCGTAAGACAAACCATAGAGGTCATTGTTTCTTCGAAATATAGCTTTTCCGGAAGTGCAATTATATCTACTACGTTAAACGGCTGTACTATTGAGGGTAATGACGTATGAGCAAAAAAGACTCTAATAGCTCTTTTAGCATCGGTAGCATTACCTATCGTTATAAGCAAAGAAAATCGGGCGAATTGTATTCCGGCTCAGTTTTCTATTATCCTCCGGACGAGAAACGGGCAAAAAAGGTCAGCGATCTACCGCTACTAATTTCCGAAAGTTTAATAGATCATAAAGCCCGTGAAATTGCCGAAATTCATCACAGAAAACATTTTAGTGACGACTCCGCATCAAAAGACCAAACTACATTGAGATCTCTATTGTCTTTTGAAGATTATTGGAACTACCATAAGGAATTAATATGTGATATCAACGCTTGGAGTCGGACGGATTGCAGCACTTATAGTAAATATCAGTTAGCTGCTAAGAACGGGTTTGCACAGCGATTTGGGGAAAAGCCAATCAGCGGAATTACAACTGAAGAATGTAACAGAGTACTAAATGAGATAGTGGATAATGCTGAAAGTGCTGAAACCGACAGACTGTATGGTTGGTATAGAAACATTCTTTATAAGATTTTTAAATATGCAGTCGCTCGTGGGCACTGCAAAGCAAACCCCGTTCTTGCCTTGGAAGATTACCCTGAGGAATCAATAACAGCAATAACCAAAACACTTATCCGTGAACGGTTATCGACAAAGACCATACCGCTTGATAAAGTCAGAAAAATATATCAGTATACAAAGCAAGAACATATACACAGTGGAGAACTTCTTGGCCTAGCAATCATGCTATTTACTGGGATGAGAACTGGTGAAGTTAGTGGGCTTAGATTCAGTGAGTTTGTCGAAATGAAGGATTATCCTGGTGAATACATTCTTCGCGTAGTCGAAAGTCGAGAAAATAAAACGACTACCACCAACCGGCTGAAAACACCAAACGCTTATAGAAAATTGCCTGTTATCTCAATCCTTGCGGATATTATCCTTGAAAAACTGAATTTTTTGCACGGCAAGATGCCTTCTGGGACAGATGTCAGTCAATTATTTATCGTCTGCTCTGGCGAGGTCTACGACAAACCATGTCTTGAAACCCAGTTAAGCACATTTATCCATGAAATACTAATAGCGTCGGAAGTTAAGAACAGAATGCTTATTGTCCCACCTATTGTCGAGGATGACAAAGAAGCTCTTGAACCGAGCCCAGAGTCATATCTCCTCAGACGGCATGCTATATCGTATGCTTATAGCCTTGCAAATCTGGATGAAAAAAGTGCTGCCTATTTTGCCGGACACTCTCTTAAGGGAAAAGATCTAAACACCTTACATCCATACCGGGACTATGGGAACGAGGACAAGCTTCATGCTGTGCTTGTCAAAATGGAACGTATCTCTTTTTGGATTACAGGTATCCGAAAGGAAAAAACCGCGCAATTAGATATGCAGGTTCGCTCAGCGCATTTTGAAGCTGTCGATTTTCAGAAAATTGTTATTACTCTGGAACCTGGCGAGTCTGCGAGCCTCAACCTGTACGCCTGTAGAGCAAATGACCCAATAAAAATATCAATAAAAACAGAAATGCCGGCACGACTAGTTGAAGCCTCATCCGCCAGTCCACCCATATCAAGTGACACCGGAAATATTACCGGTAGTTACCGAGACTACGTTGTACCCATCACTGTTCAAGAAGATGATGTGAATGAAGAAGAAAATAATATTACCCCATTTGTCAATTCGCCGCCAACTGCTGGAACGAATAAAAACTGTAAAAAAAGGGGATCACAATATATTGGCCCCAATACAAACCCTCCCGAGGGTCAGTTGATAAACACTCCGGGATGGCAAGATCCTCCAGTTCTGCATACAGAAAATGAAGTTGACTTAAAGGAAGACGAACCTGATCGCAGCAGCATAAGACATATCCAATCAGTAATTAAAGGCTTCAAGAAGTTCTTGGAATTCCCATTCGTTGATCCTTTTTTACTTGGACAGGAAATTCCTTTTAGTGAAGCGTTGTCAAAAGAGAATGGTACCATGAGACAAACGTTTGCAACAAACACCTGTGGCTCGGAGGATGGCACGTCCAACACACGCGAAAGACGTATCGATTCCACTGAAGAGTATTCCTCTGTTAATAAGAAGACTCCCACCGAAGCTACCATAGCTCCTAACACAACTGAAGAGGAATCAAGGAACTGTAAAGAGAATAACTGTGATATTGCCGAGAAATTATATCTTTGCATATTTACTTGGAAAGGTTTTGCAAAGCGAATACCAATATCGGAAATCAACTGTCAGAACAAGGCTACGACAGGTCGGCGTGCGATAACTTGCCGCGACGGAGATTACGTAAAATTTGCATTGCTTGCAACTAAGGAAGAAAGCCTACTTCTTATTGGAAGCGCAGGAAACGCTTATATAATTGCTGCGGAAAAGCTCCCTGAATTGGGCTTTGATGCAAAGGGCAGTCATATTAGGGAAATCATTTCCCTTTCCGTTGAAAGCGAAGTGTTTACCGCGGGGCTCAATCTTACATACGTTAAGCACACCCAATCGACTTTGACAGACTGCACAAGGTATATCGCAATCATCACCAAGAGTGGACTAATAAAGAGGCTTGACACGCAGTTAATCATCGGTAAGCGTAACAACCTTTCAGTAACGAAGGCAATCACATTAGGCTGCGACGATGAAGTTGTTTCAGTGTTGGAGACATCTGGCGATGCCCATCTCCTACTTTCGGCAAGCGATGGGATGATCTTGTGCATCTCAGAAAACGAAATTATGCCAACTGGAAAACTTGCCAAAGGACGAATTGGAATCGGACTTCATAAAGGTGCACACTGCTCCGCTGCCGCATTGGTAATCAAGGGAGTGCCGATGCTGTCTTTGACTAAAAATGGGCTTGGAAAGCGAACTCTTGCGGATGAGTATTACACCGGGCAGGATGAAAAGCTGCCGGCTAGGTGCGGAGGGAAGGGCCTAATCGGATATGATATCAACGACGTCACAGGATTATTTGCTGCAATTACATCCGCGCCAGACGATCAAGATTTGTTTTTAATAAACAGAAACGGCATATTGCTCCGCATTAGTTGTGCCTCCCTCTCGATATTAAGCAGACAGGCACATGGTTATTGCGTGATGAAGACAACGGAAGATGTAGCATCATGTGTTTTATTCCGGCGTCCCAGTAACAAATGATGAGTGCTATATCGGTGTTGCATGTGTTTTTTACCAAAATCGATATCCTTGGATTTCTGTGGTGGATTCGAACTCTCATTACACACGCAGCATATTATAACAATATCATAGCAATTGCGTTGCTCAAAACGGCCAAATCTTATCCTACATTGAGAACAAACCCGTGATTAAAATCGCCGGAAAGCGAATAATAGAATGTCCACGCATATTTTGCAGGCACCTTCATGTCCGTGCAAACGGTGGCTTCACTTCCATCACTGCCAACGACGGCCAAATCGAAGCTGAAGCCGGAAAGATTGATTGCCGATGTGCCTTCGGGAAAATCCGCAGGTACAAAGTCGAATTCGATGTCGCTGTCCTTTGTTAGCGCAGCATTGTCTGCATTTCCAAACCCTCGACTGCCGAGAAGCTTTCCATTGAGGTAATAATCGACTGTAAGTCCGTATATTTCGGCATTGCTGCTATTGTGAATGTTGAGCCAAAACGTCCCCTCTTCCTGAACAGTCTCGCGCACACCCGACCATTTGATACTCAAGCTCTGAATTAACGTCTGAAGGTCGGACGGTGACTCTGCGAACAGCTTGATGTCCTGCCCGGCAAAGGCGGAAGCATCCTCCGCTGTGATCGTATATTCCTGCCGGCCAGATTCAGTCTCATACCGCCAAGTCACATATCCCAGATTGCCGACTGCAGCCAGCATTACATAGGAATCAGCCGTCATAATCTCCCTCGCAGCGCTTTCTTCATCTGCTACGATCTGTGTTTGCAGTACAAGCGTCCACCCATACGGTTCCTGCGAGGTCTGCAGCTCGTTGGTATAGGGGCCGATCTGATCTGATACTCCGAGGATCGTTGCGATCCGGTTATCTGATGACATGTCGCCGATATACGGATTTGTCGCCGCATAGAGCTGTGCAGCTGTGCGTCCGATCTCCTTGCCGTCTTCCCAGAGGATCAGGTCGTCGCAGCGGACAGCATTGACCTCTCCCAAGGCTTCATACTGTTCGCTAAACGAATTTCTGTTCAGGAAGGCCTTAGGCGCTGTGTACACGGTCACGTTGACGATCCCGCCGCTTTCCGTGAAAATGATGCGAGAAATTCCGCTGGTGCTGCTCGCAAGATTGCCGCTGAAATATACGGTATTGTCAACGACGGAGACGCTGTAATTCACATCTGAGGGGTCCGCCTTGTTGCCTACATAGAAATATCTGGTGGACAGCAGCAGCATTCCAACCAGCATCATCCCGAAGCCGCAGATCAGTCCCACGCGCTTTGCGCGGCGGTGCACCTTTTTCAAATAGTCCACCTCGGCAGTCGGTTGGCTTTCTGCCGGTTCCGGCGCCCTCATGCGGCGAAGTGCTTCCGCGCAGTCCGTACAGTCTGCTATATGCTCTTCCACCGCTTTATTTGTTGCGCCGCTCGTCAACCCGTCCACGTAGGACGGCAGCAGATCGCGGACGATCTCACAGTCAATTTTCTTATCCATCTGCTTCCAGCTCCTTTTTTAGCTTTTCTTTCCCTCGGTAATAGGTCACTCTGGCCCAATTTTCCGACTTTGACAGGATATCTCCGATCTCCCGGAAGGACAATTCCCCAAGCAATCTAAGATACATAACCTCGCGCATTTCCCCGTCAAGCAAATGCAGTTTACGCAAAAGCTCTACCTGTCCAGCTTTCTCAAGCGTTTCCCCTTCCGGCGAGTAGGCATTGTCCGATACTGCGTCCAAGGTGTCCGATGCCGGATTCTTGCGACGATAACTTGCAAGTACATTCTTTGCAATCGCGCACAGCCATGTAGTAATTTTGCAGCTCCCGTCAAAACGCTCGACTCCTTTGATGGCCTGATAAAAGGTCTCTTGTGTCAGCTCCTCAGAGATATCTGCATCATGGGTTAGCGAAAGAAGGTAGCGATAAACTGTCTGTGAATGAGCGCGATAGATTTCTTCTATGGGCAGCATCGGACGACCTCCTTTCGCTGTACTGTTTATTAATGCTGAAAAATCGGGATTCGTTACAGAAAACAACAAATTTCTTTTATGCAAGTATCAACTTGTCTGTTTAATATAATGTAGCACGATAAGCCACTTAGAACAACGGAAAATAAGTACCTTACTAAGAACAAGGACACGGGAAAAGAGTACCTTCCTAAAAACAATGACGCGGTAAAGCCGGGTCATATTTCAGACCCGACTTCGATTACCGAAAAAAAGACATACCTTCCCCTTGGTGGAAAGCTATTCGTGCTCGCCGTAGTCACCATCCGAAAGCCGGTAAAGGTCTACGTCAAGGGCGAAGCTTGCAGCATCAAGCTCGATTGCTCGGGCTAATCCTTTGCCGTTTAGTTCAAGGCACTCCAGCATCTTTTCGAGCGAGGATTTATACAGTTCTTGACGAAATTCAAATACAGACCGCAGGACGAAAGGGGTATTGATATGGTCGGCGTTAAGGCAAATATCGCCGCTATGAAAGAGCTTGATTCCGCCTTTACTTCTCGGACGCAGGAGCAGGGAAAAACGCGTACACAAGAGCAAGGACATACCCGATAGAACAACGAACAGTAGAGAGCTTCCGCGTGGCAGCTCCCTACTGTTCGTTCTGAATCCAATTAGGACAGATTTAGCGGTTTATTAAAATATATGCGTGGCCACATCGCCTTTTGTTTGCCCCTGCGGTGTTCTCTGCACCCCTGTGAGCGCTTTTTTGGTGTCATTGCCAGTAAGTTTTTTCCCCTAGAACTCCTAAAACGCGCTCTGGCGACTTCTGAGTTGTAAACAAAGTTGTAGCAAATAGTTTTTTCGTGCATACTATGATTGACAAAGAAAAAGATGTACGCTATTATGTACATATTGGTGGTGATATTATGACTAATACAAACGCAAGCAATCTTCGCAAAAACCTGTTTGAGTATTTGAATTTAGCAATAGATTTTAACGACGTTATTAACGTCAATACCAAAAAAGGCAACGCTGTAATCCTTAGCGAGCAGGAATACAACGGCTTGCTGGAAACGCTTTATCTGACTTCCATCCCCGGCATGAAAGAAAGACTTACGGAGGGCATGAAAGTAACGGTAAAGGATTGCGTGGATTTCGAATGGTAAACGAATACAGAATTGTTATTATGAAGTCCGCACTAAAGGACAAAGACAAAATCAAAGAGAGTCCAACCTTAAGGGAAAACACTGAAAAGCTCATAGAGATAATCAAGGAAAATCCTTTTCAAAATCCGCCGCCATATGAAAAATTGAGCGGAAGTCTGAAAGACTTGTATTCAAGGCGGATTAACAGACAGCACAGGCTAGTGTATAGGGTGCTGGAAGAAGAAAAAACTATTATAATCGTCGGTATGTGGTCGCACTATGAATTTTGAGAGCGCGCAAGAGAGTTGCCAGAAATCCGTAAAACTTTCCTTTTTGCGCATCAAAACGCTTATCCGCGGAAGGTTTTATTAAACTTACCATATTAGGTTAGGAGGTGAAATCATTTGCTTTGGAAGAAAACATATACATATTTTATCGCAATTGTGCTTTTTATAGGCTCATTATTATTGCTTTGGTGTGTACAGCCCAAAACACCTTTGAGAGCTTTAGAAAAATATGCTGAAAACGTTGCAACTCTTAGATATTCGACCATGATTAAAACGATAGATATAGATTCAGAGGAAAGTTTGCTCTTTTACTTTAACGACAACCAAAACTTAGATTGTGCTGTTATAAGAAAACGGTTTGGGTTCTATAAAGTTGTTAATATTAGCGCAGAGCTTGCCCGTGATAGTAGTACGTTAAGAGTAGGGATGTTCGGAAGTGGGTTTGTCGACAACGGTATCAATAAAGCCCTAATATGGGGCATCATTTATGACACTTCTGTAAAGAAAGTCACAAACGACAATGGTGAGATTTCAAGGTTTAGTACGCCAGACTTCGATATGTTCTATTCTTTTAATAATCCTCTGGAATTTGAATTTGGGAGTTATCACTTTTATGATGCTTTGGGAAACGAGTTACCCTTAGCATTAGCTGATGATGAGATGCCTTAATAGATAGCCAACCTGTCCTGTTTTCTGTATAGAAAACGGGACAGGTTATTGCATATAGTGAGTTTCTTTCCATGAGGAAGGAGGGTTTTAATCATATTTTGCATCCCTTGGTTTGGGTCGTATGCCGTCCAAGAATCGTTGTAGGCGGATAGGTTTAAGAACCTTCCTTTTACTGTTTCCGCTAATTCATTAGCATAAGGAGCGACGATTGAAGACGAAATAATGATACCCCATTCCTCGAAATCTTGAGAAATAATCCATACCGGCTCACATACTCTGTTTTTCGGTTCTTCAAGAGTAATCGGCTTTTCGAGCTTAAGGTTAGCCTCATCCATTTTTTCAAGGTCTTCGCTTGTTAGATAAGGCTTATCCCCGGCTAATGCCTGTCCAGCCATCTCAAAACACTCGTCTACCAAGCTCCGCATCTGGTCTGCGTTCTGGGGGTTATTCGCATCTTAAATAGAAAACGAAAAAAACGGCCCCCCGGTATAAAATTATATAGGGTTAAAGCTATTAATTTTATACCGGGGGGCCGCCGTTTGTGTCTTTCTTTCGGTCCTCATATGAATACATGTGTCTTCCTTCTGACCCTTTTAAGTCCAGGTTTTCATCCGCACTCCCAAACTGTCCTTTTTAGTTTACCAGTTACATTTTAAATTTCATAATTTATTTGAAGTACGAAATAAAAACACCATAAATTCAGTTATGAATATTACGGTGTTTTATGGATTATTCGGTTTTGTAGTTGTGACGCTTTATATGAATATTATTCATTATTTGATTTAACAACTGGATTTCCATCCTTATTCAATAACGGTGTAACTCCCCCAGCATATCCATCCCAACTAAATAAATAATGAACTCCAGTTTCTTTATCTACTATTACTTTACACCCAGAAAAAGTACCTTCCTTATAAATAACTTTAAATCTTTTATTTGTATCTTTAATCTCTTTCGCTTCACCAAACATTCTTTATTACCTCCTAAAATTAATTTTATTTTATATTAACATATTATTACACCATACTCTACAATCTCGACTTAAATCTATAGAAATTATAGCATATGATGTATTTCTATATAAGTATATAAATCAATATTATCATTATTTTAAATATTTCTCAACGAGATACTGTACTTTTAGTAAATATTTTTCACTTTAACCATTGAAAATAAGCGGAAATCTTAAAGACGTGTATTCAAGGCGGATTAACAGACAGCACAGGCTAGTATATAGGGTACTGGAAGAAGAAAAAACTATTATAATCGTCAGTATGTGGTCGCACTATGAATTTTGAGAGCGCGCAAGAGAGCTGCCAGTAATCCGTGAAATGGATCTTCGGCAGCTCTCTTGCTTTCTTTCCGTCTTTATCATAACAGCAAGTACAGAATGGGCCATCTCCGTCAAAGTACCGAAAGCGTATGCACACATCTTTGCGTTATTTTTAAGTCCGGTGGAATATCGTCTGAAGAAAGGCGGTCAAACACCGCATAATTAGGATCTAACTACCGCAACTCCGTTTGCTACTGTCGTATATGATGTTGCTATTGATCTATTGTCCGAAAAATTCACCATTTTTCGCTGAATTTTCACCTTATTCACTCAACTCCAGTGAAAATTCGGTGATATTTAGTGAATTTCACTTGACTGCAGTGAATTTTCATGCTATGTTATATTCTAAGAATAGCAGTTTCTTATCCGTTAGGGAGGTTTAATTATGATATATGAGAGCGAATCTGTTGAGTTGAAAGAAATACTCAAAGAGGACATCAGCAAGGAAGTCGTGGCGTTTGCCAATACAGAAGGCGGTACAATTTATATTGGAATCGATGATAAAGGACACGAGGTTGGCATTCAAGATGTCGATGAATCCTACACTCGCCTTACAAACATCATCCGCGATACCATAATTCCTGATATTACGGTGTTTACAAGGTATGAACTGTTGAAAAACAGCATTATTAAAATAACCGTAGCCGAGGGTTCAGCAAAACCGTATTTTCTGAAGAAAAACGGAATGAAGCCTTCCGGAGTGTATGTTCGACAGGGATCGTCATCCGTTGGGGCAACATGGGAACAAATTCGTCAGTTTATTAAATTGTCGGATGGGGATTCATTTGAATCGGCAAGAAGCATTTTGCAGGATTTAACCTTTGACTCCGCGGATGCTGAATTCAAAAGCCGGAATATCACGTTCGCTGAAGACAAGTATATCTCATTAGGTTTACGGGATACCGAAAAAGACCTTTTTACGAACCTCGCACTTCTTCTTTCTGACCAATGTGCTCATTCTGTTAAAGTTGCGGTTTTTGACAATCCCGCTAATACAATATTTATCGACCGGCGCGAATTCTCCAGCTCAATTTTCAAGCAACTGCATGATACTTACGATTATTTGATGCTTAATAATCGGACTGTTTCGATTATCCGCGGACTGGATCGAATCGATAGCATAGATTATCCGCCCGAAGCAATCCGTGAAGCCTTACTAAACGCTCTTATACACAGGGATTACAGCTACAGCGGTAGCGTTATTATCAATATAAATCAAGAACGTATGGAGCTCATCTCAATCGGCGGTCTTATGCTCGGCCTGTCTGCGAATGATATTATGGCTGGTATTTCTCAGCCTAGAAACCCCAAGCTTGCTCAAGTTTTTTTTCGGTTAAAACATATTGAAGCATATGGCACAGGTATTCGCAGAATATATGACCTCTACCGTAATTCCGACACGAAACCTGAAATTGCCGTGTCGGAAAACACATTCCGTATAATATTGCCGAACATGAATTTCGGTGGCGATAATGCTGATAGAGGAAGCGATGTTTCAGAAAATGCATCTAACTCAAAAGTGTATAAAGTAACCGCCCAAATGCAGGAGGTTCTGGACTACTTGTCCCAATATGAAGCCATTACCGATGATGAATTAATGGAATTGCTTAATCTGAAAAGAACCCGAACTTATATTGTCGCTAATCAAATGGCAGATATGGGGTTAATTGATATTATAGGACGCGGCAAAGATAAGAAATACGTCCTGCATAAATAAAGCGTCATAAGCAAATCCCGTCATATAAAATACCCCGCCTGAAACGCCGATATTCTACCGGTGGTCTCAGCGGGGTATCGTTTTTATTCTCATGCTGTTTTGCTCACTGTCCCCAGGTTCACGGGATTAAAGTTATTTTTGCGCTGCACCCATATTCCGTCTGGCGATATTATAATCTGTTCCACAAGGTCGTCAAATGCCGCCCTGTCAAATAATGGTGGCTTTTCGTTCTATGTAATTAAGAATACTCCATAACATCCGTCCAGACAAACAACCAGTTTAACTGGTTGTTTGGATAATCTAAATTGAATAATATCGGGGATTTCAACGATTTGCTTAATAATTGTAAGCGGTAAAATAAACTGAGCCGAATGATGCGGCGGACTTAAAAAAACGTTCGAGGACAGCTGCAACCTCTGCGCGGGTGGCGGAGCTATGCAGATTCAGACTTCCGTCGGGGTCACCGCTTAGAATACCAGAGCCGCAAGCCCACTGAAGAGCCGAGTAAGCATAGTCGGAGATGGAAAGCGCGTCGTTATACGACAGGATGTTTGTGTCCTCTCCGATTGATACGTCATAGCCTTTGTATTTCGCGTAGTCGTACAGCATCACGGCAAGCTGTTCGCGGGAAATGGCGCTAATCGGGCAAGGATACAGTAAAGGGAATAGGACATCATCGCAGATACGACCACTGCCAACCCGAACATTACCGTACCTTGCCACAAAATACAGCTTCGCATAAAACAGGACACCATAGTTCGAGCGCTGTATAACCCATCAAAAGTTTTATCGTATTGTATACTATGCTATCTGCTTTTTTTCCGTCTAGTCTTCCACATGCTTAACAAGTATATGACCAGCGCAAATAAAGCAAACGCAAGAAATGAAATGACGAAATTTGTGATGTTATAATGATGTCCCTGCCAAATTTGAATATAATCCCGTCCCATATAAGTCATAGGAATCAAATTCGCAATATTCTGAACGAATGGAGGAAACTGCGAAACCTGTACCCCCATCATGCCGCAAAGAATCATGAGCGCAAAGTAAAGCGTCATAGTTACAGCGTAAGTTGGCCCGAATTTGCCGAAAATAAGCGCCACAGAATGCGCAATGACAAGCAAAATAGAGCCAATGAGTATCAAGACAACAAATAGAAATAAAACTGCGCCAATCACGGGTGTACTGAGCTTAATAAATAACATGTCCACAACCGTGTAGACCACGGCTGCTCCAATCATAAATATCAAGTTTGATATGAGTTTTGCCATCAGCTGCATTTGTTTATTAACGCCAAACAGATTAAGGCGTAATGGTATGTTATTTTCAAGTTCCTGTGAAAAATTTGCGGCATAGCCAATGAGCAGCGTTGCCATCGGGATTAACATCAGTAATGATAAGAATATCGACATATTTACTTCCATGCGTTCCGCAGCAGGAAATTGTGCGGTAATAACATTTGAAAACAATATGGACATCAAAATCGGGAAAAAGACGCCAAAAATTATCGTGAACATATTGCCAATGGTATTTCGGATTTCATAGCTCAGTAATCGGGCGGTCATCTTATTGCTGTACACTTGCTTTTTCCTCCTGATCTATGTTGTTTGATCGCGTTGACAAACAGAATCTCAATATCGTTGTCGCTGCGTTTGTAATTGACATCATTGTGTGACAGATTTGTAACGATGCTGATTTCGGCGTCGCTGTCTATACATGGAAAAGCAATCAGATGCTCCGGCGCTTCGATTTTATTCAAACCCTCAGTCAGCGCTCTATTTTTCTCATTATTGTCAATAACAATAATAGATTTGCCGCAAAAGCGTTCAAACAGTTCGCTCGTCTTTCCGAATGCGATAACTTCACCATTTTCAAGTATTAAAAGTTTATTCGTCAATGCGTCCAGTTCATCATAATAATGCGAAATGATGCACAGCGCGTTTTCATTATTTTCATACCATTGACTTATTTTCGCCATCAGCTTTTTTCGCGTTTCAAAATCAAGACCCGACGTCACCTCGTCAAAAAAAGTGATGGACGCGTTTTGCATAAGAACAAGGATAATCGTTAATCTCTGCTTTTGCCCCCCTGATAAGGTTTGAAATTTTTTGTTGAGGCAAGGTCCGAACTCAAAGAAATCTATGAGCTCTCTTAATCTCGTGTTTTTTTGGATGTCGGTGTTTAATATGGCTTGTATAATAAATTTCACAGGCATTGTTTTAACATAGTTATTTTCCTGCATATGTACAGCCATTTCTTCAAATTTCAGCGTGGTATTGATTTGCCCGGTAAAGTTCACAAGCCCTAATATGGCTTTGATGAGCGTTGTTTTCCCGGCACCGTTTGACCCGATGATTCCGAGCCTATCCCCCTTGTTTATTTCTATTGGTTCTTTGATATTCAAGGCGGTAATATCTCCGTATTTTACCTGCAATTTCTCAATATTGATCATATTCGTCCCCTTAAAAAGATAAACTCCCCTGAGTTTCCCGAAGCCTTGTGTTTTCAAAACATTACCACAATATAGCAGTATTAGCAATAATTTTCTGGTTTAAAAAGAGAAACTGTCCCAAACTCCGTAGAAATTGAAAGCGACAGCTCCAAATACATTCTGAAAGAATAAAGTTGATAATATGACAACTTTAAAGGGAAGCGTTTTTGGCTTCCCTTAGTTTACGTTTTATGAGGATTGCGTATTAGTTCATCAAATAATTTTGTTCGATTTTTAAGACATAATTTTTTTTTGGACATCCTTCATTATAATATCTAGTGCTTCTTTGTCTAAATAAAATGAGACATCACCACACTTAGGGCAAAGAGTTGATTTTACTTTTCCCCTGTGATTACTTGAAATTCTCTTTTTATATGAGATACCTACCTCATATACCCCTTGTGCTGTAACTTCCAAATCTTCTACTAATTCACAATTACATTTACTACAAATTTTCATTTCAATTATCTCCTTTAAAATAAATAATTTTTGTTAGACATTTTTCTACCATTGTGTCTTTATTAAATTATACCACATACAAATGCGATAAATAAAGTTGTGTGCTAGAGATGGCAACACAATTACTCTGACACCATTCAGACTCTTTTCCAGAAACTGTCCCAAACTCCGTAGAAATTGAAAGCGACAGCTCCAAATAATTCTGATAGAATAAAGTTAACAAGACAATAAACAATCAGAATGACAAAAGGAGTTGCCGCAATGAAAGTGTATCAGCTAAACAACAAATCCGTCAATGGGAGCATAGAAATCAGACGTCGAATTGCTATTTGCTAAAGCACAGAATGGCTTGATGGAACTATCAATATCGCTGGGCCTCGAAGTAATGCGGTTGATGCTTGAAGAAGATGTAACGCAGTTCGCAGGGACAAAAGGAAACACAATATGGATGGGCGTATTGGCTACCGGCACGGCACCGAAAAGGCCACTGTAGTCATGGGCGAAAAGATAATACGGGTAGACCGACCAAGGGTCAGGGCTTTGGATGGAGGCGGCGAACTGCCTTTAGAAACTCTCAGCCGGTTTCAATGTGAAGACCCCTTAAACAAGGCCATTATGTCAAGGCTGCTCGCGGGAGTAAGCACGCAGAAATACATATAGACGGTTGAAGGCGACACCGCCGACACGATATGTACAAGCAAAAACGAGGTTAGCAGGCGGTTCGTCGAAGGTATGGACAGCCTTATTCATGAATTCTTTACACGGACGCTTGACAAGGACTACCCCGTTATAATGCTTGACGGTCTGGA
>Ga0209125_1001335_pt1 | contig 23539 bp, 22 predicted proteins | sample BarGraIncub1131A_FD_184503 | JGI IMG/M metagenome (GOLD analysis project Ga0209125, IMG submission 184503) | Arctic peat soil microbial communities from Barrow, Alaska - Barrow Graham LP Incubations 11-31A (SPAdes) (version 2) | ecosystem: Environmental > Terrestrial > Soil > Wetlands > Peat... | reverse complement strand
TGCTGCAAGAGTTCCCGATAATCAAGGGGTTTACCTAGTTCCGGCTTTTGTTGGACTGAGTGCTCCTTATTGGGATAGTGACGCGCGAGCTGCGATATTAAATTTGACGCGCGGTTCGAAAAAAGCACATGTTGTTCGCGCAGCAGAGGAATCTATAGCCTATCAGATCAAGGATATTACCGAGAATATGCTCTCAGAAGCTTCCGTTGATCTGCAGGAAGTCCGGGTAGACGGCGGCCCAACACGCGATGATTTTCTCATGCAGTTTCTCTCTGACATGCTCGAGGTGCCTGTCATTCGCAGCAAAACGGAAGAATTGTCTGCAACAGGTGCCATGTATATGGGTGGTCTTGCTCTTGGAATCTGGAATTGTTACGAAGATCTTGAATCTATGCGTCAAGTAGAAAAGTCATTTATCAGTCAGATGTCAGATGACCTTCGGCAGAAAAACTATGAAGGATGGAAAAGAGCTGTGGCTAAAGTTTTAACTAATCGTTCATAATGTCTGCATTGTGAGAATTAACTAGACAATTCGTTTCTTCTTCCTTATTCTCATTCCCGCTTAAACGAGGGTTGTCTCAAACAGATGTATTTTTGTTTGAGGCAGCTTTTGTATTTCTGTTGTTGCGTTTTTTGCCTTGAAGTAATTGAAAGACGTAAAAATGACGTACCCTGTTACCCCGTCCGCTACTTCTTCTTTATTCCGAGGCGGTAATCCCTTTGACGTTGTTGAATTGATGTAAGCGTTAAACCTGAAATCGGCAAGTAGATAAAAATTTTGTCAAAACTTGGTCTATTCTACCTTGCCTAGCGTCTAAAAAGTTTGAACCGGCACCTTGAAAATTGAATACGGTGAAAAAGTGGATCTAAATCGTAGTGAAACGGATTGCAAGCGGATATTTGAATCTAACATCTCAGATTTGAACGCCATAAATACACCCATTTGCTCAGCGGGAGTCCTTGTTTTCCGGTTTAAAAGTGGTGTTACGTCAGAATCGGAGTAAATCGTCGCAATCGATCAATTACGTATTTAATCAGAGACTCGATAGCCTTGTCAAAATGGGAGCTGAAAGAAAAATGAGAGTGTTCATTACTAGTTAGTGATTGAAGCACACAAATGCAACGCTTTTTTAATGTTCATTTTATCCCAGTTTGGATTTCCTCCAAACTGGCCAAGGGTAAATAGTGCGCTGCACAATGGTATCAAGCTCAAATTGGCTTATAGCTGATAAAACAGAAATATGCCAATTCCCATTTGGTGACCCATATCGATATTTTCATTTAGTCTAAATGCAACTGTTGAATCGATTGAAGGAAGAGTGGGAAATTTGAATATATTGCTTCGTTACGATAGCTGCGTTGCTTAATAATTTTGTTATCGAGGGAAAAGGTATTTTTAAGGACTTGTTTGTCATTTCAGTGATAAAAAACTGAATCAAATTAGCAACGTAAAATAACCTGTACATATTTGTTCATACACGTTGCAATGCTTAATGATTATGTCTATATTGGATTGTATGAATTGTTTTGATGGAGGTGTCTTTTGCCCAAAACGGTGTACGGGCTGGTCGACAAACATTATCCCCTCCAAAAACACGAATGTAATTTCATCGTAGTAAAGTTTACTTGCTTTAGGAGGATTATCTGATATGGGAGATTCAACGAAAATTCGAGTAAATGGATCAATAATCAACGAGTTATCCGAAAAAATCCCAACCAATATTGTTGCGATCAATGAGTTAATTAAAAATGCTTTTGATGCTAACGCAGAAGAGATACTCATTACCTTTGATTCATCCAAAGAAATTTTGATTATTTCTGATAATGGCAATGGAATGGGAAAAGAGGAAATCGATGAACTATTTCACCTCGCGCAAAGCAGTAAAAAATTCGGAGAAATGAAAAATGGTCGCTATGTTCAAGGTTCAAAGGGACTTGGATTCCTTTCGGTTTTTCGTTTTGGCAGCTATGTGACCTGGCGTACAAATGTAGGAGATTCTGGCATAGAATTTTCAGTTGACAGAGACAAATTAGTATCTCAGCATGACATTTCAAACTATGAAATTATATTGAAGACAAACAATGATATTCCTAAAGGTACAAGAATAGAAATCCAAATGACTGGTGTAGATATCAAATCAATTTTAAGTGACTTCAGTAATGATAAAATTGTTGAAAAAATAACGAATTCATTTATATACAAAAATATGGATTCCAAAGATATAAATGCAAAACCATTTTCGATATCGTTTAGTGTAGATGGTAAAACAGTAGACTCACATGCTGAGAATGATATTAGCAAGGTTTTTCCAACCCAGCAGATTTTTCATATTACATATAAATCTTCCGACAATAAAATATTGTTTTCTCACAATAATTGTTTTGCATTTTCTATTCCTTTTGAGTTTACTTCAACAGAATATGAATGCAATATTGATTTAATGTCATTCGGACTAAAGCCAGGGCAAGTTAAACAGTTTCCACCGTTATATTTGAACCCTCAAATGGTATCTGCTGAAATTACACCACTAATCTATATTAACGAAAACTTGTTTAATAACTACAGTTTATTTGACCCAAATATTACTCGTAAAAAGCAAAATACACAGACACTTCCACAGCTCATTGGAACCATTGGAATCATAAGCAATAATCCGGATTTGATATTTAACTCTGATCGTTCTCAGTTCGTTCAGAACCCTCTGACTGAACATATTAAGAACTTTTTGCAAAAAATAAATATGACCATCCAAATAGAAGGTGGCAAGCGAAAGAAATACCTTCCAGATCATAGATTTTTCTTGGAAAATCCTCTTGATATTTCTGCATATGATGATGAAGAGAAATTGATGAAAGCTCTAAGAGCGAACATTGCAGTAGGCTTTGCATTTAGAAATAAAATAGATATCAGTATTGAAGATGATTCTGCATATTATCTTGTTTTTAATAAAAGATATATAGTAACTTTGACTAGAACAGGTGTTGAGCCCACGCATAACCCAAAACTACGTAGTCCAGTCCTCGAACTAACAGAGCATCACAAAAAATTCAATATATACAACAATCCGATTTTTCTTGTAGACTTTATCAGCGTTGCTCAGTACAGTTCTGGAGAGCCGGTGTCGACTAGTGATATAGTTATAGAAATTGATGGCGTCGAGAATAATAGAATTGATTGTATTGAGACTGAATGTTCGATGGAGGCAATCTTTTTGTTTCTTGATCCACAAACTGGTATAGCAATGAAGAAACGGCTGCAGCTAAGTTTTTCTGAACCGAGTTCTGGGGTATCAGGACGAGCAATAGAATCCAAGCTAATTATCTATCCAGGCCCAGAAGATTATGAAGTAAACTTTTTAAATTCCATCTCCCCTTTAGTCAATCAGATCAATGAAATAAACGCAAAGGGATTAGATCAGTACAAAGAAATAATCGCATGTTCTCTAAGGACTTTGTTTGAACTAAGTATTGATGCAATCAAACTAAGCACAAGTAAGAATAATGGACTTCCACAGCTACAAACGACACTAATGAGCCCATCATTCAAACTTTCAAATAAGGTCAAGGAAACAATTCTGTTTGTAAAAAATTATAATATTCCACAAACACCAAAAGGTAACTTTTTAAATATAGTTGATAGTCGCCTGCCAATTGGTTACCTCTTATTAGATAGCAAACTAGATCCAGAAGATTACTTTCGAGCAGTAAATAAAGCAAACTTAGCCACTCATAAATCTGCAGATTGGATTTCTACCGATGAAATCAAAGATTTGGGGAAAAAGATTGGGTTTTTCCTAGTTATTGTAAATGAATTGTTGAAATGATCCTGGACATTTCAAATTTGACTTGATACACTTTCATTGAGGTGAGCAAGTTGTTAACAGACATATCTTATAAGAATTACCAGAAACGTAGCGATATCCATGGAACGGTTCTCTACCCAGCAACAATGATAGCGCCTGTTCAAAAGGATCTTTTGACGGATATTTTGGCTGAAAACAAAATTGAGTCTATCTTTGATCCATTCTACGGATCAGGTACAGCCCTCTATGAAGCATCAGAATTGAATGGGAAAATTCATTTGATTGGATGTGATATTAATCCATTAGCATACTTAATTACGAAAACGAAATTACATGGTGTATCAGAAAGCATTTATTATGATATTTCTTCATTAGAACTTACAATAAAGACTAAAGAACCAGATAACTATTATTTCCCTAACATGGAAAAGTGGTTTCGAGAAGACATTGCTGATGATTTGAGACGAATTCGATTGTCTATAATGGAAATTGATGACGTCGATAACCGGTTGTATTGTTGGTGCATGTTTACGAATATTGTTAGAAAATATAGCAACACGCGAAGTTCCACCTACAAGCTACATATAAAGCAGGCAGAAAAAATCAAACAAATGTGCAACAATGCTATTGATGATTTTTGCTCGATGATTTGGAAAAATATCGATATGTATCAGCATTCTTCTCATAACTTTGAACTTTACAAATGTGATACTTTAGAGAAAATTCGGACTTTCTCTAATAATGCTTTTGATTTGTCAATTACATCTCCGCCATATGGTGATAATGAAACAACGGTACCCTATGGACAATTTTCCTCCTTAGCTTTGCAATGGATAAATTCCGACGATTTATATTTGGATGGATGGGAACTACGGAATTACTCTATAATTGATAGTAACAGCATGGGTGGAAGAGATAAACATAGTGATATGGATATCTTTTGTCATACGCTGTTGTCTCCATTTCTCAATAACATTTCCGAAAGCAAGCAACAAAAAGTAATCAATTTTTTCAACGATTATTTTGATTTCTTGCGTCAGTTGTGTCGTGTAACAAACCAATACATTATTTTGACCCTAGGGAACAGAACTGTAGATAATATCAATATCGATTTAACAAATATAAGCCGACTATTCTTGGAGAATCTAGGATTTAAGAATCTACAGACAATTTCTCGCGAAATACCAGTAAAAAGAATTCCGCGTGTTACATCAAGTGTTGATAATGAAAGTGTGTCATCAATGAATTCAGAATATGTGATTATTCATAAACGAATGTAGTTGATTATCAAGTACCACAAAAAAGTACAGCATTCCTTATGCCGCCTGGAACTGCTCCTGGTAGAATTGCCACGTAGGTTGGGCAATGCTACATGACGCTATGATAGCTTCACTTGACTTTGACTGGAGAGAAAAGGTATAAGAAGGTGCAACATTAGTTATACGTTTGTGAGATGAAGCTAATATAACCCCTCATCAATAAACTCGAAGCTCTAATTATTGTCAGAAGCAATGGTCAGGGTATTGTGCATTCGAAATGTGAAGAAAAATCTCATCACCTTTCCTCCCCCCTCAAAATCTTGGAAATCTTACTTGCCGCCGCAGTTTCGGATGTCTTCAGCGAATGTGCGTATATATTCATCGTGGTGGATACATCAGCATGCCCGAGAAGCTGTGAGACGGTTCTTAGGTCCGTACCGGCAGCTATTTGCAGGGTGGCAAAGGAGTGGCGGAGTCCGTGGACGGTTGTATATTTGAATCCGGAGTCTGCCAGGAATTTTTTGTTCCATTTTGTGATGGTCTGGTTATGGATTGGGGAGCCATCCCATTGGGTGTAAAGGCGATCGGTGTTTTGCCAAAGATCGCCGATTCGGGCTTTTTCTGTGTTTTGCCAGTATCTGTATTTTTCCAAGAGCATGATTAGGTCGGGAGCAATGGCGATTGCTCTATTGCCGCTTCTGGTTTTGGTAGTGCCTGTGACGATTCCGATTCTTCGGATGTACTGAGAGTTACGCTGGATGTGGATTTCGCTTTTATCAAAATCTATATCTTTCCACTCAAGACCTGCCAGCTCGCCTTCGCGGATGCCTGTCTGCAGCAATGTGATAATGGCGGTGCCGACTCGGATATCGTGATAGTTCAGGGCGGCCTGGTATGCTTTCTGCGCCTCATCAATATTCATGTGTGATATTTCATGACCTCTTTGAGAAGGTGCTTTTACGCGCTTGCAGGGGTTCTCTACAATCATTTGCCATTGTACGGCTGTCGAGAGGACAGAGGACAGACAACGAAAATAGTTGCCCTTTGTATTGTCTGACAGTTTGTCGTCCATTCCCAATGTCTCAAAAATCTCAACAATGGGAGAATTCAAAACGGATGATACTCTACTGGCTACTTCGAATGATACAACATGGCCGCTGCGAAGTCTGGTATTTGTATTGGAGGCAATATCCAGTTTTTCAGCGGTTATGTTGTTGGTTTTGAGTATGTGAAGCACATGAGGCAGCAAGCGATAGCGAGCTGTATTTCGCATGCCTTTTTGATCCAGATCTCGTAACCAATTGATGATTTGGATTGGCTGGATTTGTGCAAGCGGAAGCCTTCCAAATACAGGTAGTATTCGTTTTTCCAAGAATTCGCAATAGTCTGCAAATGTTTTTGGTTTCAGGTTTGATTTTGCATATGGCAGCCACTGGGTATTCGCAAATTCAAGGAGAGTTGTTTTTTCGCCTGACAGGTAACGCCCTGATTTCACGCGACGCTCAAAATCTTGTATGGCAGCTTCAAGAGCGGCTTTTTCTTTCTTTGCGGTCAGTCCAGCAGGAGGCGTCCAGGTAGTAACCTCATAGGCGTATTTACCGGTTGAATCTCTGCCGACGCTTACCCGAATCTGATAAGAGTTGCCTCGTTTTAAAGCGCTTGCCATGCAAATATGCCTCCTATCTCGAATAATCTAGTACCGGTCTTACCCTGCGTGCGGGTTGGTTTGGCACTTGCAAATACATGGGTTTGGGTGTGAGAATTTGTGTGGGTTTTTCCGGTTCAACCGGGGGTAAGCATGGCCCTGAGGCTGTTTGATTTTCCAGAAGATTCATCAACGTATCCATATCAATCAGGTTTTTGTTGCCTGCTTTGCATGGCAACAACTTGCCCTGCCAGATTAACTGCCGCAAAAAATGTTCCGTAATGCATGTAGATGGATCTTCCTGTTTGATTTCGGCCAGTGCGCCTTTTATGGTTCTCATTTTTTTCATAAAAATCTCCTTCGCAAAAATTTGTTTGCTGATGATCTGATTAAGTAACTGAAATAAGTGAATCAGGAAAAATAGGATGGTTCCTTAACCGTGCTAACGAATTCGGACACGATCTATATTCGGTCCGTGACGGGCATCGAGGGAAGTGCGTCGAGTACATGGTGATAATATCGGCCGCCTTGAATGCCTCGTGCATCGAGAATGCTGATAACGCAGGTGTCTGTCTCTGTCCGGATGGCTCTTCCAAAGCCCTGGCGGAGCTTTTGCTGCATGTCCGGAACGACGGAAGATAGAATGTAGTCCGTAAGAGTTGGGTATTTTTGCTGTTCCTGGCGGCGGATCTGGTCTGGAACGCTGAAGGGCAGCGTGACGATGATTAGAGAGGAGACCATATCTCCGGGGAAATCCATTCCTTCCCAGCAGGCACCGGTCGCAAAGAGAACGGCGTTGGGGGCACTCTTGAATTTCTGGATGACCATCTGCAGATCTTTGTCGCCAACCAGGATGGGAAAGGGAAGAGTATCGGATTGGAGGGTGTCCCGCACTTTTCCCATGAGCCGGTATGAATTGAAAAGCACAAGTGTGTGACCATGTGTGGCCAAGATAAGCTTCTGGATCTGCTCGGTTATTCCGGCAAGATATTCCGAACTATCAAGGTCCGGAAGAGGGATCTCTGCAGGAAGATATAGAAGGCAATTGTTTTCGTAATCGAATGAAGAGGGGACAGAGGATGTACATAGTCTTCGTGATCCGGCTCCGGTCTGCAGGCCTAAGACATTCTTCGTTCTTTGGAAATCGCCCCGGATGGCCAGTGTGCCGGATGTCAGGATATAGGGGACCTGACTGTTCCAGAGATCGGAAGAAAGATGCTGACTGACGTCATAGGGCATGGCTTCCAGAGAAAGTCGGTTTTCGCGCTCGTTTCTTCGTATGCAATAGACATAGGTATCTTTTCGAAACTGGAAGATACGGATCTTCTCGATCAGTTTGGCAATCTGATGCTTGAGATTTTTGGAATAGGAGTGAAGAAGAAAGGCGTCGATTTGCTGGAGATCATTAATGACGGACTGCATGATACAAAGTGTCTCGTGGGTCGGATCGAAGTCGACACTGTTGAGTGTCTCTTCATCGGTGGACTGAATGACCTGATCCATATGCGCAAATAATTGGTGGCTGTGATCAAGCAACTTATTGAGCCGGATCATGCAGTCTTTCGTGATAAGTTTTATTAATAACCGGTGTATACCAAGATGGCTTAGTCACGCCTGTTTTGAGATTATCCGGAATAAGCACACGGGTCACGCCGCCAAAAAAGGCATAGGCATGTACATGTGCTGTAATCCAACATTCCAAATCTTGTGAGGAAAAAGCTTCTACATAGGCATATTTACTGCTGGAAAGAACGGCAACAAAGACATAGGCGTCATTGCTGTCTCCGGTATCCCGGTCAACCCAATGTGCGACTTGACCGGCCCAATCGACTTCCGCCTGCTCTCCGGGTTTTCTGTGAATGTGCATGGTGGCTTTGGTTGTTGATGCGTACTGACGATAGTGATTACAAAACTGCGTGTACATGAGGGGGATTTCTTGGCTTTGCCGACAACTTTCGCAGTATTCGTGCCACAGCAGCGTGAGCGTTACGCCGCTTTTGGCCATCTCCTTGTGAATGTGCTCACAGTCCGGAGTACGCCGTAAGGACTCCTGCGGCTGCCGCTCCGGAAAGAGCAGAATTTCCAGCTCGGGATTTGTCCGGCTGCTGATTTTACTCTCATCCAACTGCATCTGTTCTGCCCGTTGAAAGACATTGGCAATGGTGTTTCACGAGCAGCCGCAACTGACGGCGATGCTCCTTTGGCTGATTCCCTGGCCTTTTAAACGCAGGATTTCTCGATAATCGGTCATGAAAATGACCTCCTGTATTTTATTTGTGAGCCTAATTCAGCGTCACATAACTCCAGTGTACTGGAATCTAAATACGGGTGGTCTTCGCAATTAACATCGTGGTTCTCTTGGATTAACAGGGCGGCTCAAACTCATTAACATCGTTGCTCAAAATGCGGTAACATATTCATATGAAGGACAAATTCAAAGTTATGCAATATTAGTTGAACAAAAACTCAGGAACATTTTGCGTTGCAAAAGATCAGACAAAAATGGTCTATTTGATTCTGATGAAATAAGAAAGGGAAAGTTTATTTATGTCTTAGAAGAAGCTCTGCCTAAATTTCGCACATCAGAAGCAGAGAAAAAAATAAACACATTTCTTTCATCTGTTAGTGAATTTTACAGAGTTAGTATGGACGATATTGGCATAGAACAAGTTAAAAAAATTATTAAAGCATTTGACACTCTTAGAGAAGAGTTGCATTTGGCATAATTATTTTTTTATACAGGAAGCCGTCTCGGAGTGATCTGGGGCGGCTTTTTAAAATTGTTGAGTTTACTAAAGCAAAAAATTATTTTTTCTCATGAAATCAAAAAAATTAATACAGGTAATGCCTTCTTCTCTACAGACATTTGGAATCAACACGCGGTTTTTGCATTCGGGTCTGTATGCAGTTTCTGCAGTAACAATAGTTGCGGGTAGTACTGCTGCGTGCGAAATTATCCATGCATCTGCTCTATTAAAATCCGCAAAATCATCTTTGGCTTTTCGCATATATTTCATATTTGCTTCTGATTTCGTAATAATATGGCTATATGCAGATATAACAGTAGTGCTATTTGAAGAAAGTATTTCCCCTTCGTAGTTTTGCTCGAACCAGTGATAAAGTTGATCTTCTATAGCAGCAAGCTCTTTCTTTACTTTATCTATTACTGCGAAGTCATCGGATTTGGATTTTTCACCCAATATTCTCCAGAATGATGGTGCTAAATCGAAAGCATAATACGTTCTGTATGCGGCAATAAAAACATTCGTGTCAAGTAAATATTTAGTTTTCATCCGCACACCAATTCTGCATAGCTATCAAAAGCAGATCCCTTTCTGACGCCCAAAAATCTATACGCTTCGATATATGGAATATTTCCGGATTTCGCCTCGCAAATTACTGCTTCGGCAAACGGATGACTGATGCCGAAGAGTTTTGTGTTCCAGAAGTTGCCTCTGCCATCATCATTTTCTTTTGCAGCAGCAAGTCGCCTTAACGCTTCTTCGGTTTCCTCCCTGATTTTCCCAACTAAAGAAGAGCTTATATACCTCAAACGCTTTAGTCTGGTGGCCGTAGCTAACGGGCTTATGTGAAAAATATTCGATAACCTTTGCGTTTGTAAATATGCATTATCAGACGCGTTCCATTCATTTGCTATGTATTGATGTGGTGCGAAAAATTCGGCAGCGGCTTCATTGCAAATCGTTTCCGTCTGAGCTTGCTCATAGAGTTCAGTAATAATGCTGTCCTCTCCAATAAACAAATGAAAGAACTCATGCATAATAGAGAAAAGCCTACCAGAAGTAGAATCATTGGAGTTAATGAAAACAATGGGTGCGTATTGATCCACTAAAGCAAAGGCTCTGAATTCATTAATTTCCAACTTCCTTTTGGTACTTCCACCAACAATTCCACTGAACATAATCAAAATGCCTAGAGATTCCATTTTCTCGCGCAACAACTTCAACGCTGCAGAAGAGTCTCGTACACTTTTGAACCACAAAAAATCAAGCCCAAGAATTTTATGAGCTTCGTTTACAAGCGTATTAATGTCGCCGGCTCCCTTAAAGCGTCCAATGAATTCAATTGGTTCGTATCCTTGGCTGAGACGGTACTCATGCATCCATTGGGAATTCCGATCCATTGTATTTAATACATCAGCAAGATTCTTGCTTGGTGTGTGGGTTAGTATATTGTTTATAGTACGAAAATCAGCTGCGAATTGATTCGTTTTCGGCGGTTCACCCAGTAATAGATGGCCAAAAGGAACATGTAAAAAAGAGCTCAATTTCTCCAGTTGAGATAAAGAAGGCTCTTTTTTCTGGGAAAGCCAATCTCCTAAATGTGGAAATCGTAGTTCGAGTTCAAGAATATCCACCTGAGATTCTTTGATGAACCATCTGAGAACATCAGGATTCACAGGAATGTAAACTTTTTCCATATGAATTCCCCTTCTTTTTCTCGTTCTGATTTTATGATACTTTCATTATATTCAAAATTGAAAGAAAAGCACGTACTTACAAAGAATAAATATGATTATTCTATACTCTCGGATCGCAATTTCAGCTTTTTCACGCATATATCATATAGCAATCAAAGCCCTATGCAGGCATGATAACTGCAGAGGGCTGTTTTTAGTATAAATTGATAAAATAATGTTGTATGATGAAAATTGCTATACAAAATCGGGAGGCAATTCGAATGAGAAAAAGCATTCATGAAATAATTCTTGATGGGTTTGACTTAAGAACGGAGCTACAACGGATAGATAATCTGTTTTTCGATAGAGATACTATTCCTACCGAGCCATTACCAGAAGCGGAAATGTGTACAATGTACAGATTTGCAAAGGTTTATTTTAACAAATGGCCATTTACCGGCACTTGCATTGACCTAGAAGAGTATGTTTCAAAATTGAATGAAGATGAGCATTATAAACTCAATTTTGATTTTTCATCCGTATATTTTGAAGATGCAGAGATGATGGAAATTGCTTTTGGAAATACTGAATTCTATTACAATATGTATAAGTTTATAGAAAACATTCTTAATAATGATGCCGATTTTCAACTCACAATACAAAGAGCGAATTTGAGTCTGTTTTATAAAATGGGTGACGTGCTAAACGTCATAATTAATCATATATATGCAAAACCAATTGAATTGGAGACGCTTAAGTACATACTTATTCCGAATAATGAAGAAGCAATCGCCGTAGCGGAATGCGTTGAAAATCTAGAAACAAGTAAAATAATACTCAAATACAATCATTTTAAAACAAAAGGGGACCTTCAAGCAAAAAAGTCAATTCTGCGCCATCTTTTTACTGATATTGAGAAGGAGGGCGCAAGATCTGCAGCTATGAAGGATTTTTGTTGTATTCTCAATAAGGCGGATATTCGACATAATAATACAGGGAAAAATGGCAAATCAATAACAACTGGTATGACCGATGAGCAAATTGAAGAGGTTTATGACGTTGCATACAGATTATACTTAATGGCAAAATTGGATGAAGAATATGAAGATATGCTTAAGGATAAAGTGAAAGAATACAAGAGCCGAATAGATGAGTAAAATAATTGCAAGTATAGTCAATTTCATACATTACATCTACACCGCCTGGCACTGCGCATGGTGGAACTACCACTGCGACCGGACAAGACTGCATGATGACAGGATGTGCTGTCTGGATCCGGACTGGCGGGAAAAGATATAACAAAGAGTCGTCAATTTGCCGACTCCTTTCTTATTTGCTTATTCACAAATGTCTTATCGAAAATTTCTTTCATTTCTTTGAATTCGTCATCAATATACTGTTTATCTCGCGGCACTATACTTTCGAGCTTTCTACGCTGGTTCCGCAATGAAATCATAGGAAATTCTTTTACGGAAATGAACCAGTGAACTAGCTTCAAACGGGGCTTCCTCTTGATATCCCGGAAGTCCAATGAAATACTGAAAATATGGATTTTCTTGTATCTGTTCCACTAAATCGACATCGGAGAATCCGAAACGGGTCTGTACAATCAACGATCCAAGAGCCATCTGTAGGGGCTTGGCAACGTTACCTGTGTTGCTTTGAAAAAGCTCAGCATATTTATTTTCGAAAACATCCCACGGAACTTGATCTGCCTTTTTAACCCACTTATTATAAGGATTCATATGAAGTCCTAATGGCTGATTGAAACCCAAAAATGTATGCTGACTTTTATCATTCGTTTTATACATGAAATTCGACCCCCGCAAACGTAGAAGGAGGCAATAAAAAAGGCCCTTTAGGGCAGCCTGAGGAAGTAGTGCGGTTGGCAAATCCATCAGGCGCCTTCCGGGCGCAAGCAGGTAAAAGCCCCTTATAGGGGCTAAGCCGGTGGTCATGATTTAACCAAGAGAAAAAGGAATACAGAATTCGTTGATGGAATAGGCAGGCGGAAAACCTGTCTGCAGAAATGGGTGGAACAACTAACGGAATACAAAGAACGCCAGGAGGATTACACCCTCAGTAAAGACTTAATGACAGACCGTAACAGTTACTCAAAGACAGATACGGATGCTACGTTTATGCATATGAAGGATGGTCATATGAGAAATGCCAAGTTAAAGCCGGCATATAACATACAGATAGCCGTTGAAAATGAATATGTGACAGGCATTGGCATATTCCGGGACAGAACAGACGTAGCGACACTGATTCCGATGCTTAATGAAATGTTGGAGAAACTCGGACGGAAATACACAAATATAATTGCGGATTCCGGATATGAAAGCGAAGAAAACTATCTGTATCTCGAGAAGGAGAAGATGATCCCATTCATTAAGCCGCAGAGCTATGAAGTATGGAAGAAAAAGAGCTTCATGGATGATATCAGCAGGTGTGAAAATATGGCCTACATTGAAAAAATCGATGCATACGTATGTTCCGGTGGTCGTATATTATGGCCGATTGGAATACATCACAGGAAATCCGCTTCCGGATATCGTTCGGAACTTACCGTATACGAATGTGAGGATTCCGGCGGATGTCCATATAAAGCAAAATGTTTCAAGGCTTAGGGGAATAGGCGCATGAAATTTTCAAAGACGTACATAGAAAAACGCCAGAAGTCATACGGAAATATACTGACAGTGGAAGGAATTAAGCTACGAATCAACCGGTCTATCCAAATGGAAGGAGCCTTCGGCGTATTAAAAATGACTATGAATTCAACCGATTTTTAACATGTGGCAAAAACAATGTAAAAACTGAATTTATATTACTGTGCCTGGGGTATAACATCAATAAACTACATGCCAAAATTCAAAACGAACGGCTAAGACAGTACTTGTATCCTGTAAAAAAGTTGTATAAAAACCGAAAAATCCACAAGGCTTAATAAAGTACGCTTAAAAATCCACGTAATCAGTAATCATATAGGACACCGAATGGCAGGTTCTATTTTTTGCCAAAAAAAGAAGGACGCATTGCATCCTAACTCATAAAAGTTGGTTTTGCAACACGCCCATTATTATCATTGTTAGCTGCAGAGGATTCTCTGAAAATAGCATGACATGGAATAATGATGGTTTTCTCTATTTGTTCACCTCTTATTATATTGGATAATAAACGGACAGCAGCAATTCCCTTTAGTTTAAAATCTTGTTCTATTGTTGAAAGAGAAGGAGAGATAATATTTCCAAGATACATGCCATCAAATCCAAAAACCTTGATATCCTTTGGGACGTCTTTATTAAGAGCTTTTAAAGTTTCGATACAACTAATTGCCATTTGGTCGCTCATACAGAATATACCATCAGTATCAGGGTGATTTTTGAGAAGTTCTTTTGTAGCTACACTTGCTAAGGCTGAGTTGTAGTCGGCATAATATACCAAATCTTCGTTATAAGGAATATTATTCATACTTAATGCAATCTGATAACCACTCAATCGTTCATGTGTAACATAAGAGCTTTTAGAGCCGCAAATAATAGCGATTTTTTTGCAACCATTGTCTATTAACTGAGATACTGCTGTCTTAGAATAAAAAACATTATTAATAACAACAGAACCACTAAAAGGCCCTTCTGACATCATATCAATAGATACACTCGGAAAATCAGAATTTTGCAATGCAATATATTCTGAACTATCGTAATAAGATCCGAAAATAATCAGTCCGGAAGCATAACGCTGTTTGCAAAAATTAACATAATCCAATTTAGTAGATCTCTTTTTTAAATATATGAAAGGTTCTAGATTTGCAGTGCTTGCTGCTTCACTAATTCCAAGTTGAAGCTGGTATATGTTTAAAGAAAGGGGATCTACATTGTCGGCTTCTGCACCCTCGATGATAACGGCAATCATATTGGAGGTCCGATTCACAAGACTACTTGCAAAAAGATTTTTTACATAGCCCATTTCATTGGCAACTCTTAATATTCGCTTTTTTGACTTTTCACTTACATCTAAATGGTCGTTTAAAGCACGAGATACTTGCGTAATGGACATACCACAAGCTTCTGCGATTTGTTTTAATGTAACCATTGGGAGCCCCCTTTCTAAATTGCTGTTAGCGTTTACACATGTATTATGGCTGAATAAAGAAGTATTCTGTATATTATAATTCAAAATAACTTTTAAGTAAATGAAATCTTCCTATCAACTTTTTGAGCTGCCTGCTGTTGTGCAGGTCTTATAATGTCAGGCAATTAATTCCAAAAGAAAATCATAACCATAACGTTACGGATATAATATATTTATTATATCATAATAAGAGAATAGAAGTATAATAATATAAATAATATGTTGACTATTATGTATAAAAGTACTATCATATGTGAGTAATCTACATAAATATACCATCCGTAACGATACGGGAAAAGGAGAGGAATATGCGAAAAAAAATGTTATCAGTACTTTTGACAGTAGTATTGCTGTCAACAACATTTGCTGGATGTGGAAAACAGGAGGCTTCCACCACGCCTACAGCTCCAACTAAGGAGGAGACAATAACAATTCAATATGCAACATGGGGAGGTGCTGCAGAAAAGGCAACAGAAGTAGAAATCATTGATGCGTTCATGAAGGAACATAAGAGTATCAAAGTGGAAATTATTCATGCTGAAGATAGCTATGAAGACAAGCTACAATTAATGGTAGCAGGTGGAACAATGCCGGATGTAGTATCAATCGGTTCTGTACATATAGCTAGCTTTGCATCAGCTCTTTCACCGCTCGACACATCAGACATTGACACATCACAATACATTTCAGACACATTATTTACAAAGCTGCAATATCAAGGCGAACAGTATGCCTTGCCAAAGCGTGTAAATACAAAAGTATTTGCGTATAACAAAGATCTATTAGAGCAAGCAGGCGTAGAAATACCTGGTACAGATTATTCTATTGATCAGTTTACAAAGGATGCTACTGCTGTATCCAAGATTGAGGGAGTATATGGAAGCAGTGCATTGTATTATGGACAGTGGATTTATCAATTCGGCGGAAGTATTTTCAATGAAGATGGAACTGTAGCTTTTAATAGCGATTTAGGAAAAGAAGCAGTTCAGTATTGTGTTGACGCAGCAAATAAGTATAACTTTGCACCAACTGCAACAGATACAGAAGGGCAGGATGTGCTGCAGTGGTTTATGTCAAAAAAAGTAGGATTCTTTGGCGACTGTGGACCATACTATCTTCCGACTCTGAGCCAAATCACAGATTTTGATTGGGATTTCTGTAATGCACCGGGTAATGGTGGCGAAATGGAAGTAGTAGGTGTTGCTATGAGCAATACAACGGAACATAAAGAAGAAGCAATGGAATTAATTAAATTTATTTCTACAGCAAAAGCAGCACAGGAAATTATCGGAGGTACATCAGCATGTCCGGTTACAGAAGATGGAAAGGTAGCTTTCTTGGCACAGTACCCCGACAAAAATATGCAGTTATTCTTTGATGCTATGCAGACACAGACAATTCAACCTATTGTTAAGGGAGCAAGTTCAGTAATTAATACTTTATACAGTGCAATTTATGATCGTACAAAGCTTGGTGGTGGTGATGAAGACGTAAGTGTAGTATTAGATGAAGTAGCAGAAGAAGCAACAGCATTACTAAAGGAAGCTCAAAAGTAATATTTAAAAGATTAAATGAAAATATTCAAATTATCAAGGATGCTTCGCACCACTAAGCGGTGTGGAGCATCCTTGATAATCAGAATAAAGACAACGAAAAGAAATAATTATTGAAGGGAAAGGAGATTAAGATGCTTGAGTCTATGATAAAACAATTTAAAGAGTTCCTTTCAAACTTTATACCAACAGAAGCTGCAAGACTTTTTGCCCCTCTGATTTTGGTGGCAATAATTTTTGCAATATGCGTTATGACCGGATTAGCATTAGTGAAAAAGAAGAAAATTAAGAAAAATACATTTGCTTTTTATATGTTTATTTCTCCATGGTTAATTGGTTTCCTCGTATTTACAGTATATCCAGTTATTTTTTCATTTATCATTTCCTTTTTCAAATGGGATATTGTAAGCCCAAAACAATTTGTTGGACTAAGTAATTACATAAGAGCATTTTCGGGAGAGGATAAATGGTTTTATAAATCGCTACAAGTCACAATACAATATACGATTTTTAGTGTACCCTTACAGCTGGCATTAGGATTTGGCATTGCACTATTAATAAATCGAAAAATGAGAGGCGTTAAAGTATTTAGAACTCTTTTTTATATACCGACATTAGTTTCAGGAGTAGCATTAAGTGCATTGTGGCTCCATATGTTTAACTACAATTTTGGACTTTTGAATAAAACATTGAACTTATTTGGGATAACATCCCAGAAATGGTTGACTGATGCAAACCTTGTAATTCCTTCTTTTGTACTTATGAGTTTATGGGGAATTGGAGGAAATATGGTTATATGCCTAGCTGGATTGCAGGATATACCGCAAGATATTAATGAAGCAGCAGCAATTGATGGAGCCGGTATATGGCAGAAATTTAAAAATATCACTGTTCCAATTATGTCACCGATTATATTTTTCAATTTGATCAATGGAGTAATTGGCTCATTCCAAACGTTTACACAGTCCTACATTATGACAGAAGGCGGACCAAATGGTGCGTCTATGTTCTATGTACTCAATCTTTATAATCAGGCATTTTCCAATTTTAGAATGGGTTATGGAAGCGCACTTGCCTGGATTTTGTTTGCAATTATTTTACTGTTCACCTGCTGCATTTTTAAATCTTCTAGTATGTGGGTTTATTATGAAACTGAAATTGGAAATACAAAGATAAAAAAGAAAAAAGGAGGGAAGGCTAAATGAGTGATGCAAGGAAGAATGTTGGAAAAAAATCAATGAAATACAAAATGCTAAAAGGCGCTGTATTAATTGTATTAATTTGTTTAGCAATTGTTTTTGTTTTCCCATTTTTGTGGATGGTTTCTACGTCTTTAAAATCCTTGAATGAATTTTATAAGGAAGGTATTCACTTATTTGTAAAAGATGTGAGATTTGATAATTACGTAAAAGCACTTACTATCTTACCGTTCTTGACATATCTAAAAAATACATTGCTTACAACATTGATTCCTGTTACGTTTACGTGCATTTCATGTTCCATGGTAGGGTATGGATTTGCAAGGGTACATGCGCCTGGGGCAAAGATTTTGTTTTTTGTTATGCTTTCTACTATGATGTTGCCCTCACAGGTGACTATGATTCCAAACTATATTCTATTTAAGAACTTGGGATGGCTGGATTCTCTTTATCCATTAATTATTCCATCCATGTTCTCATCACCGTTCTATGTATTTTTGGCACGTCAGTTTTATATGAGAATGCCTTCCAATCTGGAGGACGCCGCGAAGATAGATGGTTGTGGAGCGTTTAAGACATGGTTTTATGTTTATTTTCCATTGACAAAGCCGATATTGGCTACCATAGCTATTTTTACATTTATTGGCTGCTGGAATGATTTTATGGGGCCGTTGATCTATATAAATTCTGACAAGTATAAGACACTGGCATTAGGATTACGCTCTTTTGTAACGCAGTATACAACAGATACGAACTTGTTAATGGCAGCTAGCATTGTTGTGATTATGCCTTGTATATTAATTTTCTTTTTCTGCCAAAAATATTTTATTCAAGGGATTACGTTTACTGGAGTAAAATAATAGTTCAGAGACTGCTTGTGCTAGTGCGTATAGATATATAAGCCGAAAGCAGTAGGTATATTTCCGGATATAGGAGGACATGTACAAGGAGAGCTTGGTGGTGTTGGAATATAGTATCAATTTTGACTCTACCTGATGCAGGTGATAAGAAGGGAAACGAGAAAGTATGAAATATAAGGGCATTATTTTTGACTTAGATGGTGTTATTTGTCATACGGATCAGTATCATTATCAGGCATGGAAAAAATTATCTGATAAATTGGGCGTATATTTTGATGAGGAAATTAATAATCTTCTCCGTGGAGTAAGTAGAATGGAAAGTCTTGATATTATATTAAAAAGATATGAAGGAACTCCGTTATCATTAGAAGAAAAAACAACCTATGTAAATGAAAAAAATGAACTGTATTTACAGTTGCTTCAACATTTGACACCGAAGGATTTATCAGAAGAGGTCAAAAGAACATTAGACAAATTAAGAGAAAGAAACATAAAACAGGCGATTGGTTCGTCAAGTAAAAATGCGGTATTCATCTTAACAAGATTAGGACTTTCCGAATTTTTTGATGCTATTTCAGATGGAAATAATATTACAAATTCAAAACCGAATCCGGAAGTGTTTTTAAAGGCGGCCGAATTTTTGGGGCTAAAGCCTGAAGAGTGCCTAGTAGTTGAAGATGCAGTAGTGGGAGTGCAAGCGGCAACAAGAGGTAACATGGATTGTGCAGCAATAGGTGATGCAGCAAAAGCTAATATTGCTACCTATTCATTAACATCTTTTTTGGATTTGCTACGAATTGCATTATAATTTTATAGTTTACTAACAAAAAATTGAATAGAAAATTGGGAAAGGAAATAATAATTATGGCAATGGATTATAGTAATGCAAAAGACTGGATTGTTGCAGAAGATACATTTGATAGTAATTTATTGGGAAAGTGTGAGGCGATTATGAGTCTTGGAAACGGCTATATGGGGCTTCGATCTGCAACAGAAGAAAAATATTTAAATGAAACAAGAGATTTGTTTGTAGCAGGTACATTTAACAAAGTGAAAGAATATGAAGTGTCAGAACTACCAAATGCAGCAGATATGATTGCAATTGAATTATGGATCAACGATGAACGCTTTACCTTAGATCAAGGAAATATTGGTAGATATAGAAGAGAGTTAAACGTAAAAACAGGGGAGCTAAAGCGTAGTATTTGTTGGACATCACCAAAAGGTGAGGAAGTACAATTAGAGTTTTGTCGAATTGTATCTTTAAAAAGACTGCATAACATCGCGCAAAAAGTAATCATAAAACCACTCAAGCACAAGGTGTCGTTAAAAATACAATCAGGAATTGATGGACGCATGACCAATACAGGGTTCCAGCATTTTTCTGAAGGTGATAAGCGATTCTATAATAAAAAATATATGCAGCTGATGCAAAAAACCTCCCAGTCTAATATTGATTTTGTGTACACAACTATACATGTGTTTAAAGAGAATGGAAAAACAAAAGATGTGGATGTTCAGATTGATATTGAACGTAGAAAAATATATGGTACGTTTGAGTTGGAGGTACAAAAAGGCAGTACTTTTGAAATTGAAAAAATATCCAATGTATATACTTCAAGGGATTTTGACAATGAAGGTTTCACAGGGAAAAAACTACAAGAAAAATCTTTGCTCGCATTGAAGGAAAGTGTAGTTAGAGGATATGGCCAGCTAGCCGAAGAATCAGCAGAAGAATGGAAGAAAACAGTTTGGGATGTGGTACCGATTATTATCGAAGGAGAAGATGACTTTGACCAACTGTCAGTAAGATTTGCACAGTACCATTTAAGAATTATGACACCAACTCATGATAACCGTATGAATATTGGTGCAAAAGGATTAAGCGGAGAAGCATATAAGGGACATACCTTCTGGGATACTGAAATTTTCATTCTTCCATATTATATCTATACAAATCCAGAAATTGCAAAAAAATTAATGGAATATCGTTACCTTTCCTTGCCTGGGGCTCATAAGAAAGCTAAAGATAACCAATATGAGGGGGCACAGATTCCCTGGGAAGCAGCTTGGCTGGATGACGGAGAAGTAACACCTGTATGGGGAGGCATAGATATTGTTACCGGATTACCGACAAAAATCTGGTCAGGATTTATAGAACAGCATGTCACATCAGATGTCGCTTATGGAACATGGCTGTATTATACTATTACAAAAGACAAAAATTATATGAATCAGTATGGGTATGAACTCATATTAGATACTGCAAAATTTTGGGCATCACGTCTGGAATTTTCTCAAGAAGACGGCTTGTACCACATCAATGATGTAGTAGGTCCGGATGAATATAAAGAGCATGTGGATGATAATGCATTTACCAATTATATGGCTTATTGGAATATTGAAAAAGCTATAGAGTATTATGAACTGCTACGGGTAGAAAATCCAGAATTGTCTAATACTTTAAAAATCAAGCTTGATTTGGAACGCATATACCTACAGTGGAAAGAAAAGAAAGATAAGATTTATTTGCCGAAACCGCGTAAAGAAGATAATGTAATTCCACAAGATAAGACATATCTAACCTTAAAAACCATTGATTTAGTAAAATACAAAAACCAGGAACATGTGGGAGGAATTTTAAGAGATTATAGTCTAGAACAAGTAGTACATATGCAGGTTTCCAAGCAGGCTGATATTATGATGCTTTTCTTCTTATTTGAAAATTTGTTTCCAGAAGATGTTAAAAAAGCAAACTGGAATTATTATGAACCTAAAACACTTCATGATTCTTCCTTGTCACTGTCAACCCATAGTGTATTGGCATGTGATATGAAAGATGTGGATATGGCGTATTCATTGTTTGAGAAAGCAAGCTGTATTGATTTGGGACAGTATATGAAATCCTCTGATATGGGAATTCATGCAGCTTCTTTTGGTGGAATATGGCAGTGTGTTGTATATGGCTTTGGTGGTATTCGAATGATAAACGACAAATTGAGAATAAATCCAATGCTGCCAAAAGAATGGAAATCCTTACAATATACGGTTATTTGGCAGGGAGATAAATTGCAGATAAAAGTAGAAAAAGAGAAGTTGTATATTAAAAATATAACAGGAAACAAAAATCCAGAAGTATATGTATTTGATAAAGCATATGTTGTAGATAGTGAAATGTGTGTAGAAATATAATAGAATGTATGTAGTTTCAGATGGGGATATTATATAAAAAGTGTAAAAAAGTGTCTTCGACACTTCAACTCCCCTAGCCCTCATTCATGAGGGGAATTAGGGGTTTCTTTTTGTGTTACTTTGATTCATAATAGTCTTATGAGCATACTACAAGATATTTTTCAAGACTATTACGAAGAAATGTTATATATTTTACATCCTCGTCAGATGTTAGGCGACACGCTTCAATCGCCACTAACTGCAAATTATTTTCTCCCAATTCCAGCATGATAACAACACACTCTGATCAGGACAACACGATATCAGTGGTAACAACGACACACTGTCATGGCCTTAATGAACTATGTAAATTATATGATAAATTCAATGAAGAGCCTGTGCATTAATAGCAGCAAGAATCAAAGTGAAGCAGTTGAGGGAATCATAGCCATGATTCATAATCATTTTGATATCCTTTAAGATGCCGGAACCTAGATATTGTGCTTCATCAATTGCTATAAACATAGGTTTTCGCTTCTCTTTATAGAGGTAGTAAATACGCTCCTGAATAGCCTTAAACATTCCTGTTTTGCCGCCAATCGCCTCTACACCCAGACAGGTACAGAATTGTCGATAGAATTCCGCGACAGAAATGGTGGACAGATAGATGTATTCCATCTGAAACAGGTTTGTATTTAGAGATTTTGCAAAACAGCGTAAGGCAAATGATTTTCCCATGCCGGGGCGTGCTGTAAAAACGCCAATGCCACGGACATCTTTTAAATAGTGGCTACTGAATAAGCCACACTTTTAAATTTTTAAATATTGTGCTAACAGATTACCCTATATTCAGTATACTCATCAGTTCTTAGTATTTTTTTCGTCAGTACTTTATTTAATTGATTTTGAAACCACGTGCAAAAAGCAAAAAAAGAGCGCACGGAACCCTTGAAAAGATTCATTGTAAATATGGCAAGTGCTATCGCTGTAAGCGATGTGCTCTCAAGCTTCATCCTTATCAGTTTTAATCCGTAGCAATGCTTAGGAGAACAGACTTTTGAAGGCGTAAGCCTTTTCACTAGGCTGAAGTTTCTCTCTCTGCCGGAGGTTGCTGTCAATCATTGCAATGATCGCTGTCTCATTGTCCATTTCACGAATGGCTCCTGGTACTTCAGAAAGACCAGCTCTTTTTGCGGCTTCCACACGGTTGTGCCCTGAAATGATTTCGAAGCCGTCGCCATCTTTGACCGGCCTAACCAAGATGGGCGTAAGAATACCGCTTTGTCTGACACTTTCTGTCATTTCCAACATCCGGTCTTCAGAATATAGCTTGAATGGATGATCTGGAAAAGGGTGGAGTTGGTCCAACCAGATCAATTTAATCGTTCCTGCCGGTTCCGATTTGTTTGGATCCGTTGTCTGAAACAAGTCATCGTACGGGGTTAGTTGTATTTTTCTGCCGGATTCTTTCAAGCGCGATCACCTCCTT
>Ga0209125_1001334_pt1 | contig 23572 bp, 20 predicted proteins | sample BarGraIncub1131A_FD_184503 | JGI IMG/M metagenome (GOLD analysis project Ga0209125, IMG submission 184503) | Arctic peat soil microbial communities from Barrow, Alaska - Barrow Graham LP Incubations 11-31A (SPAdes) (version 2) | ecosystem: Environmental > Terrestrial > Soil > Wetlands > Peat... | reverse complement strand
CGAGAGTTCTCATTAATTGCGGGGCTCGTTTTATCTTACCGGTCAAAAAATCAAAGGAACCACCGACCGCTAGCGCTAATCTAGCGCTCGGCCAATTTTTAATTTCATGCCAAATTAATTTTTCTTGAAATGGAGCGCCGAGTGTTACAAAGATTAATTTAGGTGCAAAATTATTGATTCTAAGGTTTTCTGTTTCGCTTAAATTAATTTTCTTTTCCGTATCGATAACTTCAAAAATTAATTTCGGCCATCGGGATTTTAAAGTCTGGGAAATATCGGATTCTAAGGATAAACCGCCGTTCCAATTAATTATGACAGTTTTAATCTGTTTCTTTTCCGCTTCAGCTAAAAGTTTCGGCGTTAAATCCGAACCGGTAATCCGCGGTATTTTCTTGCCTTGAAGCAAGCCAGCTAGAATTAATCCGAAGCCATCAGCGATGGCAACGTCCGCTGAATTTAGAATATGGAAATACTCTTCGTCTCTGCCTGCCATCAACAGTATTTCTGGATTCGGAGTAACCAAAAAATGCCCGCTATCGCTATTTAAAAAAAAGTCCAAGCGTTCGAGCAGGTCGGATAAGTTTAATTCTGATAAATTTATTCCCAAAATATTTGCCATATGATATACTTCTTACAACCTAATTCTATTATAAAATGGTACTAAAGTCAAAAAACAATTATGTCCAAGCTAGTAAAAAGCGTTGGTAATGTTCAGGAAATTAAAATCGATAACCCGAAGACTAAGAATTATTCCTTAAACTGGATAAACATTGCTAATGCTGAAAAAAAAGACATTGATTTCCTACGCCGTAAATTTGGTTTTAATATCGATCATTTAAAAGCCTCGGTGGCCACCGTTTTTGCGCAGCGGCCGATGGTTGAAAATGAAGAAACTTATTTATTCTTGATTTTACACTTTCCGACTTTTAAAGGCGACAAAATCGTGCCTGGCGAAATCGAATTTTTTATTGGCCATGGTTTTTTAATTACTCTTCATAATGGCAATCTTAAACCGCTTAATGATTTCTTTAAATATTGCCAAGAGAATCCGAACCAACTTCTGTCATACGAAACTGAGAGCTCCAGCCTTTTGCTATATGAATTACTAAGCCGCTTAATCAAAGATTGTTATAATATTTTGGATCAAAACAGCATTAATATAAATGAAGCCGAAGAAATAATCTTCTCTAGCGACCAAAAGCATGCGGTTACTAAAATATTGGAACTGCGCCGCAACATTATCAATATTCGAAAGATAATGCAAAACCACACCAATATCTTAAAGAAACTTCGAGAAATGAACAGCACTCTCGTGCCTCACGAATCAATTAAACAGCATTACGAGGACTTAGCGGATCATTCCAAAAGAATCTGGGAAATCTTAGACATCCAAAAAGAAATGGTGGAAGTGCTTAACGATACCAATGAATCACTGTTAAACGACAAAATGAATATCATCATGAAAACTTTGACTATTTTTTCGGTCTTAGTTTTGCCGCTTAATTTGCTCGCCGGAATCTTCGGCATGAATACAATTAAGAACATGCCTTTCATTGATAACCCTTACGGTTTCTGGATAATTTTAGGTATAATGTTTGTTGGTTTGATTGCCTTGCTATCCGTCTTCACCAAAAAAAAGTGGTTATAAAATATATTTAGCTAACATAAGCCATTTAAAAGCCCTAAATCTAAGGGCTTTTTGTATTGACAGATTTGATTATATATTGTATAATCCTATTGACAAATTAATGTTAAAGTATTAAACTTTAATGTTCGGAAATAGATAGACATTTATGAAAATTGCTTTTATTGGACAAAAAGGAATCCCAACCCAAACCGGCGGTGTCGAGAGACAGGTAGAGGATTTAGCAGTGAATCTGGTTAAGGAAGGCCATGAGGTTTTTGTCTATGCCCGCTCCACTTATAATACCGAAAATCTTAAAGAATATAAAGGCGTAAAGATTATTACCGTGCCCAGTATTCCTTCAAAAAACTTAGATGCCATCTCGGCCACTTTTTTCGCGTGTCTTGATTTAGTGAGACGCAAATATGATATCATTCACTTTCAATCAATTGGACCCGCTTCCCTCTTGCCACTCGCTAAAATTTTAAAACCGAGAACCCCGATTGTTTTTACTTTTCATTGCCAAGATTATTATCAAAGAAAATGGGGCGCCTTTGCTCGGGCTTTTTTGAAGCTTGGCGAACAGCTGGGTAATTCTTTTGCCAATCGGACGATTGTCACTTCACTCGGTTTAACGGCCTATGCCAAAAATGCCTATCATAAAAATCCAATCTATATTCCATCCTCAGCCAAGATTAATGAACTAACAGCCGCCAATGAGATTAAGAAATGGGGCTTAGAGAAAGAAAATTATATTGCCTATATCGGCCGACTCGTTCGCCATAAAGGCGTTCATTATTTAATTCAAGCTTATAAAGAATTGGAGACGAACAAAAAATTAGTGATTGTCGGCGATGGCTCCTATACTGATGACTATGTAAAGGAACTTCATGATTTAGCCGAGGGCGATTCTAATATTATCTTTACCGGTAATCAAAATGATTTAGTGCTTAAGGAATTATTTTCCAATGCCGCCGTCTTTGTTCAACCATCAGAAAGTGAAGGTTTGTCTTTCGCCCTGCTTGAAGGCATGGCTTATTCCCGTCCCTGTTTAGTTTCTGATATTGAACCTAACCATGAAGCATTAGCCGACACGGGCGTCTATTTTAAAAATACTGACTATGCTGATCTTCGTGACAAGCTGCAATATTTATTGAATGACCCTCAAGCGGCCAAGAATCTAGGCCAAGCCGCCTTTGAACGGGTTAAGAAAGAATATAACGCTGATGATATTTCTAAACAAACGATTGACTTATACCAATCAATGTTAAAGGCGTAAAAATTAATGAGTGGCGACGCTCGTTTGTTTTTCCTTCGCTTTATAAGTTTATAAAGTGAGAGAAGATAATAAGTATATTAACAACCATAAATAAATTATAACATGAAGAAGTTTCGGATTTTTTTCGCTTTACTAGCTGCAGCAGTTTTGACATCTTGTGTTAAAATGCCTACTAATCAATACGGCACCACGCCAAGCAGTCACGGTTATACATTGATTGCTAATGGCATTTCAAATCAGAGTTCAATTACTCTGAATGTGAATCAGGATTTAATTATGTCGGTAAAGGATTCGCTGGCTAATACCGCAATCGCTCAAATCGATTTCGGTAATGGACAAAGTTTAATTGGCTCGCAAGTTGCTAGTCTTTACACTACTCCGGGAACCTATCACTTAACGGCCACGGTCTTAAACATTTCACGAACTGTGAAATTTAATATCACTATAACGGTTAACAATGGTTCGACATCGAGTTTTACTTTAAAACTGGATGGCGCAACAATTACAGGCGATACGGCCTACGTCCAAACGAATTCAAATTTCGCGCCGACCGTTGTTGATCAGACCGGCAAAGTCTACGCCGCCGATTATTATTACGGCAATGGCATGACAAACTTAGGGGCTACAAATCCTAATGTGATTTATCCACTAACCGGAAAATATTTACTGACGGCAATTATCAGAAGTGTGACGCCAAACGTTAGTTTGAGTAAATATGTTGTTGCCCAGGGACCTCGGGATTACATGGTTAAAATCAATGATGTGACAATTGCTAATGGTTCAACCTTCAAAACAAGTGTTGGGTTCTTTTTGAACTTCAGCACGGTTGATAAAAATGGGATTTCATTTACCAGCGATTTCGATTTTGGTAACGGCAGCAAAGTTAGAGCCTCGGGTATGGGTTTCTCCTATGCGACTACTGGCACATACACGGTTACTGTTTTAACTAATGGTCAAAATACGACCTTTAAGATTGAAGTTAGTAATACTGTTGTAACCAGTGATGCAATCAGAATTATCGAAACAACGCATTCGAGTTCAAGCAACACAGTGACTATTGGTCTGAGATGCGATGCGATATCTTCACTTAATACCGCTAATTCTATTTTGGCCGAAGGTGAAGCTTTGCCATCAGTTACTTGGTTTAAAAATACCTTAACTAATGCGAACATCGTAACAATCGGTGGTGTTAACTACTACAAATGGGTAGTGACTATTCCCAATTCTTACTTTAGGTTCGGCTGGCATCAAGATGGCAACTGGGGTTATACACCTTCTATTTACAAAAGAAGTAGTGACGATCTCTATGGATTCAGAGTTACTGATGGAGTAATATCTGTAAATTAAAATTTTTTTATAAAACAAAACCCTGTCTTACAATGAGACAGGGCTTTTTTTATTTGTAAAAATGTTTTTGACAAAAAAATAGGAGGCTCAGCTTTGTTGCTAAACCTCCTAAACTTTAATTGATCGTACGAACTAATTAATCGTTCGAGTCGATATCCTCTGACCATAAATTCGAGTATGGAACTTAGCTCCATAATAGAGGTTGTGGTCATCGGGACTCTGTACCTTGCCTCCAGTATCACCAGGGGCAAAAAACTTGATTGTTCCACCAGTTGATTCCGTCCAAATGTTCGGATCAATGGCGTGCATTTTAATTAAATCAGCTGGGGTGATTTCGCCCCATTCCTTCCCGCGTGCAGCTTTTAATGTTCCCTTTGTCCAGGCGTGTGGCAGCCAGTTTTCATAAGTATAATTACCAGAGGTTACTTTACCTATATAGACACCCCATTCAACCGCGGAGATGTCGTTGTTGATCTCTTGAACAGACACGAGTCTATTCATATCGATGCAAAACCACCATCCCTGACTTGGATCAAGGGTAAACTGTGGTCCACCAACATAATTCAACTCAGGTGCAATAGATGCATTAGCTGCAGTCACTCCTTCAGCTTTAAGTGCGTAAATTAGGTGTCCCTGCTTGTCTATACTTGTGCAAGCGGGTCCTTCCAAACCACCGGTATAAACTGTGATAGCAAGATTACCACTTCCCGGTACAATAACTTCAGATGAAGTTCTTGTTTCAGTTATGGCTGGAGTCGTTGTAGCTGTGCTTTTAAATGTATTTGTAAATGCATTTTCGGGCACATCTGATTGATTTGTTTGTGTCTGAGTGCCCCAGCTTGGATTTTTTTTGGGCCTGTAATTACCAGTTGTCTGACGAGTTGTCTGACGCTGATACTTCGGTGGCTCAAATTTTGTCGTAACCGTGTATCCATTCGGCACATCATAATTACCTTTTACAGACTGTTCTGGGCAATTAATCTTCTGGGCTTTCATTATTGCATCTTTTCTTAAACTATCGCTCACAAAGGCTTGCCTTTTTTTGGCGGCGTAGTCTAGATACAAACTGTCAGCTATCGTTGTTTTATCAGCGGTCTGCTCTCTGTTTGCAGAACGATTGCCATGATTTGGCGTCAAATTAATGAATCCAAATATGGCGGCAACTAATAAGAGAATAATTATAATAATTATCCCTATCGCTGCAATTAAGTTTCTTCTAATCCATGTTAACATTTCTAATCCTCCGAATTTAAGTTTATACTTGTTTATTTACTTTTTAATGCTTGAATCAGTGCGCTCGGGCTAATATTTATTTCAGCCACCAGCGTACCTTTATTGATTGCGGAAGAATTTCCGTTCTTCATACCCTGTCTCCAGAATACTCCGACTTTCATTATCTCCCGATACCACACTTTCATCAGACCAAGGTCGACCCCTGCTCCAATTTCAGCATAGCCTGCGTTCGTTTGACCAAAGTTTTTTCCGCCACCTAAGTGGAGAAAAAATTCAGTCTGGACAGTTTTACCAAACCGCTTGATGCCAGACTCGGCAACCACGCGAACGGTCTGTTTGTTATACGGATTAAATCCGACCATCGGTTCACCTTTCCAGGTACCCTTAATTTTAGAAGTTACCGGAATGTTGCAATCGAACATAATTCGATTGTTACCGAACCAACCTTGAAAGACATCTGTTACAAACCAGCCACCGGAAATATAGACACCGGTGTTATTCTGGGTTGACCCATAAGTTCCATCATCATACTTGTCAGTCGACATGACTGCACCAGCATTAAGATAGAAATACGAGTCGTATGAATAGCTTAACTGACCATAGGAATCAAAAGCGATTCCTCCGGAAATTTCGGTACCAGTACTGGCCGGATTTGGTTTTTTTATCAGTTGGTTCTCACCATAGCCGACAATCTGACCAAATATGCCAAAACGGGTTTGCCCTTTGCCAATCATAAATTTGGCCTGGACGTATCCGTAATTCCCTTTAACTGTTGAGTCAGTCTTATACAGACCGGCCCCCGTGTTAATAATTAATTCAGGAGCTCTATCATAAGCTGTTGCATCCTGAGATTTAACACCGCCTGCAATTACAAGCATAATAAATAAAATATTAATAAACTTTTTCATCGTTTATCCCTTCTGTTTTTAAATTACTAATCAAGATTCCAATATCCAACTTTCGATTAGATACTCAAGTCTTAAGGAGAGCAATTACTCTCCTAAAACATTATTAATATTTCCTTTAAAATTTGCCGTCGCTGTGTCTTCCGGGGTTTGCAAATCTTCTTCTTCATAATAGCCTCCCTCATCTTGGCCAATCTCGTCTTCCGCTTCATTATCCTGAGCAAATACCGGTAAATTTTCTGGTACTATTTTCTGAGCATAAATTGGAGCAGATTGAAACACGGCTTGGGTCTGTTGAGTTGCCGCATAGACCGGTTGAAAATTTTGAATGGCTGGCTGATGTTTTTTTATTTTTATTTCATCGGTACCAAATATTTCTTTTGCCAATTTTTCAGACAGCTTTTTTTTCGGGAATAAATAAATATAAGAACAGCCTGATAAAAAACCAAATAAGATACTCATTCCTAAATTAATCGCGATATTTGGCTTAACGGGAAAAGATGAAACGATCGGTTCGTCAATCACCGTGATTTTAGTTTGATTCGCGTTAAATTTATACGGACTTTGTCCTGATATGATTAACTGATTTACAGCCAAAGAAATATTCTTGGCTTCGTCAGGATTAGTATTATAAATTTCAATATCGATCACGCCGGTGTCACCGCCAGAGCGAGCAAACACGGTTTTTTTCCAAAGCTTAATATTCTGTTTATAGTCGCCCTTGAACAGGCTCCGATCAAAAGAATAGGTTGAAGAATTTAGTGAGTCTAAAAACGCCCCGGAATAAATAACCTCTGAAATCAATCCGCCCACATATTGATTGGAGCGAGCGATTGCATAAGCGTCGGCGGCGGTATCAGGCTGTAAAATTAATAAGCGAGACTTAGAACGATACTTCAAAGGCTGAGCTAAAGTAATCAGCAGTCCAATAATCACAAAAACCAAGGTGATACCAATCACCGTCGTTCTCCGTTTTTTTGCTAATTGTATAAAATCCTTTGTATCCATAGTATCTAATCTTAACCGATTATTTTAATATATATAAACAGATTTGTCAAGACATTTTTCTCATATCTGTCAATAGATAATCAGCTTACTATATATATTGAATATTGTCAATAGCCTAAATGTTCCTAAACAAAAAACCGCTAATGACAGCGATTTTTTTGAGTAGTTTTAATATTTACTTAATTCCGGTTTATTTTTCCGATACTCTTCATATATACTAATCCATGACGGTGATGCTCCTTGATCTTTAGCTGAACCATAATTCATTCTAAAATGACCGCACCAAGCGCATAAAGTTTCCAAGTGATCGAACATTTCATCATCGGTTTCCGGTACCGATTTTCGGGCAATGTCCTTCCCTAGTATTCGATCGATGCCCCCGGCAATCGCGCAGGGATAAAATCCGTAAGGCGTAAAACCAAGCCCGCAATCTTTTAAAATATGACAGCCATTAGTATAATCAACATCTTTATATTTAGGGTCATCTAGGGGCGCTTGATTGAAAGCGATAAATTCTAACTGGCGAAATGGCTGCTTGGATGAATCTTCAATTATCACTTCGTAATCTCGGTTTAACTCTTGCGCTAGTTCCCGGCTCTTGTCTAAAACGCCATTGGTCACCAAAATAATTTGCATATCTGGCGAATATTCTTTTTTATAGTTAAATATTTCTTTGACGATGGCAACTAAATCGGTATTTAAAGTCGGTTCACCGCCGAGCAGTCTCATTCTTTTCCAAGTAATTTTTTTAGCCACGCTTTCGGCAAGCATCTTTTTTATCTGCTCAACACTAATTTGATCATCTGATGGGGCTTGTGGACAGGACCGATTACAATGATGACAAGACAAATTACAAAGATAGGTTAAATCTATTTCCATTAAATCACGGCTCCTAGAATATTCGGGGCCAAGTTTTTTGGTCCCTTCATGACTGATGCGATAGTCGGTTCGTTTTTGAAGACGAATGCTTTTTTTTAAATCAGCCAAACGATTTCTCAGGCCGGCCGGTAAGAGCGGTTTTATTTTTCGTTTATAAAATGAATCGGGCGTTCTATTTGGCATATTGTTTATAAATATTAATTAATTTAGCGAGGTGCTGCTTAAGTTCTAGAGGCACAATTTTTTCTTTAATGGCGCTAGCGATGGTTGTCCGGTCGGAGGCGCTTAACTTTTTTAAATCATTTATCTTTTTAGCCAGACCTTCGACATCACCGGGCTTAAACAGAAAACCGGTTTTCTGATCTTCAATTAGTTCCGGTGTGCCGCCGCTCGCGCTGGCAATGATTAATTTTCCGTAAGCTAATGACTCGAGTAAAGCTAACGACATATTTTCCGCCCAAAGCGATGGCAGAATGACAGCCTTAGCTTCTCTTTTAAATTTTTCTAGTAACTCGCCGCCTAAATAGCCATGAAAAGTTACGCGATTTTCCAAACTAAGTTCTTTAACTAAAGCTTTTAATTTATCTTCATCATCGCCGCGGCCGACGATATCTAATTTTTCATCGGTGAGCTTTAGAGCGCGAATCAAAACGTCGACGCCTTTCTCTGTAGATAAGCGTCCAAAGTATAACAGCTTGGCGCCATCAGGTTGCGGTAAATAAGCTGGGGCGGGATTAACTAAGACGATTATCTTGTCGGCCGGCCAACCGCCTTTAACCATCATCTGTTTTAAGTATTCGCTCGGGGCGATAAACAGATTAATATTATTTTGATATATATGCCAAACTTTATTATGGATAAAACTTTCTAGCGCCGCCAAAAAACTTCGCGGATAAGAGTAGTAACAATCATATTTTAAGCAATTCCAGGTACTGCCCGTCACACAGCGCTCACAAGACTTGCCGTGGGTAAATAATAAATAGTTAGGACATATCAATTTGTAATCATGCAAAGTCATGATAACGGGAATTTTCTTATCTTTGGCCGCCACTAAAATCGATGGCGATAATTGATGATAAATATTATGAGCGTGAACTAAATCGGCCTTGCTCTCGTCTAGCAACTGGGCAAACTTTTTAAACGCTTCTCGGCTCCAAATCAAGCGGCGACCAATTTTGAAAAAATTTAGGCCGACTTTATGATAGTTAAGGTTTTCGGTAAAATATTTTTTCCACCGGGTGTCTAGATTCTTACTATCAGCCATGCCAAAAGGCACAATTTCCACACCTAATTTAGGCAGTTCCTCAATTAATGAACAGCAATAACGGTCGGCGCCGCCATTAGGATATAAAAATTTATTGGCTTGAACGATTTTCATCTTTGACTTTAATGTTATTTTTACTTAATATTTATATATAAAGCATATCATTTTTTATGGAAGAAAGAAATAATGGACTAGCCGCGATTATTAATCGGCCGGAAAGCAAATTTATTGCTCTCGGCTTATTCTCGCTTATAGCAGTTATCACTGCTTATTTTTGGATTGGCGACAGTTCCAGTTTGATTTTCTTGATTGTTTCGGCCGCGATTTTTGGCTATTCAATTTTTTTTCCCAAAGTTGGTTTTTTTGTTTTGCTCGCCTTTAGAACGACCTTTGATTATTTAGGCGGTCAAGAAATGCTAAATATCTTCGGCGTCTCCTTAAATTTTACTTTCCTTTTAGGCATGATGCTGATTGCTCTAGCCTTTATCGAAATCCTCAAACAGCGCCATAAATTTAAATCAATCCCTTTATTATTGCCCTGGCTGTCGTTCCTGGGAATTATTGCCGTCCTCTCATTTTTTTCATTCAGCAAGCAGGACAGTGCCGTTGAATTCTTTCGACTCCTTAGTTTTTTATCGGCCTTCATATTTGGTTATCTCGTCTATGATACTCCGAAACGCTTAACCAACTTTGCTAAAGCGATAATCGTCACGGCGATTATTCCATCCGTGGTCGCTTACTGGCAATTAATCAATCGGACTGGTTTTTTTGATGGCGACCGCTGGCGCTTGCTGGGAACTTTTGTTCACCCAAACATGCTGGCCTTTTATTTGGTGCTGGTAATTTGTTTAACTCTATTTGTGGCCCTTAGTTTAAAACCGGGGGTTGTCGAAAAAATACCATACGCCCTTTTGGTTATATTTTTTCTCATCCCATTACTGTTTACTTACACCCGCGCGGCTTGGCTCGCCTTTGCGTTTATTGTATTTGGTATCGGCGTTTATCGTTTTCGAAAATTATTATTTATTTCAATCTTTGTCGTGGCCGTCTTATATCTGCTAGCGCCTTTTTTTCAAGATCGAATCGCGACCTTAGCGACTTTGGGGGCTTCCGATTCATCAACTTGGCGCTTAGATTTATGGCGTGATATTTGGGGCTTTATTAAGGCCAGACCCTGGTTTGGTTACGGACCGGGAACAGCATCGCTCTTTATTCAACAAAATATACCGCGCTTTTTGGTTGAGACTGAACCGCATAACGACTATCTAAGAATCTGGATGGAATCTGGTATTTTCGCGCTGCTCGCTTTCTTATGGATTTACGCCGCCTATTTCAAAAAGCTTTGGCGCAGTTTTAGAAACGAAACTCGTCCTCGTTTAAAAATGCTAATCTTGTTTTTAATTTTCTTTACCATCAGTTTAGCCGCGGCGAGTGCCACTGATAATATTATTAAGGATGCCGTTATGCAATGGATTTTTTGGTCCTTATCAGGCGCAATTCTTGCTATTTCGCTTCATCATAAAAAACCGAAGACAAATTAAAAAGGAGATCACATTGTGTGTCTCCTCTTTTTTTATTCTTTTAATACCTTGCCGGTCTTATATTCGATCCAGGCTTTTTTGGTATACGGATTAACATAAACTTTTCCTTTTTCATACTGCCGAGAAAATTCCTGGCCATTCTGCATGAACTTCGTCGTTGGATTACCGAGATTAAGATTAAACTTATCCTCGTAAGGCGAATTCTGAGAATACGCAAAGATAACATTGTTGAGTAGCATTGCCGAAGCGATGGTGAACAACCAGTTATCTTTTCTGGCATTAAACATCACGACATCCAAATTAGAAGCGTTGTTCATATTTGCTAGCCAGCCACCGGTTTTAGCCTCACCTTCGTCCAAGTATTTATCGGGAAAATCTTCGAACTGTTTCCCATTACACAATACCTTGCCGGAATTAGTTTTAAGAAAAAAACCATTACCACCGTTACCAATGATAACAAAGTTTTGACCTTGTGAGTCGCGGATTTTTTCCATACAGTATTGCATACCTAGTCTCCACTGAATATTGGCTGGTCCTGGTTGATCTTCCTTGCCATCACCATCACGATCTAAACCATAATGATTATTGCAATAATGTCCCAGCCAATCAAACGGTTTAGGCAAAACCTGATCAAAATGCGCACCGTCTAACCTGATACCCTGTCGTTTATATTCACCGATGACATCTTTAATCAGATGCTCGGTAATATATTCCACGTAGCTAACTTTCCGGCCGCCGATTTTAACCTTTAAACCGTTAATGCTTAAGTTCATCGTCTTGGTGCCGTGCCAGAATTCGATTCTTTTACGGTCAGTCCCATGAAGCCACCAGCCTTCGTGCTTCTCCAGCTCATTCAGTATATAGATGCTCCAGGTTTTATCGGGAAACATCGGCACATACCATTCGGTAATGTTCACATAAAGAAAAATCTTTATGTCTGGATTATCGTGTCTAAGCATCCGAAGAGCATCGGGTGAATTAAAAATCACCTCCGGATCAACAGTTATTACGTCATAATGTCTGTATGATTCGGCCTGATAATTACTCATGGTTGGCAAATAATGGAGGACGCCCGTAATCTGAGCCTGCGTACCTAGGCTAATAATCGCTAAAATGGCGACAAATACTACCTTTTTCATCGTTTCAATATTTAGTTATAAAAGATCTTAACTCTAAATTCTACATAATATCTCTTATATTGTCAAGGAATATTTTGGGCTGTTATTTAAGGTTTTCCATTTCTCCCTTGACAGAAAATCGCAATTTGTGTATACTGTAGAGTAAACTAAAAAAAATATATAAAACGTATGAAAAAAATCATAGGCTTATTAATTATTTGTGCAATCGCCGTTTTTTCGATTGTTTCGATCGGCCGCACAAATTATAAATCATATTATTCAGGCGATGCAGTTTATTTCCAGAATAATATAATTATCGCTTCCACTGATTCCGGAAGCTTAGAGGTTTTCAAACAAATCGGTCCTAATCTGGAACGAGATATAAAATTGAAAGCGCCCAATTCCCCGCTCGACCAAACTTACGACTTTTCGTCTGTAAAACTGAACGTGGAAAACGGCCGGCTTTATGCTTACGCAACCAGCGCTTTTACATTATATAAATATGACATCACTGATTTAAACCGACCAGTCTTATTTGCCAAGCAAAAAAACACCTACTATGAATGGTATAACCGCGTCGACAAATTCGGTTCCAACATCGTAACTATCAGCAATCATAATATTAGAGTTTGGCGAAGTGATTTGAGCAGTTTAGATATCATCAATTCTTACCAAGTAGATAACGATGTGACCAGCGCCGTAACCTTTGATTCCCGAGGCCGATATATCGCCACCATAAACAAGGATAACCTAGTTAGGATTTATGATACCAATACCAGAACCAATATTTCTGTCTTTCCGGTAAACTACCGCGATACTCAAAGTTTGAGAAAATCATATTTTGATCCAAGCACCGGAGACTTATATGTCTATGATGATTACTACTTAAAGCGTTTTGATTTAAGCGGCAACTTAGTAGTCAGTTCCCCAAATAGTTCCGTCAACAGTTTTGCTGTCGAACCAAGCGGCAATGCCAACTATATTTATGCCGTTAATGGCGACAGTGTCATGAAACTGGCTAAAGACAATTTACGCGGCGGCCTAAAAATTTCGGCTGGCAATCTAACTGCCAACGGTTATGCGATGGGTGTAAAATATGTTAACACTGATGGCGGCGAACGAATTGTCGTCTTTAACAGCGGCGGAATTACTGTCTTGAATTCTTCTCTTGGTAAACTCTCCAAAGCGGACGCGACTCAAATTCCCGACCAGCCTGAAGTCAGAGAACCTCTAGCTTTATCTTTTGACCACAATACGGCCACCATTGGCGCAGTTGTAAATTTATCAGGGGCCGGATATTTACCTAACGAACCATTGCAAATTACCTTTGGCGGTGCCGTCACAAAATTAAGCGCCGATAATTACGGGCGATTCACTCAAGCGTTAACGGTACCAAAAGTTGATAATTATATAAAGTCAATTGATGCCAAAGTGGACGGCCTAACATCCGAATTAACTTACAGTACCAGCTTTAATATGATTCAAGTTAAATAAATTATCGATATCAAAAAACGGAGGCCTATCAAGGTCTCCGTTTTTTATTATCTTAATTGAATAGTTTATCCTGGTCCAGTGTTCCCGTCCAGACATTTTGATCTTTGGGCTTAAACATTTCGTTAAGTTTAAATTCATTCAGACGGCTACCCGATTGCTTTTGAAAATATAGATTGTAGTTTGAAGTGGTGATTGATTCGGGCAATGAATAATAAAACGAGGCCGTTTTCTCAGCTCCCGGTTCGATAGTCCAGAAGAAACCAAAGACCGTTTTGTTTAAAGCCAAATCGTCGGTCACTGAAAAATCTTCCAGCCCGCCGTTATTCAATAATTTACTACCCAAAGGAGCGTAGATTCGCGTATAACTGCGATAACGCGTCGTGCGCCAATCAAAGCCACCCTCGTGTCGATAATCTAATTGGACGTTAGCGGTTATTCTCTGTTTATCAGCATCCTTAGTTAATTGATAGACGATGTTCTTGCGCATCACTGAATCACTTTTATAGGCAGCCAAGTTAGCATCGACCACCATTAAATAATCGCCGGAACTATTTTTGATTTCACCGGTTAGATTTAAACTCTGGGCAATCTGTTGAGCCTCGCTAGAATCAAAATAAATCTGGAGATTGCGCTTCGCAATATTAGTTTGTAATATTTTTAAAATTTCTGGAAAACGGCTAGTGGGCAGTGAAATCAAACGCTTCTGCAATTCCGAAACCACCGAGTTGATGACTTCCTTACGATTCCAGGAGGTCACATTCTTATCGACATAGCCGACTTCGACAGTATATTGTAATAGAGGTTGAAAATTACTGCGATCATAAGTCACACCTTCAACCGTAATCGGCCCGACCAGTCCGAGAAGATCAGCAATCAGGTCGGGATTAATCGCGATAATGGCCGTCGGTTTAACCGGCGGTTTAGCGGCACAGGCGCTCTCAGCCATAAACATGTCGGTCACCTGCTTCGCGGCGGTCGGAAAATCCGGTGAAAAATTGGCATCGCGCAACCACCAATAATCAACTTTCATATATGTCTTGATCGGCTCCGGTGGAGTCAGGGTTAATTTGCCGATACACGGCATATCCAAATGGTAGACATCCTCGGTCACGATGTTAGTCGTCTGGCCATCCTTGATTCCCACTAGTCCATAGGTACCGATAAAACCGCCAGTCGGACGAAGCTCGTCATTGTTTTGCAGTAGAACCAAGAATTCACTTTCTTGGGGATAGCCCGAAAGGGCCGGCAATAGTTGGGTTAGCGGCACGACTTGATCAAGCAACTCAGTAGCGGTCGTTAACTGATTTTTGATATCGGCCAATTGGGAATTTAGCGGTAGCAAAATTCCAATCCGATGAATCTTATTTAAATTCGCCAAAGACAATTCGAGATTAGCCTTAAGCCCGTTAAGTTCCGGAGCGGATTGATAGACGGTGAGTAATATTTGCTGCCGGTCAGTTTCTGATAAATCAGAAAATGAACCTTTAAAACGTCCACCCGTCACATCTTCCAATTTAGCCAAGACCGCCGTCGATCTAAATAATGACTTGCTTAAGACATCGGCGGTTTGCGTTAAATATTCCAAATCGCTCACCGAAGCGGAGACAGGGCCAAAATAATTAGCGATTTTATTCTGCCGGATATCAGCGAGCGTATTTAAAGCTAAGTTAAATTGATCGGTCGCCTGAGTCGCTTGGCTTTCGGCCTCCGAATATTTTTGCGCTTTAATCGAAGCAATTGCCTGCTCCAATTGATATTTGCCGGAAGTCATCTGGCTATAATAATTCTTAGAAGCGTTTATCTTATTGCTTAACGATAGTAAAGTTAAAATCACCAGCGCAACAATCGCCAGAATCGTGTATTTTAAAATTCGCAAAGTCGTCTTTAGGGCTGGTTTTAACATATTTATTTTTTAGGCAGCGTTAAATTATCGGTAATTACTATTTTTTTGCCCTCAATGATGTGATGCAAAAAAACATCAAAGATAGCCTCACGATAGAAATATTCTTTTTCATCCATGATGGTGTAATTAATTTCTCGGCCGATTGATTCCTCAAATTCTTTAATCAACCTCAAAAACTTTTCCTTGCCAATTTTACCGACGATTAAAATGTCGGTTTTCGATTCCGAGTCACCGGTAAAAAATCCGGTCAGCACCAATAATTTAGGTGTACACACTTTTTGGACATTGTCCGCAAATTCTTTAGTGCTCAGGATTTGAGCCTTTACAAAAAGCGACTTTATTTCTGAATACAGGAAAAAGTCACGGCTAACGACATAGTATTTTTTTTCTTTATTTTTAACTTCAACCGTGAGCGGCGCAATCAGTCCTAAATGCTCTAAATTCAGCAATTCCCGCCTAACTGAGTTTACTTGAAGATCTAGATCGCGAGCGAGCTGCCGCAAATAATACTGGCCCTCGGGCTTGGTTAAAAATATGTTCAAAATTTTGACTCGGGCCTCCGAGCCGAAGAGTTTGCTAAGCATAGCTTTATCTATTTATAAGTTTATAGTATAATAATAATTGTAAACAGTCAATCAAAAAAACAGAAAAATCGGCATCCAAGCTAGATTTTTTTCAATGTATGTATAACAAAATAGCCTCTATTATTTTGAATTCCGGCAAGAACAACAACTACGCCGGTGAAGTTTTTGTCTCACAGCCAGACGCCAGCCGTGAACGGCTAGCCGGTAAAATCTTTGTCTTGGCCGAAATTGAAGGTAAGAAAAGCGAGACTCAAAAAATCATTAATTTTTTGGTGAACATTTTTGATTATAATTATTACGGTGACGAGAAGATTCTGCTCCGTGATAAGATTGAAGGCTTAAAAATCGAAGATATTTTTGAAACTGTTTTGGCCCGAGTTAACCAAGGCTTAGTCGATTTTTTACAAGAAGAACATATCAAGATAAATCCGGCCAGCACAAATCTGACCATGGGCGTCGTCTTTGAAGATAAGCTTTATTTTTCTAATTACGGAAAGAATAAGGCTTTTTTAATTTATCGCCGCCAAGGAGATTTCGAGATGATTAATGTCGAGTCGACCGTTACCGAAATTGAACCCGAACTTCACGAGCAAACCGGCGAACCGATCGCCACCAAAATTTTTTCAGCCGTCATTAACGGAGAAATTCCCGCTCACTCTTATTTCTTATTTAGCAACGAAGCACTCCCTGAATATTTATCAAACCGAGAACTGATTAATATCATCACTAAATTACCGCCAATGGTGGCCGCTGAACAAATAAAAAATCATCTACAAAAGATCAATTCGTTCGCGCCATTTTTGGGGATTATCGTTAAAAGCACCGTGGGTACGATTGGCGAGGCTCGAGAAATACCCGATGAAAGCGAGAATAACTATCAAGTGGCCGCCGCCGCGGTCGCTAGACGGAAGTCTGGAACCAAGAATGCTCACAGCTCAATCTCTCATCTAAATTACACCGAAGCTAAAACTGAAAGCATGCTAGCTCCGGCGGGAATTATTAATTTTAAGAGAATTATTAAAGGGGTCGGCGTGATAATTAGTAAATTTAAGTTTGATTTGCCGGAAAATAAAAAAGTCGTAAAGTTTTACGAAGAGACCGAAGAAATGACCATCACTCAGGCTCCGCCAAGAGAAGTTAAACGACCAGATTTAGCCAGACGGGATTCTTTCATGATTAAAGATAAATTAGTCTTTCGAAAAACGAGCCTGAATATCTTACCAAAAATCGGGTCCGTTTTAGGCGGCTTAGCGATTATCTTGATGCCCCGTTTCTGGGTCGGTATTTATCGCGGACTGGCTGATTGGTTGAAGCACTTGGGTAAAAAGGACAAACTACTGGTCGGAGCTTTAACCATCTGCTTCTTAATTTTAATCGTTTCCCTGGTCCTCACCGCCTCGAATAAAAAAGTCCGCGTCGCCACTGAGCAATTCAATCAAGTCGTGACCAATATCAGCAATACTCAGGCTCAAATCAGCCTCTACTCAGCCGTGGGCAGCACCGATGAGGCCAATGGTGCCTTGAACGTCCTGATTGATTCTCTTAAAAATAGCCAGCCGCAGACTAAGGAACAGGAGGCTCAAAAAGCGAACCTCTTAATTCAGCTTAGCAAACAGAGCGACCAAATTCAGAAGATTACTGAAATCAGCAATTTCCAGGAGGTCGTTAATACGACATCATGGAACGCCCAAGCTAAGGGTGATAATTTAGTTTTGCTAAATAATATTTTGTACATCAGCGATGGTTTAAACAAAGCTATTTACGACTTTAATCTAAAAGATTCGACTAAAAGCCAAATTACTTTAGCTGATAGCACTATTCTCACTTCCCCAGCCATTAGCGATACTTTTATTTATTATTTAGCGGGACAAAAAGTGATAAAGGTAAGCGGACAAACTGCCAGTACGCTAAACATCGGACCAGAAAAACTCCAAGGAGACAGCTTCATCCAATTCTATAACAACACTTTGTACTTGCTAAATAAGGCGGATAACCAGATTTATAAATATAAACTCAGCGCTTCCAGCTTCTCTTCCCGTTCCGCTTGGTTGCAAGAATCGGCCGATCTGGCGCTCGCCACCGATTTTAAAATCGACGGCCGAGTCACAATTGCCCAAAGTGAGGGTGATTTACTGAAGTATAATAAAGGAAAAAATATTGTCTATAAAACCGCCTCGATTAGCCCGGCTATCCGAGCTGATAAGGTATTTCTGACGGCCAACAACGTGTACTTGCTTGATTTGGTCAATAATCGTTTGATTTCCCTAACTAAAGACGGCGTCTTAATTAAACAGTATCGTCTCGTTAAAGATAATCTAAAAGATTTCGCCATCGATGAGGCCGGCAAAGCTGGCTATATCTTGGCCGGCACTTCTGTTTATAAATTTGGACTATAACAACAACCGCTTTATAAAAGTTTAGGGAGGCTATTTTAGCCTTCCTATTTTTGAACGTATAACAAAAGACACGATGTTTTACCACCGTGTCTTTTTAGAGATTCTTGATTTTTGTCTTATTTCAAAGTTACCTTAGCGCCAGCTTCTTCTAATTCTTTCTTAATCTTTTCCGCTTCGTCCTTCTTTAAACCCTCACGAACGATTTTTGGAGCGCCATCGACTAAATCTTTAGCCTCTTTTAAACCAAGTTCGGTAATGTTGCGAACTACTTTGATAACCGCGATTTTAGAAGCGCCGCCATCGGTGATTTCAACGTCAAAGCTATCTTTAACTTCAACTTCAGCGCCAGCAACTGGAGCCGCTGCCATCATCATAGCTGGAGCAGAAGCGGATACGCCGAATTTTTCTTCTAAGATTTTAACTAATTCAGCTAAATCTAAAACACTCATTTTTTCGATCTTGCTTACTAAGTCCTGAAATTTTTCAGGAACTACAACGTCTTTTTTGTCTTCCATAGTTTTAAAAATTAAAAATTTAATAAATTATTTTTTTTCTTCAATTGCATGCAACACAGTTACTAAACCGCGTAGGTTGCCAGCTAAGACATTTACAAAGCCGGAAACTGGGGCATTTAAGGTACCGACCAATCTGGACAGTAATTCTTGCTTGCTTGGTAATTTGGCCAAAGCTTCAACTTCAGTCTTAGAAAGTAATTTACCTTCTAAAATTCCGCCCAAGAAAAAGATTTTATCTTCTTTGTCCTTACGGAAAGCGTCAACCGCTTTAGCTGGGGAAACCTCATCTTCATAAGAAAAGATAACCGCCAATTTACCATCAAGAGTTTTAGTGTCTAAATTCTCGATACCTTGTTCCTTAAGAGCTCTCTCCAATAAAGTCTTCTTGGCGACGTAATATTCACCATGTTCCTTACGCAAGGTAAGACGTAAAGCCTCATTGTCTTTTACTCCTAAAGCATTGAAACCAGCAAACACGATGGATTTGGATTTTTTAATCCGTTCCGTCAGGTTCCGCATGATTTCCTGTTTTTGGATTTTACTTTTTGGCATATTATATTAATTAGCTATAAATAAAAAAACTGTGTTTTACCACAGACTTTAAAATAACAAAAAGTGTTATTGTTTTGCCTCGGTAAGACTTATTTGAGTGCTTACGGTCTGTGGCTTATTAAGTTATGTATATATTAACGGATGATAACTGATATGTCAATAGCCTGTACAAGCCTGCGCTATATATTGACAAAAGCAGGTTGCTTGCTATAATTATACTGTCTTTTAGTTCCGTCATAAGAACTGAAAGGGTTTTACATCCAAGGATCATCCTCCACGCGGAGGATGATTTTATTTTGGGCGATGTTTTAATTCTTTACCCCAAATGTCAGCATTGACTTTCAAAATATCAAAGTAACCATCTGCACCAGTTCTAAGCTCTTCCGAAATATTATTTTTTGAGGAAAATATAAAAGCTTTTCTGCCTCCAACCCGCAAGTGTTTGACCAAAGCCAAAAAATCAGAATCACCTGTAAATAATACCGCGGTATTATATTTCTTTAAATGGTACACGGCATCTATTGTAAGCTCAACATCCATATTGCCCTTCTCTTGTATTATTTCACAATTTTCATGAGTCGTTTTAATTCTCTTTAACTCTTTTTTTCTAACCTCAAATCCTAGGCCTTTCTTTAAAAATGTAAAAAATTTATGTCGTCCGTCAAGATCATACGATCGTGTACCGTCAGCGGGATAAGCTGTATAATAGTATACTTTAATTTTTGTAGCATTAAACTTCTCTCTAATATATTTTATCGTTTTTTCATAATCAAAAAGACGACCCTTAGCCTTTTGGGCTTGCCAGATATTTGACGCATCAATAAATACATATACAACGTTTTCCATTGCTCAAATATATCAAACTTTTATAAAATTTTCAAGGTTAATATTAAATACACCAATAATAAAAGGCCCATATTACTGGGCCTTTTATATTTAAACGAAAGAACCTGAGCTTACTTCAATACACCCACACCAATCTGACGAAGATCAGCATTAGTGATACCCAAACCAAGTTTTCTCATGATTGAGAAAGCATCAGCTGGACGTCCTAAGTAATACATCTTCAAATCGACAGGGTTTACGTAATAAGCCATACCATGATCCTGAACCTTTAATAGGATGAGGCCGGCCAATCTGGCTGGAGCCTTACCATTCTTAAAGGATGCAAAATCTTTATTATTGATACCTAACGCCATCTTACGCATGAGGGCGAAAGCATCAGAAGGAGTACCCATGAAATACTTTAATTGATCAACTGGATAGACATACCAAGCCTGACCCTTCTCTTGAACCTGCAATAATATTCGGCCAGAAAGACGTTTAGCTAAAGCCTTGTTAATTTTCTTAACTAAGGATTTTTCTAAAGCGATAAATTTGGCTGAATTTGTATCACCGATTGTTGGTAAAGGTTGATTGCCGTTAATAGTGACAATCGGGAGGCCAGTTATACAATCACGTTGTGAGCCTGTTTGTTGAGCGACCGTTAATGCACAGTTTGCTGGAGTGCGAGTTAAAACAGGGCGGAAATTAAAGTTACCAAAACAGGCAGCTGTATAATCACCGTAAGTCACACTGGTACACTCTTGGGCATTGTAAGATCCGCCGCCGCCTCCGCCGTTGCTGCCAGAACTACAAGCTTGAGTATTGCAAGCCTGTGATGTAGCAGTTGGCTTGGTAGCAGTACAAAATGTATCATTTACAGCTGCGCCACTATTATCTTTACAAACAACTGTCTGAGTCTGAGTACCGCTTCCGCAATCACGGCTACATGATCCATCGCCTACAAACCAAGCATAGGCAGCAAAACCATAGCCGTAACCATATTGATCAAGACTGGTTTCTCCATCAATACGGTATGAACCGTCGGTTACACCAAAGCCGTAACCGTAACCGTAACCGCTGCCGTAACCGGTGCCGCCATTTTGCAAAGAAAATGAAGCGAAAACGGTAGGACCAAAGATAAGACCAAAAGCGGCCATAACTAAAAAGCTAAAAATCGCAATTGATACTTTCTTTTCTGAGTTAAAAAAAGTTTTTATTTTATTCATTGTCATTTAGATAAACAAATAATAAAATTACGTAATTTTTATTATTTTTACCAAAATTAAGTTATTTTTTATCCGACCTTTATGAGCTATATTATATCACTAATGTAAGCTAAAAACAATATTATAAAAAGCCAGTGAATACGGCGTCATTCGTAATATAAATAAATAATTACTCAACTTGTTTTTCTTTTCTGATTTCTATAATCTGAGTTAAAACTGTGATGACTAAAAAGTAGTAAGCGAAGATGGCCGAGCTTTCAGCCGCGGCATCATATTTAAAAATTAAAAGGACAGGACAAGCGGCCAAAAAGACTAGCGCCGCTCCGGCACTATAACGGCTATCAAGAATAAATAAAATGGATATAAGGGCGTAAAATAGGATTAAAAAATCACTAACCCCGATTTGTTTTACTAGAGAAAATATTAAAACCGCTGCTATGATAATAATCTTAATCCAAGTGCGGCGATTAATTTTTTTAAAATTAAATGAAAGGCGCTTAAACTTGAGCTTGGACTTAAATTTAAAAGTTAACAGAAACAATAACGTAAAAAAAATAACCGAGCCATGAAATGCCGGCCAATAGAAAAAACTTGACCAGGTTTTAGAAAATACGGCCACTAGTAATGACAATAAATAAAAACCCAAAAAATACGGATAGAATTCCCTAACCCGCTCCCAGATTTCCAGAAGTAATATTTTTAGATTAATCTTTTTGGACATACAAATTGCGTTTAGCTTTATTATATTCAAAAAAAGCTAAAAATAGCAAACCGAGAGAGCCAAAGCCGAAAGCTAGGCCAAGTGACAGAATAACCTGCGACAAACTACTATGGAATAAACTTAAAAGAATTATTTCACTTAAGGCCGCGACACTTAAGATATATAAACTACGGCGATTAGATAAAGCTAAAAAGTAATTGGCTAAAATTGTTAACAGGGTAAGCGCCAGCATCACGATGGCAAAACCAGGCAGATATTTGGCAATCGCTAAATATTTAGTGCCAACAATTATCTTAATAATTAACTCGGGCCACAGAGCAATAATTAAATAAGCCGGAATAGCCAAGGCGGAGAGCATGGCAACTGACTTTCCCAACACTTTAAACGAACGCAAACTCTTATCCTCTTTTAAATTGGCCACGACCGGAAACATCACCAGCGGGACGGCACCCCCGACAAAATAAATAATCCGGCCAATGGTCAACAAAGCACCGTACAAGCCAGCCTCATCGGGTGAGAAAAATGATTTGACCAGCAGCATATCGAAATTATAGAAGAACTGAGAGAGCACCATAAACCATAGGACGAGTAATGAGTAGCGCCAAAATAGACGGAGTGACGGGCTGTAACTCACGGGCGCCGCGGGCAGTTTTAATCTTTTAATCTGATAAAAGCTAATGGCAAAAGCCGTTAGGCCAGCTAAACCAGTCGCCCAGGCAGCGCCATTTAGGCCCAAGGGGAAAATAATCACCAAAAGAATAATTAGAAAAAGACGCGACACCGCATCGAGTGATGTGCTGATTGCTAAAGCGAAAAAATCTTGACGACCGCTTAAAACGGAACGATTAACGACTAAGGGGAAAATGTACAAGAAATTTAAAGAAGCGATTAAGAGAATGGCACTCTTACTAATTTTAAATAAGTCATTTAAAGGACCGACGAAAATTACCACCAACGCAAAAACTGCTAGTCCGAGCAAGAAGAAACGCCAAGCGGCCCGGCGCCGCAGAGACTCAATTTTTTCCGGCTGGCTAGCCGCTAAAGTCGAAAATTCCCTAATCAAGGTCGTGTTAATGACGGCCGAAAAGACGCCCAGAATCATCGTAAAAGATAATAAAGCTTGGAAGTCGCCGTAAGCCGCAATTGATAAATGGCGGG
>Ga0209125_1001332_pt1 | contig 23589 bp, 25 predicted proteins | sample BarGraIncub1131A_FD_184503 | JGI IMG/M metagenome (GOLD analysis project Ga0209125, IMG submission 184503) | Arctic peat soil microbial communities from Barrow, Alaska - Barrow Graham LP Incubations 11-31A (SPAdes) (version 2) | ecosystem: Environmental > Terrestrial > Soil > Wetlands > Peat... | reverse complement strand
ATAACAGTCAGTTCCACAATATGCTGTTGTCAGCATATCTTAATTGGGAATATCTGGTTCACTAAGAAACTGAAAACCTTTGTCTTGACAGAGGGGACATCATATAAGCCCAATAGATAATAAAATTATTTTCATATTCTTAAATCTCTTTCTTAATGTTATTTACTTATTATAATAACTGTTTATACATTATCTATTGACTCATCTTTCGCCTATTCGTGATTCTGTTGAAGGTTTAGGATTCCGAGTAACACCCACCGCGAGAATGCAGCTATTCCGAAAACCAGAACAAAGCTGTAGAATAAACTCCAATGATACACCGTTAGAAATCCAAACTTAATTAGTATGGGAAAGAATACAAAAGACATAATTCCTGTAACGACTCCCGTCCATACAAGGAACTTCTTCCATGAGTGGCAATACTGATAAACCACCATCAAAGCTAGCGCTATCATGGTGAAATCATACTGAAAAGGGCAAGGGGAAAAGGGTGACAAGCGAATGTCGTAACTCCAAAGGATCGCGTTGAAACCGATAATATCCATAACCACTCTACTTACTGCTATGAACGACCCGAATAAGAGTATTTGGGATAACCGCCGTTTGTCTACTATTACCCACCAGATAGCATAGAAAATAGCAACGAGGGCAAACATACTCCACCATTGGATAGAAAAAAGTGTCTGTGTTTTCCATTGGGTATAATTTAAATTCCACAGTTCAAGTCTAATCTGATGAATCATATCTGATGTAGTCATAGTAGCCTCCTTAAGTTGTAATAAGATCAGGTCTTTGAAATAGATTGAACTATTCATGACTACCCAGATTTAATTTTCTAACACCCAGTGCGTGATTGACCCAAAGTAAATCTTTAACCATCTCCACCTGAGTTTCTTTACACTCAATGATTGATATAACTTTCCGTTGCCTTTTTCTGCCTATTATCATCTTTCTTAGTTATTATTAACTTAATCATTAGTCCTATACTAAAACCAACAGCCAAACCGATTACTCCCCATAAAACTGGCCCCCATATTAGTAAAAAGCCGTAAATGCTTCCTTCACTAAGGGACCTTTCACTTAATCATAAGAAGTTATCAAGTCTATAGAAAAGGACGAACATTAATGTGCTCCCCCTTTTCTTAGTCGGATTCACTGTTTATATGTGGTCACTGGATTTGATGGTTAATATTCAAAAGATTAAACGCTTAATATGACAGTATGTTAGATGGCAAACTTGCGCAAACTATAAATACCTAAACTTGGTAACGGAGGCATAAAATGACCGGAGAAACAATCGGTTTACTATTAGTCATTAATTCAGGTATACTGTCTCTTGTTGGTCTCATCTCTATCTTCATTTCGATGAACAGCGCACACAATGTTCAACGCAGTCGGGAAATTCTATGGAGCATTTTCACTTTACCCTATAAAAAAAACTTATTACTTGATAAAGGGTCCATTGGGCAAGAGGTCTTTCAAAAATATATTTTATATGAACAAATCATAAACGAGAAAAACAAATTCCTGATAAGCATTATAACCTTTTCTCAAATTGTATTAGCCTTTTCTATCCTTATCTGGACTACTATTGTACTTAATCTTCTGGTGAATAACTATTCTCCAGTCGACATAGCAGCCTTACTCTTCGGTTTATTTCTCGCTATTGGTTTTATTTTGTACTTCATGCTCAAAATTCTAGGCGACCTTAAAAGCATTAGTAAAGTTGGTCAACTGCCCACTGTTGACCAACTACTTGATGCTAACCTATTAACGATTAATTCAAATGTAATTACTCTTGCAGCTGTTTCTTCACGCTTGAAACTTATAAATTCAGACATATATCTTGGTTTTCCAATTCTATTTAAAAACCTAATGGTTCAAATCTCGGTGCGAAACCCTAAAGAAACAGAGGCTATTTCAACTCTTGTTGACCGTAGTTCTGACCTGGCAGAACGTCTTAAAAGCTTTAAGAAGCTTGACCCTCAAGAGTTTAAACTTCTGGATGATGACTATTGTTATTATGCAATTTCTAAACTCCAGACTGTTGGAGAAAAACAGAATAGTTTTTTTGCTACAGTTGAGTTTATAAGCAAACAAGGATTTGTGGCTAGTGAGTTTTATTGTGAAGGCTTTATTAAAAGTAATGATACCAAACTAATAATTTATCCCTATTCTTTTGTGGAACGATACATTAATCGAAACAGCGAGTTAGATCCTTTGAGTAAATATATGATAAGAGATCGTGTGAGTCCTTCAAATTTTGAAACAGAATGGTTCAACATTGGCAAGAGCTTTTTGACTTTTTTCGAAAAGGAATGAAAAGGTAGTATACTCGTACGATGTTTAAAACGAAAAGAGCCGCCTGTTTTGAACTGCCCCCTGTCAAGTAGACAGATATAAAAATATAAACAGTTATGCAGCTAAGGTCTGATTTCGATATTCTATCGGGGTCAGACCTTTTAGTTTTTTCTGCAATCTTCTCATGTTGTAGAAATCCATATATTCATCAACTGCTTTTTTCAATTCTTCATAGGTGTGAAATTTTTCTAGATAATACATCTCGGATTTGATAATACCCCAAAAGCCTTCCATTGGCCCATTATCAATGCACCGACTGACCCGGGACATACTCTGAGTGGCATTTACACTATCCAGCTTAGTTTTAAACTGCCTATTGGTATATTGAAAGCCTCTATCGCTATGAAAGAGTGGCTCTGCTTTGGGATTTGCCGCTACTGCTAAGTCAAAGGTTTCAAAGACAAGCTGATTGTTATTGGAATGTCCAAGAACATAGGAGACGATACTTTTGTCACCTAGATCCAGTATTGCACTCAAATAAGCTTTCTGCCCATTCGTCAGTTTAAATTCCGTGACATCGGTCAACCATTTTTGATTTGGTTTCTCAGCCAGGAATTGTCTGTTCAGTAGGTTTTCAGCAGTTACTTGCGGTGTGCTTGGTTTATAATGATTTTTCTTTTTGCGAATAACAGAGTTCATGTTGACCAATTTCATCAACCGATAGATACGTTTATGGTTATACTGCTTACTTAGATTCCTGTTGATATTCATGGTCAAGCGTCGGTAACCATAAATTCCGTGAACCTCCGTGTATAACCGAATCATCTCTTTCAGAATGAATGCATTTATTCTATCGGATTCACTTTCTGGTCGATTAACCCATTTATAGTACGAAGAGCGTGCAATATCAGCTAAATTACATAATTCCGCTATTGGATGTCTCGCTTCTTCATGAAGTTCTTTTATGGTTATATATCTATATTCTTTGCGGACACGGCCATTTACCGCCTCCTTTCTACCTCGCTCAATTTTTTTAAAAAATCATTCTCCATTTTCAATCGTTTATTTTCAGCCTCAAGAAGCTTTACTTGTGCAGCTGACTTTTCTGCTTCACTCAATTCTTCAGAGCTTTTACGTTTGCCACGTCGGTCAATCAGTGCTTCATACCCCTGATCTCTGTATTTTTTCACCCAAGCATAAACCTGTTGATAGGAAACCTGGAATTGTTCAGAAGCCAACTGGTAATTATCACTGTTAGCAACACAGAATGCAACAATCTCTGTTCTTTCTTCATAGGTAGTGTTTCTTCCTTTGGTCATGCATCTATCCCCTTGCGCATATTGAGATTTAAATGTTTCATGACCATTGTACTTTTTTATCCAATTCTGGAGAACCCCATGTGCCGAAATATTATAGTTACTGCATATCTGGTCAAGTGATCCTATACCATTTTTGTAATCGCTAACTGCCCGCTGTTTTATTGTCTCAGGATAGCATTTATTACCACCTGAAGGTTGCAGACCTTGCATTCCTTCCATGTGATATTTTCGCAGCCAATCATGCAAAGTTCTTTTATGAATTTGTAATTCAATACAGATCTGAGATGTTCTTCTTTGACCAGAAAGATAATCTTCTATAGCTTTTAATTTTTCCTCAATTGGAACTTTTCCTTTTCGCCCCATAAAATATGCCCCCCTCACAGAAACAGTTTTATTATTTCAACTGTCTACTTTGAGGGGAGCATATCATTTTGGGCGACTCTTTTATGCATCATGTTACTTATTTTACATTTGGTATTTTTATACAAAGCTTGGTCATTAGAGCTTCTAACTCGTCCTGTTGCTCATGGGCCAAGGCTCAATCTTCTTTGATTAATCTAAGCTCTTCTATTACAGTATCGTGAGTCTCATTAACCACAAGGTTCTGTTTCTCTTCTTCCCTACGAGTTATATAACCAATAACCGGAAGTACTGCCCCTTATATTGTACTACAAGTGAATTTGATACTAATACCATCTTCGGTAGGGATAAGGATAGGAATACAAGGTTGGGTAATATCGTGGTCTCGCTATAGTCGTCCCTAAACCAAAACCCAGAGCAAGTGGAAGAAATCCAAAACCAAACATAAGATCAACTCCTTCTACCCTTCGTATATAATGAAGAATCTATTTTTAGAAGATTACGCCTAAAGCGATAAGAATAAGAATAGCTATTGCAATAATTCCAACGCCTACACCCGCACCGATTCCAGCGCCTACGCCATAAGGGGCGACTGGGGCGACAGGTTGAGGGCAACATGCTCCGTGCATTCCACCATAATTCATTCCGTACATAAGAAGTTCCACCTTTCTAATTTAGAATACGATTCCCATAGCGATCAGGAGAAGAATTATAACTACAACTGCTGCGATTCCTACACCGAAGCCTTTTCTTTCTCCACAACCGCAAGCAGCTCCATCAATACCACCATTAACACCAAATGCCATTTGTTTTTCCCCCTTTACTGTAATACCTAATAATATGCAATGCTTAGGGATTGTGGAACAATATGGTAATATAAGAGGATTTGGTTGCAAATAAAATAGTCCTCAACTTTCGCACTTTATTCGTAGCCCAATCTTCACAATTTTGGAGAACTGTCCTTTTTAAAAGCAATAATCCTCTAAGCTTGTTGCCTAGAGGATTTCAAGTGTACTAATAATTGGGTTTCACAAGTGATATACACACTCACCCTTTACTTGTTGTTTCTTCATCCCGACCATAATCTGACCGACCGTCCTGATCCGCTTGGTGGCTATAGGGTAGATCTTCGCGTTTAGGGAATGGTTTCTTACTTGGTTTGGGCTGATCCATATTATTTCCTCCAATCGCTAGAATAGGTATAACATGCCCTGCATATGGGATATTCATTCTTGAATGCGTCTTAAATAAACCCAAGATTATGCTCATTTAGCAATTAGTCCCATTCCTTTAATTGACAGCGCTGACAGGAGGTAGCTGACCCTTCCTCAATAGGGCATTCCACTTCCCTACTACAGCAAGGTTCTGCGTGAATCAGGACATGGGTTCCATACAATTTCTCGCTGATTTCCGCCTCAATTATGTCACACAGTTCATGAGCATCAACGACAGGCGTGTACTTTGCAACGACCAGATGTAAATCAATATGTCTTTCTGCTCCAGCCTTCCGAGTTCGAAGTTTATGGAATTCCACGAATTTATCGGCATGGAGTAGGAGTACTTCGGCAATGATTTCACGTTCCTCATCAGGTAAGCTAACATCAACCAGTGGTGCAAACGCTTGCTTTATCAAATCGAAGGATGCTTTAATGATCATTAACGCGACACCGAGCGCGATGATCGGATCTACAATAGTCCAACCCGTCATTAGGATCAAGATAAGACCCATAAAAACGCCCACCGAAGTATAAACATCTGTCCGTAAATGCAACGCATCTGCTTCGAGTGCTATAGAATCGGTCCGTTTCGCGACCCTCATGAGTCGGGTCGAAACTATCAAGTTTATGATTGCAGAAGACCCCATGATGGCCACGCCTAATCCCAGATTTCCAACATGTCCTTCTACGCCGTCCATAATCTTATGGATCTTCTGAATTGCTTCCACAATAATCATCATCGCTGCGACGAATATCAAAGCGGCTTCGATTGTGCCAGAAACATTTTCGATTTTTCCGTGTCCATAAGCATGGCGTGAATCTGCAGGTTTCCCCGACTCCCTCACCGCAAAAAGCGCGATAAAGGCCGCCACAAGGTCGATTCCAGAATGTATCCCCTCTGACAAGATACTAACCGAACCACTGATTAAGCCAATTACGACTTTAGCGACTGTTAAAAAGGAATTTGACGCCACGGATAACGCAGCCACCTGAGTTTTCTCATTCACTATTTATAATCCACCTCACTTCATATAGACAATTCTGGTAAAATTCAAAGAGCACACCCCTCGTTAAAAGGAAGTCCTTCAAACGTCTCGTTGAAATCATGTTCTACTTCAAAAATACTTGTATACCTTTGATCGACGCCCATCAGCCTTTTTAAAAGTAACAGTTCCTTTGGAGGCAATGGCAGTTCGTCATACCAGGGGCGCTTTTTGAAACCTTTGAATTCAAAAGAAGAGTAATACAGGTGCAAAAGGAAGTCGCCCAAAAATGCGAAGTCCATATCTGCCCTGTATTTCTCGTTATTAATCCAACGTGCAAGCCCAAAATCAACAAGGTTAACCTTTTGACCATCATACAAGGTATTTGGCGCCCTTATATCTCTATGGACTATGCCGTTTGAATTCAAGTACTTTATTATTTTGACAAGCTGGCTTCCTACTTGGTATATCTGATAAATTAGGTCTTCGAACGTTCTACCTGCCTTGAATTCAAGGACATAGCCATAGAAGTCCTTACGCTCAATCTTTTCGATAAACTGGGGAATGCTGTCATGCTGTAAGCTCATTAATATTTCTACCTCATACTGAGCCTTTGCACCGGATTTCTTCAGCATTCCCCTTTTTAGTTGCTTGATTATATACAATTTTTGACCACGAGAAACCTGATAGCAGATACCGAATCGGCCTTCTCCGATGGTTCCCTCTATTAAATATTCATTGATATACTCCGATGGTTTATATATTTTGTCCCTTCTGAATAGGCTCAAGACCACGAATTTCTACGTTGACGGCGGTTTGAATGACGCGATCCGTTATGGTTTGAATTGGACCGTGAATTGCTCTTTGAACCTGTCAAGGCATTAAAGAGTTTGCCAAGTATTCCTCCCGAATGAGGTTTTTTATAATGTTCACTGCCATGATTCTGATCCGCAAAAAACACTCTGTGATTTTTCTTTCATTACGCACAATGGAATGGCTAATTCACACTCCCATTAATGGTAAGAAATTAGAATGATTCATACTGTGCTTGTATTTACTCCCATGGAAGTAGAAAAAGAGGAAGGGAAATAAGTGGAGAATTGCTAAAGCAACTCTATTCGATCGTATTTGTGGCAACTTAAATAGCTTGTTAATAAATGATTTACATTTCTTGAGTAATTTTCTCAGATTTATGACTCCTCCAATTTAACAAAAATACCTGTGGGGCTATAATTTGATTAGAATTATAGTCCCACAGGTATTTTTATCCTGCTGCCGGCTCTTGCACCAGCCCAGCCTCATACACTTTATGAAAGTGTATTGCCTGCTCTATTACTGAAAAAAGAAATTTAAACTATTTTTATATACTCTATGTTAAGACAATAAATTTGTCAATAGCTTTTCTAATTAGTAGCAATTCCTAACCTCTCACGTATTCTATTTCAAGGTCACTCCTTAAAGTTAGCTACGGCTAACCCATTAGGAAGATTATAGGCAGATCAAATAAATCACATTCCTTTACCGTCAACCTCATTCTATAGACAGCTTTTCCACATTTCTGGAATCCATGAAATCGTGAAAGTCTTGTTGCCAGGCTGGATTGCATTTAATGAACTCCACTAAATTTTTGATGGCATCAATTGTTGTCGCTGAAAGGTAATGTTCCATGGCTTCTGCCTCAACAGCAAAGTTACATTTGCTACATATTAGGGCAAGAAATTCCTGCAACAATTGGTTCCTTGTGACTAAGTAATACCCAAATTCTTTTCCTTGATCAGTAAGCTTGATCTCGCCATATCGTTCGTACTTTATGTAACTCTCATCTCTCAATTTATAGAGGGCTTTGGTGACAGATGGCAACGCAACTTTAAGTCTATTACTAATGTCCGTTACTCGGACGGTCTTTAGAGATAAGGAAAATCGATATATCTCCTCTAAATAATCCTCCAAGCTGGGTGTTAACATGTACGACACTCCCCTTGCTTCACCTTAGTTACCCTATGCCCATTTGAGCAATTCCATCGTTGGAAGCCTTCAGTGCTAAAATCCCTCTCATCTATAAGTATGCTGATTTTGTTTTATCAGTCTATTCTTTCAACCTGCTCTATGACTTTATCTAACGAGAGTAACCTGGGGGGCATAAAAATGAGTGAAGGTTTAAATTTATCCCGGACACCGCTAGCAATACCAATGCCTTTGATAAAAGACACATGGCATGTAAAAGCAAGAAGTATGCTCACTTTTTTAGGGCCTGCGTTTATAGTCAGCGTTGCCTACATCGATCCAGGCAACTTCGCCACAAATATTAGAGGAGGCTCAGTCTTTAATTACACGCTACTTTGGGTCGTTCTTTGGAGTAACCTAATGGCGATTTTCCTACAAAGCATGTCTGCTAAATTAGGAATCGCTACGGGTCATAATTTACCGGAAATGTGTTCGAAAGTATTCTCCCGCAAAACGAATTGGTTTTTCTGGGTTGAGGCGGAACTCGCTGCTATGACCACGGATTTGGCGGAGTTTCTTGGCGGAACCTTAGGCTTGTATTTGTTATTTGGAATTCCCATGATTTATTCGGGTCTCATCATAGGCGCACTAACTTTCTTAATCGTGTACATGGAGAAATATGGGCAGAGGGTCGTTGAGTTGATTATTGGTACATTAGTGGCAGTCATAACCATTGCTTACACGATTGAATTATTTTTAGCTAAGCCGGACTGGGCACAGGTGGGTATCCACACGCTAATTCCGTCACTGCCCAATGGGCAAGCTGTTTTAATAGCCGTTGGAATGCTCGGGGCAACGGTCATGCCTCACGTAATTTACCTTCATTCGCAACTCGTTCAATGCAGAAATCATGAGGATCATACTGACGAACAAAAGCGAAAGCATTTACGTATGGCCCGAATTGATATTACCGTTGCCATGAATATAGCGTTTCTAGTCAATGCCGCTATGGTTATTGTCGCTGCGGCAATATTTTTTAAAAACGGTATGGTTGTGGATACGATTGAACAAGCACAAAAATCATTAGAACCGCTTCTTGGAACACTCTCCAGCGGAGCTTTTGGAATTGCCTTGTTGGCATCGGGTTTATCGTCGTCTGCAGTGGGTACTATGGCTGGTCAAACCATTATGAAAGGATTCATTGGCTTGAGTATCCCTATCAATATCCGAAGATTAGTGACGATGGCCCCGGCTTTGATTATTATAGCGTTGGGCGTTAACCCCATGTATGCTTTAATCATGAGCCAAGTTGTCTTAAGCTTCGCCCTTCCATTTGCCATTGTGCCAATGCTTATGATCACCAGTCGCAAAGACTTAATGGGTAGCTTCGTTAACAGACGTTCAACTAAAATAGCGGGTTGGATTATTACAAGTCTAATTCTTAGTTTAAATGCCGTGCTGGTTTACCTGACTTTTGCCGGGTAACTCAAATATACTCAGCTCAATTTGTGCAGATAATCTCATCGAACGTAGAACCTTCCACCCCTACCACACATGCCAAGACTCTTAATTATAATATAATTTGAGATTGTAGACGAAGAAAATTTTAACTTATGAGAATCATAGGTATTGAGTAGCCTCATATGAAAAAACGCGACTTGATAAATTCAAGACGCGTTTTTTTTGTTGATTATAAAGTGTCATTTGGCCAAGCCAAAATTTGCACAAAGTGTATATTAAATCATTTTGCTCAAGATGAGTGTTGCTTGCTGAATTATACTTGAAACCCACCCTGCAAACATGGTTAAAATATTATACAGAAAGCCTATAATCCTAGAACTTGTAAAATTTTCCGATGGAGTAAGCGCAAGGTTTGCCTCAGAGGGTTTTGTAACATCGGGAGCCGTGACTGATTTTTCTACAGGGCGAATAAGCTGAGCTTTGTTCCATGAGAACCCCATTTTATTCATAAACTCACTGCCTTTGTTAAAGTACATATACCTGTCGGGATTGTTCCAATCGTTGGTAACATCAACGTGATACCACTGATTGTTAATTTGAACTAAGTTCCAGACATGATTCTCCTGTTCATTATTGGGTATTTTAGAAGCGTTTTGAGAAAGATGCCCCGCAATAATGTAACTTTTAACTCCCGCTTGACTTAACATCTTTTCCATAAGCATAGCGTATCCAGTACATACGGTTTTCCCCGTGGTCAACCCTGTATATGCCGTTCTCTGCTTTAAGGTAAGGTCATACGAAATATGCTTGATTAACCAATCGTGGATGGCAGTCTCTTTCGCAACATCGCTCATATTTGCGGTAATTAACGTGGGAACAAGCGCCTTAACTCTTGCGTCAATATAGGCTTCTTGTGCTTTTGTGGTTAGATAACTCACCGTAAAATCAAGCGTTGCTTTGCTTGTTGTTCCTGAGACTTTATATTCCCAACTAGTCAAAGAAGTGTGAAGGTAATCATCTGTTTGACTTGCTTGTTCGAATACCGTCTTGAGGTTATCGGCCATTTGATTTGTATCCCCTGTATAATCAAGGGTAAAGTTGGTTTCGCGGTTCGTTAAGTCGACTTGTATAATTTTTTGAAGGTCTCCTAAATTTGTTGCGGCTTGCTCTTTGGCAACTGCAATAGCAGGCGTCATTAGAATCGATACGGCTAGCAATACAACGATAACCCAATGTCGTTGATCGTTAAATTTTGATAGTTTCAAGCTTGAAAGCTCTCCTTTTATCTTCAATTTATGGATTATAGGCTCTAAGCCTTTGATTGATTTTAACACGTCTTAGGTAAGAGTAGAGATTTTAGTCTATTGTTAATTAAGCCCATTTGTAGAACTGCTGATATAAATGATCACCCCGTATCACTCCTACTTGAGTAATACGGGGTGATGCTCATTATTCATAGTACTTAATACAAAGCACATATCTTCATTTGGAAGCCATTCTAATCTAACTTTAATAATTTAAGTTTTTCCTGTGTTTCTTTCCTTAACCTAACTGTTTTTTCTAGTTTTTTCCCAGCTCTTTTTACCTGCTCTAAAGCATAACGATTTTGAAGTGCATCTCCCTTTTTAAACAGTTCTAGAATTTTAACAGTCTCTACGATTCTATATCCTAAACCTTCAAGAGGTTTACTCATCGCTTCAGCCGTAAATCCCATATCTTTTTCATCATTTTGTTCACAGATAGAGATAACTACAGCATATTTGCCTCCTAATACTTCATTGATACTTGACCAAACTGAGCGGTCATCTTCTGCAAACACTTGAAAACAATACAATCTTTCAATGAAAGCCTTCATATCTGCGGTTATATTGTAGAAATACGTTGGAGATCCCAAAACAATCGCATCCGAGTTGATAATAAGTGGATATATTTTCTGCATATCATCCATTATTACGCATTTGTAGGTGTCTTTACAGCCCTCACATCCAGTACACCCTCTAATATTATAATCCCCAAGAAAGATCAGCTCGGTTTCAACTTCTTTGGATTCAATGGTATTTAGGGCCTGCTGCACCAAATATGCTGTATTGCCATTTTTCCGCCGACTCCCTACGACACCCAATACCTTCATCATACTACCTCCATATGTTGAATTTATCATCACTGCTTGGGGAAATGAACTAAGCGCAAATTAACTCGCTCCGTATTCCCGACTCATTTTCTGATAGGCATATGATATAAACAGCGCTATTCCACCTATACCGAAAAACGATATGATTCTTCCAAGTGTTTCTAGACCTGATAGGTCGACTAGAAACAGCTTTATACATACCAGGAATGCCAGACCTAGACCGGCTCTTCTTACCAAGACATACTTGTTTTTAAATCCATACTTTACAAATAGTAAGGCGTAGGCCATATACATTATATTGACTAAGTACCCGATGAAGCTGACCCACGAGAACTGACTAGTCATAAATGTATAACTGATGATTAGTAAGTATACACCAAGTTATTCCAAGCCTCGCCCCTTCAGAGCGATAATTTTCAGCACTGTACTTTTAGCTTTTAAGATCGCAAGCGAGTTTAAAAGCATCAGTATCGCTAATGAAATCAACTCTACTGGTAAGTTTAAGTGATCTGGTGAGAGAACAGGATACGCTCCGTTGATCGAAAGCATCAATAACGAGAATGCGACGAATAAACCCAACGTTGCTATTCTAACCACCTTATCTTGGAGCCAGTCTATTTTACCTAGCGTGTATGTAAAGACGAATAATACAATCGCTACAATGGCAATTGATATGAAATCGGAAGTATACGAAAGATTATTCATATATTTAACTGAGCTGTCGTAATTAAGGGTGCTGATCTGATGTACCTCTAGCAGCGGTTCTAAGTATGTAACGAATAGTTGATGCGACTCTCTTTGGAGGTATATGAAAATATTAAGAAGTGCTAGGTACTTGAATATCGTGAGAGTCTGCCCTCGCCAAGTTAGAATGTCTTGCTCATATTATCCACTGGAGAAATAGCGATACAACAAGTAGGCGGCACTCGCGATCATTACAAAGTATTTCAAATGATAATATTCAACATATATTACACGAGCTGAGAAGAAGCTAAGGCAAGCTATCAAGAAAGCGATCCATCCCATGTATTCGAGGAGTCTGCTTTTTACTCTAAAGGACATTGTAATTACGATTAGACCCTCTACGATCCAACCGAGAAGTCTACCATCTCCCGCCAATCATTGACATAATTCCGAAGGCTCCAGTAAAAATAAAGCTACATTCAATTTATAGGGTCCTTGACAATAATAAACTTCTGAACATATACTGTTCATATACCCATAGGGGGTATATCGCTAACAATTAATTATAAAGAAGGTGAATTTATGAAAATTACAGTTGATAAAAATAGATGCCCTCAAAACCATCCTTGTCCTTCCATTGAGGTATGCAAAGTAGGTGCCATTATACAAAATGGATTCGATGCTCCAATCATCGACTATGAAAAATGCGTTGAATGTAAGGCATGTGTGAAATATTGCCCGATGGGAGCAATACAGGCGAAATAATTATTCCATAACGATCAATGACCCCCTGCCTAATTCTCAAAAAGCAGGGGGTTATTGATTATTCTATAAACTATTAGATTAATGGCGCGGTTTATTAATTCTAATGGAGCGGGTGGAAAGAATTGAACTCTCGTAACTAGCTTGGAAAGCTAGCGCTCTACCATTAAGCTACACCCGCATTTTTTGGTAGCAGAAGGAGGGTTCTTACCCCTCTATATCGTACGTCTATATAACATTCGACAGCAACGAATGTTTTCCCTTTATACTTTTGGGTCCGATGACTGAACCATTACGTACAGTAGTACTCCCATTGTCCGATTGGAGAAGGTTATTGTTCGGCAATGTCGAAAATAATGGATAGGACATAGGATAGGGCGGTGGGATACGTGGGATTATGGATAATTTTCATGACCAGTTTAGTGATGGGTTTTTCAGGAGCTATTATGCCAGGTCCTTTGCTTACGGTCACAATTAACGAGAGTCTTCGTCGCGGTGCTAGGGTGGGACCACAAATTGTTTCGGGCCATGCGCTCTTAGAGCTTGCCTTAGTAATTGCAATTTTCTTTGGTCTGGGAGCCTATATTACTTTGCCTTCTGTGAAAGGAACGATTGGAATTGTCGGGGGGTTATTCCTCTTTTGGATGGCATATGGAATTTTGAAGGAGTCTTTTCATGCGACTGCCCTTGAACTTTCAGGCGAGATAACGGAAAAAGGTCTCCAACCTTGGGTGGCAGGGATTACAGTGACTGCGTCAAATCCTTATTGGTTTTTATGGTGGGCAACTGCTGGGGCTGGTGCTTTGATGGTTGCAGCTGGTCAGGGTGTCCTAGGAGCCATAAGCTTCTATATGGGGCATGTTTTATCCGATTATATTTGGTATATACTCGTCGCTTTTGCCGTGGCTAGAGGAAAAAGGCTCTTTACTCCGATGATTTATCGCATTGTTTTAGGCGTGTGTGGCTTGTTTTTAGTGGGGCTTGCAAGTTACTTTGTCTATTCAGGGACGGGCTTCTTATTGTTGTTTAAATCTTAAGTTAAAGCTATTTCCAGATGCTCCATGCTTCTCAAGACTATTTGTGCCTTAATAAAGCGCTTTAATTTGACATCGAATTTCTATAAGAGTAGTATTTTGTTAAAAGAACGAAAGAGGCAATTCATCGTGGAACAGAACATACCAACAAGACAACAAGCCAATGATCTTTTCTCCAAGTATAATAAAAATGACAGCTTGATTATGCACGCACTCGCTGTTGAAGCTGTTATGCTTCATTTCGCGGATATTCTTGGAGAACTTGAAAAGGAAAAGTGGGGCATTATCGGACTATTACATGACATCGATTACGAAATGTATCCTGAACAGCACTGCTTAAAAGCCAGGGAAATACTAATGGAACACAACTGGCCTGAGGACTATATTCATGCTGTCGAAAGCCATGGCTGGGGGATATGCTGCAATGTTGAACCGATTCATAGGATGGAGAAAATTTTATTCACCATTGATGAATTAACGGGTTTAATCGCGGCGACTGCTATCGTACGACCAAGCAAGAGTATTCTTGACCTTGAACCCAAATCAGTCAAAAAGAAATGGAAGCAGAAAAGCTTTGCTGCCGGTGTAAACCGCAATGTCATTGAGCAAGGTGCACAAATGCTGGAGCTGGAACTTGACTATATCATTATAGAAACAATTAAAGGTATGCAAAATGCAGCTGAAAGTATTGGCTTAAAAGGAAACTTTAATGTCAACTAAAGTGCGCCACATAATAAAGAAAACCTCCAAGGCATAAGCCCAGGAGGTTTTCTTCAATAAACGACCTACCAGTCGTTACGTGGTTTGGGTACAAAACACTCGCGACAATACACAGGTTTGTCACCCGACGGTTGGAAAGGAACCGTCGTTTCTTTTCCACAAGTTGCGCAAATAGCTGGGAACATTTGGCGTTCTTGACGGACAAAGCCACCGCCGCGTTGATTTCCGTTTTGAGCTTTTCTAGCTGCACGGCACTCAGGGCAACGTCCAGGTTCATTCGTGAACCCTTTTTGAGCAAAAAACTCTTGTTCTGAAACTGTAAACTCGAAATCCTTTCCACACTCTTTGCAATTTAGAACTTTTTCATTAAACACTATAAAAAACCTCCACACTGTATATTACCCGTGCACCATAGCAAGTTCACCACTTCCTCCTGGAGCCCTAGGCAATAGAGAAGGTAAGCTTAAATTCCACTAGTTTTTACGAGCATAGATAAAGTATAACTGGAAAATAGGAACATATCAAATTTGATATTAGAGTTAACCCTATTTCAAGGTGATAGAAGCAAATAGTTTTTTACTCTTTAAGTGATACAGCGGGGTTCATGACCACAAATTCCCTAAGTATGTGCATGCGTTTACAAATAATTCTTCAAGATGTATATTTCAATTGTCTAGAGAGTATCTTAAAAAAGCGTTGTAATGAAGGAGATGTATTTATGGAAGAGCCAAAGGTAGCTCAGAAATCCCCATATGCCGTAGATGTCGAAGAAGGTAAAACCTATCACTGGTGTTCCTGTGGTCGCAGTAATAATCAGCCATTCTGTGATGGATCACATATAGGAACGTCTTTTACACCAGTCGCCCATACTGCAGAGAAGAGTGGAACCGTGTATTTCTGCGGGTGCAAACATACTAAAACTCCTCCTTTCTGTGATGGATCACACAATAATCTCTAACTCTAGGTACAATCTGAGTTTATGACAAAATGGATAGCTACGGCTATCCATTTTGTCATAGGCCTATCTTTTTTAGATAATCTATTATTGCTCGCCCTCCCACATTTTGTCGGACATCTTCTTCGTTTCTTTCTTAATTCGCTCAGTTTCTTGTGCGTCAAAGACATAGATCCCATCGGACCCTCGAATGGTATCACCCTCTTTCAGTCCAGAGGGAAGGTCTCTCTTGTGGATTTCCACCATTCTTCTACCCGTGAATTCTACGACAGCATAGTCCCCTTCGAATCGGTCGATCATTCCCTTCATCAATTTATGTCCCCCCTTTACTGCGGCGGATTACAATTACTATTATTTTTAGAAAAGTGGTTGTAGAACACGGCTCTGTTCACTTTAGTTTACCATCTTGATCAAGTTTTTATTTCATTTAACAATTCCCAGATTAACCCCAATCGGCAACAGTGAACAAAAAGCTAAAATCCTTTAGAGTAGACTCGACATCATGGGATACTCTTCATCGTCAACGGTCCCTCCGGACCGGAATTGTACGCCACTATTTAGAAAAGACGAACGGAAAACGGCATCCATTCCAAATCGTTCTCGAAGCAAATCAGTGGTTCGATCCACAGCTCTCTGTTTTTCATAATCCTTCTCGAAAAGAGAAAGTTGTAAAAAATCATTATTGCATAACTCAGAAACGCGCACGCCCAGATGCCGCACTGGCTCTCCCTTCCATAGCTCGTCAAACAGTTCGGAGGCAATCTCATGAATCGCATTGGTGCAATCAATGGCTGAAGCAATCTTTCTTTGGTGAGAGCAAGAATAGAATTCGTTCGTTCTCAGGGAAACCGACACTAAACGAGCGCAGTAGCCTGTTTGACGCAGCCTCGAAGCCACCGTTTCAGTCAGAGATAGCAAGACTAAATGAGCTGTTGTCGCATCTTCCACATCAAACGGGATGGTGGTTGAGTTGCCGATTCCTTTAATCATGGGTCGGCGATTTTCTCTAACGAGCGAATAATCATTCCCGTTCGCATAGTTCCAGACTAAGACTCCGTGACTTTTTAAGAAGAGCTTAATTCTGTTCAGATCAGCCTTTGCTAAATCCCCAATGGTATAAATGGCTCTACTCCGCAACCTTTTCGCTGTTGCTCTCCCTACCATAAATAATTCTTCTATTGGGAGTGGCCACATTTTGTCGGATACCTCATGTGGGAAAATAGTATGGACTTTATCGGGTTTCTTGAGTTCACTCGCCATCTTGGCTAGTATTTTATTGGTGGAGATTCCCACATTCACGGTAAACCCAAGCTCCTCTTTGATACGGTCTTTGATTTTATAAGCCGTTCCAACGGGGTCAGCAAACATCTTTTCCATATTTGTAAAATCCATAAAATACTCATCAATAGAATACTGTTCAACTAGAGGCGAATACTCACGCAAAATATCACCAAATGCACGACTACATTGCATATATAGGCCGTAGTTTGGGGGCACTATGATCAGCTCTGGACACTTCGCTTTAGCAGAGTAGAGGGTCTCTCCTGTCTGTATGTCGTATTTTTTGGCGGGAATCGATTTCGTTAAAACAATTCCATGTCGCGTTTCAGGATCACCCCCCACGACAGAAGGGACCGTTCTTAAGTCGAGTGGATCGCCATGTTGGAGCTTATCAACCGCTGCCCAAGAGAGATAGGCCGAATTTACATCTATATGAAATATAATTCGATGTTCCATTTGTCTTCACCCTTTATAAAGAACTTATGTTCCAATTGTACCAAAACACAGGTTCCCAGACAAGGGAATTTATTCGCCAAATAATGACAAAAACCGCCCCTTCAAATTTAAGACGAGGGCTTAATCTTTTGCGTGGAAAGTTGAAGGTTGCGCACAACTTATATTGTTCCTTGGAAAAACATGAATAATTTGCCTTTCTAATATAGATACTATGACTAAAATGTTGGACAGGCCACTGAAGAATAGTTTTCGGCAACGACAAAAAAGAAGGAAAGTGCATTGATGAAAGCAACAGGTATCGTAAGAAGAATTGATGATCTCGGTCGTGTCGTTATTCCAAAGGAAATTCGTCGGACTCTTCGTATTCGGGAAGGAGATCCCTTAGAGATTTATGTAGATCGAGGAGGGGAAGTCATCCTAAAAAAATATTCTCCTATCCGCGAATTAGGAGAATTTGCGAAAGAATATGCTGATTCGCTTTTTGAGGCAACTGGGCATATTACTTGTATTGCAGATCGTGATACGATTATCGCAGTATCGGGAGCATCGAAGAAGGAGTATCTTAATAAAGCACTAGGACCTGCTATAGAACGAGCCATGACAGAAAGGATAACCACTCATATCGACATTGCAGGGGGGCATGACCTGTGTAAGAGCTGTCCTGAGAATGAGGACGATGACAAATGTAAGTATACCAGTGAAGTCATTGCCCCGATTATTTTGCAAGGGGATCCGATTGGTGCTGTGATGCTCATGTCCAAAGAGCCTAATATAAAGATGGGTCAGTTGGAGGTTAAATTAGTCGAGACTGCCGCCGGTTTTTTAGCAAAGCAGATGGAGCAATAACTTAAAACGGTACTCCAAGCCTTGAGGCGCTGGCGGAATGTTGAGGGCCGACGTCATCGAGGCTTTATTGACACTTCACACATCCTGTGTCGTCATATTTGTTGTGAGTTAACTTCGACCTTCTTAATTTCATGAAATCCAACGTTTTTCCATGAAGGATGCTCTTCCATCGTCCTTAAATCTCTGAACAGCATTATACTAAGGCCGGTTATGGCCATAAGAGTCCCCCCTGTAATCATGACGGTCTGAGCAGCAGTTTCACAATTCTCTCCTAACAAATCTATTCAATGCATGCTATCTCTGAATCTAACCTTTTAAAAAACTCCTCCATAAACTGCAGTCTTTTGAGCCCAATTTCCTTTGCCTTTTTTGTATACAATTTTTCAGGGATCTTCTTAAACTTTACTTCATATTCAATTAATGGCGTATGTTTTGAAACGTCTTTCAACCTTCCATTATTCACAGTATTGTCTTTTAAATAATCATCAAGTGACTCATCTGTTGTTAACTTTTGTCCAAATTGTCCCGCTAACATAAAGGTGCGGGCAATTCCAGTCGCACCAAGAACATCAAGTTTGTCTGAGTCGAAAAGTATTTTTGCTTCTATTGTTTTAGGTTCGTTTCCAGTTCTAAATCTATGGGTAATAATGCAGTGCTTTATCTTTTCAATCTTCTCTTCTTCATATTCCAAGCTTCTTAATATATCCTCTGCCATTGTGCTGCCTAAGACAGCATGGTCAATTTCGCCTGTTTTATTTTGGCTTTCTTTGACTCTCGCAATATCATGCAACAAGGCTGAAGGGATAAGGACTTCTAAATCAACCTCCTTCTCATATTTCGCCAGTAATAAGCAAAGGTTATAAACCCTAAATACATAGTCTAAATTATGGGCAGAACAAGTTAATTCGTCTTCGACAATTTCCGTAATTCTTTGATATTTTGTATCAATATTCATTGAAGGCCTCCTCCATTTTTTCTCCAAATATCCTTGGCATGTCATTCCTCCGCCATCGGCACTTCGAGTATGAGTTTGTCGGTACACTAGGCATTGCTGATGAGCAATTAGCAACCTTTAGACATCTATTTTTCCATTTTGTGTCACAGCGAAAGGTCAAGAATATTATGTAATATACTGGAAAAGGAGGAAATACAGATGTTATTATTTGGTGCTGGTACCGCTATCCTAGTTGTTGCTATTCTTATTCTTATTGCTATGGGCATTGTATTCTAATCGGAAATCTTCTTTTCACGAATACTAACACTCTCAGGATAAGAGCATGAATGCGTTCCAATACGCCTAATCCATCCAAATGTGCATTACTACGTCAAGAATGATCAAATCTAGTATCCTGAGTTTGAATGAGTTGGCGTGGCTTCTAATCCGTTATGAACCACGCCAACTGCGCTTATGAAAATGCGGGCCCTAATAAGGTTTGCATAATATAATCATGTTTTTTTACAAACAAGGATCAATTCTCGACCGTTTTGAATAGGACTTTTACCGTACCATCCATATTCTTCAATAATTGTGAGACCGCCATTTATGAGATATTCCTTTAATTGAGTGTAATAATACCTTTTACAAGAGTTATTTTGTTTGAAACTTCGTCATCTATCTTTAGTAACTTATTATCGAAAATCTCAAGCATTGTATCAGATAAATCAAGGCCTGTAACACTAAATCCAGCACTCGCAAGCGTTAATGACACCCTTCCAGTTCCACATCCCAGTTCAAGTACATTACCACCTGTTTTCATTAAATAATCCATATAGACCTACGTCATAACGGTTGTCAACGCCACCAGATGATCCCTTTACACCTTCCACGTTTTCCCTCCATATCCTCCCTAAAAATGTAGAAATAATATTCCATGAAAAAATAAAGATTGCCAGAGAGTTCAATTTAAATAAACGCTCTGGCAATTCAACACCTTATAATAAATTTACTAATTTGTACCAGATTAATCACATATTGAACCTAATCATGCTGGTCTCGAGAAGTATATACCCCCTTGTATCTTGTTAGCCAACATCCTCGCCACGAAACATTGTGACGGTGTGACCATCTGAAATATGGTCCTCTGTCGGCACTGTCTCCGATCCATGTTCCACGTATTCGATCATGCCCCGAACCGTTTCAAACATAGATAACGTCGCCCGAATAGTAAGGTCCGTTGGGGTCTCCAATATTGGGATTTGGTTATTCTTTTTACCTTGTTCTCTCATGGCATTGACAAACTTCTCGGCCTGATCCTGGGCCCAAGCAGCCAGATTGAGTTCCGCTTTCATGAGGTTAGAAGTTTGATCGATTAATGTGTTGGTCATTGTCTAGACCTCCTTTAAATTTATCCTTACCTTTGTAACTAATATTACAAATTTATATGTTTACCTATGTAATATTAGTACATAGGTAAACTATGTCAGCTATGCTTCATTGATTCCGATAACGAAGTTCTTTAATATTTTTGAATTCATAAATAATTTGACTAAGGTTGCATAGAGTTAATGATGAAACTTATCATTAACTCTAAAACCAACCTAATAGTAAGAAGTAAATAAATTTTTAAGGAGGTAGTATATTGACCGACAAAATTAGACAAACCTATTCATCAATAAGTTTAAAAGCAAGACTTAGCATAATTATCTCTATCCTTGTGATAATTTTGGCAAGTTCAATTACTCCAGCTCTTGCGGCTGATCCGGCGATTGCTATTATGTACTGGAGACAAAGTTTTCCAAACCCTGGTTTAAGTGTAGGCGATCCTATAGTTCAATGCTACGTAACTGATTCAGTTGCTAACCTTGCTCCAGCTTCTATAGAAGCAAGGATTGACGGACAAAGAATATCGGCTACTTTTGATTCATATCCGCTAGTTGGTCTCAGTAAGACTGGAACAGTTAGATTTAAGGCACCAATATTAGCTGACGGTAGTCATACTGCTGAGGTTAAGATTGCGGATGTTAATGGAAACTCACTGACCAATACCTGGAACTTTACGGTAGCGGTTAAACCCATATTCTCCGTTCTTACCCCGGAAAAGTTCTCTGGCGTGCCTGGGGGTGCCCCTTTGATAAGCATGGTTATTAAGGATAACGGTACTGTTGACTGGCCAAACCTATATTTTAGAATTAATGGCATCATGCAAACACCGGAAATTAACCAGGAAACAGGACTTGTAGTCTTTCGGGGGCCATTTCCGTTCGGACAAACGAATGTATACGTTAAAGCGACGGATCTTAAAGGAAACTATGACAATGTAGGCTATTGGTTTTATAACGGGGTAGGGGTTCCCAAATTCCTTTCTAATACTATTAAGTATTTGCCATCTACTCCTTTTGTGAATGGTCTTACAATTACTGACGGTATACTGAGGTTTGATGGGGACGTTAGTGATGTTGAAAATGTTAAGCTTACCAGTCTAACGGCAAAACTCGACGAGGTTCCGCTGAACATTGAATTGAGCCCGAAAGGGCAGGCCTTCGATTACAGTACCAATTCCAACGCAACCTTAACCCATTACAAATATACGGGTGTTATAAAGGACGGAGATCATACTCTGGTTTTAAATATGATAGATGAATGCGGAACCAGTAATTCATTAACCAGAACCTTTACGGTTAAATCACCTCCTGTTATCTCCAATATGGCGCCTGTGAAGTATGGAGTACAAGATCTGACCCAGTTAATTTCTGCGGACGTTGTTGATCCCAACGGAACAATTGTTTCAGAATCCGTGATACTTACTGTTGATGGAGTTAAGGTTACCCATAATTACGATGCCGTTACCAATAAAGTAACATACCAAACCGGTCAGTTATCGGACGAAAGCTATCATACAGCTACTTTAACAGCTACGGATGATGCCGGCCTCACCACCACAAAATTATGGAAATTCTACACAAATAGCCACAACTACCCTGACATGGCCGACTCCAATGTCAGCAACTGTACTAAATGCCATCCAAGCTTTACGACCCTTGAATCCCACCCATTAACCTTTGATGGTGATTCACATAACGTCGATGCTTGCCAGGCTTGCCATGCCTACATTTCACAACCGACTGGACCAGTGTGCACCGAATGCCATGACCAACGACATGGTGATTCTACTGGAATATCTTATAACGCGACTAATTATAATTCAGCCTTCCCGTTAAGAGTCAAAACAAACCGTGAAATGCTAGACTGTGTTATCTGTCACCAACCAGGTTCAGGCGTAGTTACCCAAACAACACTTCCAAAAAGGCTCCTTAACAACCACGACATTCCTGAGCTCCATAAGTACACAGAGGAGGCCACTAGTTGTAACAGTTGTCATGCCCAGTCACTGACCAAGGAACACACAAGGCCCGGCAGGGTTGACAAAGACGGTAAAGAGATAACCTGTAACACCTGCCACAACAGTACTGACCCCCTTGTAGTAAGTGCCATTGCAAGTAATAAGAAGAATTGTGATGCTTGCCATACAGTGACTGATCACGATAAAGTTCACGTCTGGAATGAAATGGGTGCCAAATGTCAGACTTGTCACCAAAACACTTTGTCAACTGAGCACCTGACCCGAGTAGATAATAAGGGTAAAAACTACGATTGTGACACCTGCCACAACAGTACTGACCCCCTTGTTGTGAGTGCCATTGCAAGCAATAAGACAAACTGTGACGCCTGCCATACTCAGGCTGACCACGAAAAGGTTCATATCTGGAATGGATTTGATACAAAATGCCAGTCTTGTCACCAAAATTCTTTGTCAGCGGAGCACATGGGCCGAATAGATGCTTCCGGCAAAAACTACGATTGTAGCACCTGCCATGATAGCAAGGATAAAGCAGTTGTGCGCACCATCGCTAGTAAAAGCCTCAGTTGTGCCGGTTGTCATAAAACAGGTCATAATATTACGCTGGCCGGCTTAGTTCCTACCGACATTTCACAGTATCCGGATTACAAGTGGTCTACGCCCTTCGAGGCCAATATATTCGAAGGAGGTCCCCCACCGACCGGATACGAATCGGGACAGGTTTTAATATCAAACAGGTGCTCAGACGTTACTGTTGACCAGGTCTGGAATTATTACAACGTACAGGCCGATACTAAAATGGCAACGAAAGGTTGGAGGACAATAAAATCCAGTCCA
>Ga0209125_1001331_pt1 | contig 23612 bp, 42 predicted proteins | sample BarGraIncub1131A_FD_184503 | JGI IMG/M metagenome (GOLD analysis project Ga0209125, IMG submission 184503) | Arctic peat soil microbial communities from Barrow, Alaska - Barrow Graham LP Incubations 11-31A (SPAdes) (version 2) | ecosystem: Environmental > Terrestrial > Soil > Wetlands > Peat... | reverse complement strand
TTTTAATTCAGCTCCGCATTCAGTGCATTCAATAGAATTTTTAACATTCCAAGTCTGACATTCTTTGCATTGCTTTGAGAAGCCTTTTGGTGCTTTCTCCTTCATATATAACAACTCCTTTAATTAAATTAACCTTATGACTTATTATATTATATATATGCCATAAGGTCAATACCCAAAAGAAATTAATCTGTAGTTTCTACTATGTATTTATACATCGCGTCATATAGGATTTTAGGAATTCTATCTTTAAATTTATCTGCTACTTGTTTTATGTATTTTTCTTTAAATTCCTTATACGCATTAAATGCTTTTTCTGGGGTGGAAAATTGTCCTAAATATTTTGGATTTTTGCTTCCTATCCCACACTTTACACTATACTTTGTTTTTGTTCTATTGAGGCTAACTCCAACAGGAAGATTACTTAATTTTGCTCTTGTTTTTACAAATATAACATTAATAAAATCTGGTGTGAATATACAAGTATCTGGACCATATACTCTATTCCCTTTTATCAAAATATCTTTATCTAGATGCGTTATAAAGCCATCTACAATATAATGGTTTTCGTCATACCATTTTGCAAATGTCTGATAATTGTGCCACTCTTTTATAACGGAACAACCTATATAACTAGGGTTATTTTTATGGAAGCTTTCACTATAACATCTTTGCAACATAGATTTCCATGTATTATATTGAGGGAGCATTTTTCCATCCTCGTCTGAAAGGTTATATCTGCCTACTCCCCAATATCCAACACCATATACAGTCTTGTCATACTGCGAATTGACGTGCCCAATTGTAAAACTATAATAATTAGTATGAACTGTATATCCATTGTGGGTTGCGTACTCGTCATCACAAAATCTAACTAGAATATCTTTCACACCTTTGTATTCTATTATTTCCATTTTGGAACCCTTGTTATTTAAATTTATTTCCCCAACTCTTCCAATCTTCTTCTTTCTCTTTCTAATATCAACAAACCTCTTTCTATTATTATTTTATAGTACATAAAGTTGCATCAACTAATTAATAGTAAATGCAACTCAGAAGGTATATTTTATTGTTGGGCTATACTACTGCAATTTAATCACATCCTTAATACTATTTACTTATACCTTAATTACGTGCCCTACATTACCCCTATAAGCCTCTCTACCAGAATTATGTGAACTAACATACGTCACTACAGATAAAACGACCAGAAAGGCAATTATGAGCTTCCTGTACATCATATATCACTCCTTACATAACTCTCACCGTAAATCTCTTTAAGTAAGCAAGAATAACAAATAGACATTTCCTTATCTTCTCTACTAACTGATGGATATTCAGTACAAACTTCTTTACATTTTTCACATATAAAAGAATTTTTTCCTCTTATTCCTCTAGGTTTTGTAGGATCATGAGGGATTAATTCTATACCACATTTTGTAAGAATGTTTCTCACAAGAGATATTTCTTCTTCATCGTCAATTTCTTGAATTTCTGACCATCCTCTATCTTTAACTTGTAACCATATATAGTCAATGTAAAGTTCTTTACCTTTCCCTTTGTCTGTTCTTGTTGCCTCTACCTGATACCCAACTTCATCAAATATTCCCTTTGCTCTTTCTAATTCTAGAGTCTTGCCTTCAATACAGATAATATTAGTTCCAATTACATCAACTTTAAAATACTCTTCAAAAACTCTGTATTCATTATCATTGACCATTACTTTGATTTCCTCAATCTCTATAAATCCTTTTACCTTTTTTGTATAGCACATAACAAAATTGCCACCCTTCATAATCATTTGCAGTATATACGCCATAACCATTTGTAAACTGGAATAGACTCTGACATCAAATTGATCCTTTTAGGAACTAAATAGTTAAACCAAGACAAGTTGTATGAAGTATGTTGTAACTGTAAAACCATTTTACATTACCTCCTCACAATATAACTCCCATACTTCATATATATTATATAGTGAAAGTAATAATGCAAGTACAATAATATTTATTCTACAGTTAATCTTCCTCCGCAAGCACAATGATATTTTTCAGGATGTTTAATTACATTTGAAACTCTATCACGATAATTTTTATGATTGCATGTTTGGCATGTAATAGTATATTTTCCTCCTACTTCTTCCTCAATCCCCATCTTGGCACATGAATTTGTTGTACTGATTTGATACCCATATGCTCTGTTCATTTGTGTTGCGTAGCGTTTCCATTGTGCCTGATGGTTAAAACATTCTGGAGCCGTGTGGAGCATTTCGTGTGCTAGTGTCTGTTTAATTTTATGTACTTCTGCAAGTTCCAAGGAAGAAGATATTTCAATTTTGAATCTATCATCTTTCCTTTTGCAAAGACCAAACCTTCCTTTTGCTCTTGAATTAACTGTTACTTTAGGATCAATGTTATTTGACACTGGAATATTCAATATTCTGGCCTCAGTGATTACCTCGTGGAGTAGTACATCATATACTGACATTATTTTGTACCTCCTTTTTTATCTTCATAGACATAAAATACTAACAGTTTTTCAAACATCTCTAAACTGATTTTAGTTAATGGTTGTGAGCGAACTTTGACATTTTCAATGTAGATTTTCAGATTGTTTTTACGTGTATCAAATTTGCGATTTCCAATATGGTACATTCCCCAACGATCCTCTGTTGCTTTGTACTTGATGAGAAGAGAATTGATAGAAGTTACTTGGGTTTCTTTTTGATTTGCTGTCATGTTATGTACCTTCTTTCCTAAAATTGATTATACCATATTATAGCATAATATTATATTACATTACAATAGGGTACTTGGACTATTTTCATATTTAATTATGGGGAAGGAAACAAACATTTTAAACCCTTGAAATTGTTATTCAATACCTTGATTCACTTAAACCATTTAGATTTTTTATCCTTTAAAGATTCCCAATTATTAGTCGGATAAGCGTTTTTTAGTGCTAAATAAGGAGATCCATTATGCACTATCTGCAACATACTTCCCAAACCAAATGTATTAAACATTCTAGCATTAATATGGATTAATATTGTTTCATAATCCCATATTAATTTTTCTTCAATTAACCATTTTGTTGCTTTCTTTGCGGTATTTACATTCCAATAATGTTGTGGTGTAAATTTTAATTCCCAAGCCAAATATTTATTAGGATAAGCATTATTAATAGCATTGTAAGTACTAGAAGAGAAAACTCTTACTAGCATTCCTCCTAATTTGTTCTTGCCAAAAACATATCTGTCTAAATTAGTTTTTACATCATTACTGTCCCATTTTAAAATATCATCAATTAAATATCTTGTTAATTCTCCTGCTTCTTTTAAACTATCTGGTTTATCCCAAAAATATTTAGGGAATATTTTTAATGATTCATCTAATATTAATTTATATACTTGGACTGCTGTTAAATCTATTGTATTAATTTTCTTACTCATTTCATATCTCCCAAGACCTTCAAATAAGTCTTTCATCCTTCCCTTTTAGGACACCACATAGGACTATTTCTTGAAAGTTCTTTTTGATAAATCCTCTTTTTATTCTTAGTGCATAGATACTTTTTAATATGACCTTCAATATCTTGCTGAAAGCAACTTTCGCATTCCACACATTTAGGTTTTAACTTTCTATTATACCTTTGTCTATTGACTCGCTCTTTAAGCTCTTCCCAATTTTCATCTGGATAAGCAAAACTTATTGCATCATAAACGTTTTTAAATCTAATCGGAACTATGGAAGCAAGACTATTAACAATAAATGTATTGCCTTTTAGATCATCAATAACTTGCTCTTTACTCCATTTTAATTTTATTTCAACAAACCATTTAATCGCATCGCGGTAATCTTCTTCTTTCCAAGTTTCCATAAATAAATCCCACTTTAAATATTCTCCCGGATAAGTAAAATCTAGAACTTCATATAATGTATAATGATTTAATATAGTAATAAATCTGTTTTCGGTGAACATTTTTCTACTAAAATTCTTCTTGATTTCTTCTTTTGACCATTTATATTTATCTTCAATTAGATGCCTAACTACCAATTTTACATTTTCTTTATCATTCCAACAACTACTCTGACTAAACTTTCTGTAATCAGAATTAAAATAATTAGGGTAAATTTCCTTTAGTAGATTTGATACTGTATCAGTAAAGAGATTCATCATTCCATCTAATTTATAATCCACTAATAATTTAAAAGTTAAATGTAATTCTATATCCTCTTTTGTCTTCCATTCTAATATATCTTCAAATAAATACTTAGATATTTCTATAGCTCTATCCTTATTCCAGAATCCCCTAGGAAATTTAATAATATCACCATTTAGCACCATCTTATATGTCTCTATAGGGGTATAATTTGCTAGTATAAATTTATCAGTCATTTGATTTCACCTCTAATGTATTATACCATAATATATTGATTTTAATTCAGTTATAAAGATGATAAAATCTCTGTTTTAAAGTAATTACTATTTAGATAGCAATTCCAATAATTGTTCTTTGTGTTGTAATACCTGTGTAGCAATTTGAATCTTTAAAGATTGATCTAATCCATTGTCTAAAACACACATAATATTTTCTCTTTCCTTCACATAGCTGGAATACTGAAAGTTTTCTGATTGAGGCACATAAAATGCTTCTTCATCATCACAGTCATTTTCATCAACATACCCACCGAACTGTTTTACTATTTCAGTCATAATTTGAACTGAACTACCCCAATTACTAAAACTTAGATAAGCATATTTACCATTTTCAAACTTCATGTTTCTATTATCCTCTACTTCTCCAAGACAATAAAACAAACCTCTTACTTCCTCGTTATAACTAAAATTAATTTTACCTATTTCACCGTTTCTATCTTCTCGAACATTAAATATTGCATCTTTATCAAACTTATTTACTATTACACTAAAAATATCTGTAGCTGATATCTTGTCTCTTACATAGCCGTTTGTACTTTCTCCCATAATAATTCTACTCCTTTAAATTGCTTGCCCTTTGTCAAGTCAATTAATTTAATAACTCTCCTAATTTAGAAAGAATATTATCGGGATACATTGTAACCAAATCATCCATTAAATACATTGGATTTGGAGAACTGTAACTAATATTCAATTCCTCACTCCCTTTTAACTTTCTAGAAGTTAAGGGAATTGCCGTAAATTTTTCACCCTCAAATGCATTAACTATTAGAAGTGGTCTAACCGTGCTATTGCAACCTTCTAAATGGACATTTTTAGCTAAATAAATTTCGCCTTTTTTCATAATCATTTCCTCCTCGGTTTCTTTATCTGGTTACATTATACCCTATGCAAGATTATATATCAATAGTACAGATAAAATTATTTTACTGTAATAGATTTATACAATTATCCTTGCTACACTCCGCTATAATCATCACAACCATACAATCTTACCCATATCCAATTCAAACGCCTTACAACCCTCATTCTATGCCACAAAATCAATTCTGTCATTATCAACCTCTGTAACCTGCTCATACCAAGGCTTTCAAATAGGATAAATTAGTAGTATTTTTAAATTTCGTGACTCACCCTATTTGATTACTAAATTTTATCTAATACTCATCTTCAGGCTCATCAAAATATTTATAACTATCTTCAACTACCTTATCGCAATCGCTACACATATACCAAAATCCAAAACCATCAATTTTAGTATACACTCCAGATGAATTCTTACATTCACAATAATCTACTTCGCTACTCATTTATCCACCTTTTTGATTTAATTATACTACTTAAATATTATTCATGCTAATTTTAATACATCTAAGTTCAAGATATTTTTCTTTAATGTAACCTGTATCGTGCCATCTTTTGTTTTAATAACATAGTGCTTATCATCAACTTTACTAATTATCTTAATCTCTTCATTTGATTTTTTATGTATTGCTGATATTGGATAGACTGCATCAATTGACTTAATTTGTGGTATTGGAGTAGTATGCGCTTTGCGTCTTTGACTGTTCATTGCAACTGGATCTGTAAACTCTTTGCCAATTGTTTTGGTCTCTGGGACATCAACCTTACCTATTACTCTAGGCGTATAGACACTATGCTCTACTAACCCATTAAGAATAATGTTTCTTCTCTCAATTTCTAAACTTGTTTTATTTAATAACTCCATGTTTTTATCAATAAAGTTATTTTTTAGTTGTTTCATAGTCTCTAATTCGTTTTTAATTTGTCTCCTATAAATTCTATTTTCCTTGATTGATTTTGCCAACTTAAATCCATCACAGGCGTTAAAATTAGTGTTTTCAATTATATGTAGCATATCCATGTCATATAAGTCTGCTTTGTTCACTTCTGCACATAATCTTCTAACCTCAAGATTGATGTCGTTATAAATTTCTAAAAGTTTTTGTGAATAGTCATTTGCAATACACATTTTATTTTCCTCCTTTAATTATAAACATTAACTAAATAAAAACAAAATAACATAAATCCAATTGCTACCGCACCTACAACAAAAGGTAGATATTGATAAAGCCAATCATCTTTTAAGTATTTCTGGATATATTCTTCCTCTGCTCTTTGTTCTTGAGGAGTTTTAAACATTAATTCTCTTACGCCACCTCTTGCCATAATTACACGTCCTTAATTATTTATTTCCTTTTCACAGTCTGAACATTTCCAAGTACGCAGGTAATTGTTTTTCTTATCCTTCTTGCCTCTAATTAATTTACCTAAACAATGAGGACATTTGCCTTGCTGAATACATGCCTTTACTCTTTTGTATTCTTTGTCTGATTCCCTTTTAGCAAGTATTTGGTCTTGTTCCTCTTGTGGTAGAGCTTTAAATTTCTTTTTGGATTGTTGTGTTAAATAGAATATGTCTGTCATGGTTATAAGTGGATCGCCATAAAGATTTAAGTGCATATTGGCTTCCTTTCATTATTTATTTATTGACTATAGTAATAACATTTGTTAAAAATAATACCGCAATCCCTGCTAATACAAAACAATTCAATGTTATGCTCCTTCGTGTATATTGACTCATTTTAAAATCCTCCTATACTCCATGTTATAAAATTCCTAAGACACAAACGATTCCTCACGTTTGATTATGTACACTTCTAAATGGTCTTGAAACATAAAACCTTGTTCTTGCTGCCCAACGATTCCATGAAGGATTTTAGCATTGAATGAGTTAAAGCCTAACTCTTGATAAATTACTTTACTCATATCTGAGACAACTAAAGTTTGATCTGATAGGTTAATTTCGTATGATAGCATATGTATTCACACTCCTTTAATATTATATCTTGAAAGTACAACCACGAATGGCACATAAGAATTTGAAAAGCAATGAGTAATACAGATTTTTCACTAGTATCACCTCCACTGTTATTTTCAGTGTGTTTTGATGAAATTTATGTACTCCTTTATGTTATTGTATGCTTCAGGTATAAATTTAGTTCTCCATAGATTATATTCCCTTAGTATGGCTGTTATCATGATTTTACCTCCTTGTTATGAATATGTTGAAATTTATACCGCCTGAACACTGGGTTTGCGGGTTCGGAATTAGGTCGAAATGTAAGTTTTATCGGAGTGTATTATTACCCTTTAAAATTAGGATAACGCTTTAGTTTGCTACATACTGGACACCAAGATTTATGTCCAGTTGCTACACTATTTGGTTTTGCTTCCCATATATGCCCTTCAGAACATTGCCATTTTAATTTTCTATTGCTTTTAACATAAACTTCTGAAAGACATTTTCCTCCACGACTTATGGCAAACTCTTTCATCTTTTCAATACTACTAACATTCATACCACAATATATACACCATGATCCGCTTATTATATTGGCTGGTCTCGCTGTCCATAAATGTCCTTTACTACATTCCCATTTTAATCTTGTTTGGGAACCAATATATTTTTCCGAAAGGCATTTACCACCTCTAGACTCTGCTATTTCCTGCATCATCTCGATTGTATGTTTTTTATAACCCTTCTTGATATAAGTCTTTCTTATTCTTTCCAAACCTGATTCCTTCAATGCATTTTTCCAAGTTCCAAATGCGTTTACAACAGTTCTTAGATTTATTCCTTTTATATTTTTATTTGTTGGGATTTTATTAGTATCCTTATAATTCTGTTTTATAATGTTGATAATATCATCCTTAGTAAATTTAGGAATAAATATTCTCTTTTGTTGTAATCCTTTTCTTGAATATAGAGGCAATCCACATTCTATTAATGCTTTATTCCAAGACCCAAACGCACGTGTGAAAGGGGTTGAACTGATTGGTACTAACTTTAAATCTTCCTTCCTTGGAGTGTGTCCTATTTTATCATTTAATTCATTTATGCAGTTAAGTAAATATTCTTTGCTATACATCATCTAAAAACACCTCATATATATTATACCATTAATTTATAATATTATTAATGTCAACTTGTACTAAATTATTCAGCTCTCTCATGCTTCCATTTACTCCCGAATGCTCCAATTCCCTAGTACAACGATAGCATGAAATTTCCCTTTTATGGGTATTTGTTATGTATAATTATACATTTGTTGTTTTGATGATGTTATAAAAGTTCTGAAGGATAGAAGTCTTGCCCAAACATGATATAAGGGAGATTCTTTTCATCATCAAATTCTGAATGTTCATCCCAACAAAATTCACAAAGGGTAATAACTTGCTTATCGTTGTCTAAAGTTTCATAGCGTGATATGAATTGATCCTCATATGTATCCCTGCAACAAATACATCTTTTCATTTCTGCCAACTCCTTTTTAATCCCTTATCTATTTACTATTATATCAGTTTCTAAAGTAATTGCAATAGGTTTTTATTATATTACTGTTGTTAAATAGTCCTATCTTTCTGCATGTTTTTACAAACAATTCAATATTAATTATGATCATTTGAATGAGAGATACACAAAGGGCATTTGTAGAGGGTTTAGATTTTGAGTGTTAAGTTAGTATTAGTTTGTAGTGTTTGATGGCAGGAAGAGGCGTTTGTGTGGCAGTAAATATAGAGAAAAGGAACTATTTCTAGTTCCTCATACTATATTTTGTTCTCCCCATGTTAATTTTACATGACCGTTTTCATCTTCTCCCTTCTCTATGAGTGCATCTAATATACCTAAATCAACATCAAACTCACCATAAATGTCTTCTTGGTCTTGAAAATCTAATGTCTTAATATACTCATTGATTCTTTCTTTTGCCATTAACAAAGCCATTAGATTTTGTTCAATGGTATGGTCATATGTTATAAAGTGTACCTCTTTATTTTGTGTAGAATTGAATCTAATAAATCTAAAGTAATACTGGCTAATCTTTGGTATATTCCATTGCATTGACTCAATAATAACCTTGTCACAAGTAGGAATATTAACGCTACTTTTTAAACTCTGTTGAGTACTAACTAAAATTCCATTGCTAGTGGCCTCAAATTGGCTTATGATGCTCTTTCTCTTAGTAAATGATACACTCCCTTGAATCATGAATATCTCACGCTCTGGATACCTTTGACGAAGTTTAGTATAGTAACTATTTGCAGTATCTAAAAATACAGTTCCAATTGCTACCTTCTCATTCTTCCACTTATCTATTAAGCTAAAGATTTTTAGATATTTGTTAGGCGTTTCTGTGCTGTTATATTCCTTGAATTTTTCAGGTGTTGAAGTTGACTTGATTAATAATTGAATTTGTCTAATGATCTTCAACAAAGAATCTTTTCTACTATTTCCGGTACTCTTGAATAAATAAAGCATCTCATAAAATTCTTCCATGATTACTTTATAAACTTCTTTCTCTGCTGAATTTTGTTTAATCCTATGTGTAATAATTTCATAAATCTTACGTCCTACTATCTCCTGAAATTTACGAGTAATAATCGTTTTTTCAATAATACTCTGTAGATGTTCGATGTTATAAATATCTTGGCAATCCTTTTTAATACCAAACACAGAGACTTTGTTAGGAGAAAATGAGCTTTTAAACAATCCTTTACCATGATAAGCAGGGAAAGGTTTCATGTATTTTTCATTTCGTTCCTGTTTTAATTCCTTTTCCTTATTGAATTTATATATGTACTCAGCTTCACACAACATATTAACAGAATTATTGTAAAGTAATTCTAATTGACTATATAATTCATTGATATTATTCCTTGTTGTTGTTCCAGTGGTTAGGAGTTTATAATTAACCTTTCTAAAGCAATCTAATGTTACTTTTGTTCTCTGTGATTTATCATTAGTTAATTCGTCTGACTCATCAACAACTAAAGCAACTTTTTGTGATTGCATCTTAATGAATTGTTTAATTTGTTTATTATATTTAATTAGCATATTGAAAGATAATATAACTATTTGTTGCGGTTTAATTGAATTAATGTCTTTTAATGACTTAATTTTGATATAATTCTCGTTATAGTCATTTAATTTAGCATCCCATGTTAAATTAATTCCCAGTGCTGCGGATATGATAAATACATTTCTTACTTTGTTATGAGATAATAAGTATTTATACCATGCTATTCCACCTAGCGTTTTCCCTGCTCCCTGTTGCCAATTAAGAACGCTATAAGGCTTTTGGATGATTCTGTTTAAGTCTTCTTTTTGCATGGCATTAAGGCGTATTATTTCTCCTGTGGGTGCATCTGTTATACAGAATGAGTCAAGGAAATTTGATACATTTGGATCAATAGCAAGTTTCCTGATCTTAGAACTATTTTTGTTATACTCGTTTGATTTCTTATCTATTAATTGTTTATATATCTTATCCTCAAATGGATAACTACCCTCTACAACCATATCATTCAAACTAATTTCTTTGATTCCTGTAAACTTAGATAAGAAAATTTTATTCTTTTGTGAATATCCTTTTAATTTTAAGCCATATTGAGTTTTTACTAATCTAATTTCGTCATGTTCTTTTTTAGATTGCTTTGCTAATGTTCTTTTTAAATAGGATAATACTTTTTTATCAGTAATTTTAACCTTTACCCATTCATCGTACTTCATACCCTCTGGCATTGTTTGAGTGTTAAATTTATCAATATAAGATAAACATTTTCCATAAAACAAATTAGTTATAGGATGCTGTTTAATAGAGAATAGCATCTTTTTAACTTTATATTGAAACTCGGCAACCTCTTGAGTGTCGCTGTTATGAGCATCCTCAAAGAATAATTTACTTTTAATAGATTCCTTTTTATTAATGTAAGGAAGTAGATATTTATTATGTACCATCTCTGCATGTTCATTTGTTATAAAAATATTGGGTATCTTAGTTGTGTTATATGGATTCTCTTCTAGGTGTTCTGATTTCTTTTGAAAGAACATAATTTTTGTTGCAAAATTTTCTACTCCTACAGATTTAAAAGCGTTTGTAGGAAGATCAAATTGACATATAAAATTAAAGCTTTTGTTAATGTTTTTAATCATTCCTGAGTCTGTGAAGGTATCTGCTAGAAATGAGTTAGGAACGATAAGAACCATAAATCCGGCAGGTTTAAGAAGCTCTGAGGACTTCATACAGTAGTAAAACTGTGATAGGTATTCATCTCTTCCCACTTTTAGTTTTAGATTGTATGGAGGATTCCCTAGAATTAGATCAAATCTAGCATCTGGGGAATAATGTCTAATATCTTCATTAGAAATATTAGCTTTCGGATAAAGATATTTAGAAACTTTATAAGACTTTATGTCAATCTCATTTCCGTGTATGTTATATTCGTTAGGAAGATAGTTAAAAAAGCTTCCTGCTCCGCATGTCATATCACATATAATGTCACTGTTATTTGGTTTTACACAGTCAACCATAAATTTTGATATTGTTGCAGGTGTAAAGAATGCCCCTAACTCAATTTCCTTTTTTGCTTCAGAGAATGAATGATAGCTGTTATAGTTATTGAACTCTAAACCATGCAGTCCACCGTTACCCGAATAGGCAGAAAAAATTACTTGTGAAGTTAATAAATCTAAATTATTTTCTATGACGTATAAGCATTTATTATTTATTTCTTTTCGTTTATCTTGTGGGATATTACATGGCGATATATCGTATTTCATATTAATCACCTCAATCTTACATCATTGTTATTTTTGTATGCGTATTCTCCAAAATATTTCTCTTCTGCTTGTTTTCTTGCTTGAATAGCATCGTCAAAATTCTTAAAATAACCTATAATAATTCTCTTTTTATTTACGCCTATCCTGACAACCCAAGTATTCCTTGTTGGAAACCAAGATATACCAGTTACACCAGAAGTATTATTTATTTGTATTTTCTTGTTCATTTGATTTTGACTAATAGAGCATTTTCTTAAATTCCTTTTTCTATTATCATAAGATCCATGATTTTTATGGTCAACCACTTCTCCCTCCTCTGCGTCCATTACTAATCTATGAAGGCTAATAAATCTGTTGTCATTAGTTGTAGTTTCTATGTAGCCTTCCATACTTTTATACCATGTGTGTCTACTTACTTTCTCGAATTCTTCTATATTGAAATAGAATCTCTCATTCTTTTTTGTAACCCCAATGACAAAATAAGGTTTAAAAATAAAAACGTTTGATCTTTTAATACAACCACATGATTTTGTATGTCTGGAAGTTAATAACTCTCCTTTGACAATAACATTCTCATTCCCACAACTACATTTACATAACCATGTTATATATTTTCCTTTGTGACCATATCTTTTTATTACTGTTAGTTTACCAAATATTTTTCCTGTTAGATCATTCATGTTATTAACTCCTTTAATAGCTACTTGCTTTCTTTTTATACTCTTCTCTTTCTGCATCTGTCATTTCGATATATCCTAAATATCTTTTAGCAAAATCAAGAGCATATGTAGAGCTTAAAAACTTAATATTTGTATTTCCGTTTTCATAGCTGGTAAAATCATCAACCTTGTTATAAGAATAGCAGTCTATTATATTCGTTTCATTGCTATCATAAAAATACAATGCAGGTTTAATGGAGTCTATATTCGTTCTGAATTTGATTGATTTTCCCTTAACTTCATAATTCCAATACTTTCTATACTCATAATACTGTTGTGGCATGTGTGCCTTTTGTTTAATTTCATCAATTGCTTTTTCTTTGAAGTTGAAGCCGTCAAGGTGTGAATAAATATATTTTTCTAGGACAAAATCAACTGTTAAGAGTTCTGTTTGCTCTTTGTATTCTGAATATTTAATATCAATTTGATAAGTTCTTTTGAAATAATAGACTATAGAACTAATAAATTTTTGAGTTGTTTTTTCTAATGATCTCCTTATATTTGTGGTTCCTCCGTCTGAATACTCCGAAACATATTCATAAGCACCATGGTCATTTTCTCTAAGTATCCCATTTTCTCTTGCGGTTTTAGTTTCTTCTTTTTGAATTTGCTGAATATTTTTTAACTTTTCTAATACCTCACTATACGCCAAGTACGCTTGTTTATATATTTTTTCATGCATTTCACAATAAATTCTATCCTCTTTTGTGATTTTATCAATTTCTTTAACATCAATACTATCAAACTTGCTTAGTATATCATCAAATTCCATAGTTTCAATTGGTTCCTCATCTTGTATTTCTTCCTCCTCTATATGTGGCAACGAAATAGGGCTTGCTGTTATGCTTGTTTCAACTTCACCGCATGTTATAAAAATTTCAAGTTCCTTAGTAATATTTTCTCCCTTGAGGCTTTTAGAAATTAATTTTCCTGCATCGCTTTTGCTAATTACTAAGTCAGTGGTCTTAATTTTAGTTGCAAGGTATAGAGCATATAATTGACGTTTGGAGGCTTGAATAAACTCCTCTTGTGCTTCTGGTTGTTCTTGTGTTGTTGGTGTCTTAGAATCAATAAAGCATATAGAGCCGTTAATATCTGATATCCTTTTAACTTCTTTCGCTTGTTCAAAACTCAAATTATAACATCCTGTTTTATCTCCCATGTTAGTAAAAAGGATTTCTCTTTTGGTTAGCTCTTCCTCTATTTCTTCAATGGTCTTCTCCCATGCTTTGAAGTGCATGTTATAAATATATCCCTCTTCAATTTCTACCTGCTTGTATGTGTCTTGTGTGGTTTCTGGTGCTGGTGTTTCTTCTATAGGCTGTGTTATAGATGTCTTTGGTTCCTTTACTGTGATTATAGTCAATTCCTCTTCGCTTATAGAAAACCATGGTGTGTCAATGGGGTCAATATAATATGTTGGTCTACCGCATCTTTCATCAAGGCGAATTACTGTTCTTACTCCAAGGTTCACCCCGTTTGAGTTTTCCCAGTTTACCTTATCGCCAATTTTAAATTTATACTCGATTTCTAATACTTCGACTGTTGGCGTTGCTTCTTCTTCTGCTAAAACAGGAACTGACAGTTCTGCTTTTTGTTCGTTGGTTGATTCTGATATTGTTTCTAACTTTATGTATTTATTAGCTAAAAGTTCTTGGTATCTTTTTTCGGTGGCAATTTCTTTTGTTTCGTAATCATTCCAACCGATACTTTGTTTTACATTTAATTCATACACTTTGACAGAACCAATTATTTCAATAGTTGCATTTGCTTCGTTATGTTCCATTGCTTCGATGCGTTTGTCACGGCTTGAAACTGTTACCATTAAAGGCCAGAAGGAAGTTGAATATTTTGATTCGCTTTCTACGCCTTTTTTGTTGCACTTTCTTAGGCTATAGTCTGAACCACTCCATGAAGGATCGCCAGGAGAATGTTTTACTAGAAAAGTTCCGTTATCAGCTTTAAAAAATCCACCTTCGATTTTTACAATGTCGCCAGTTTTCATTTCGATAGTATTTTTAGTCCATTTAAAATTCCTTCTTTCATTTATGTATTCTTTAACTACTTCTTATTATATAGATTTCTGAGCGTTTGTCAACACTTTATTATATTATAGTTACTGTTTATTTTTACCACAACAAATTCAAAAATGCCATCACCCCATTATAGCAAAAAATTTTAATAATGTAAATAGATTATATTACAATTGTATAAATAAATATCAGTATTGTCTGTGCTCCATTAGAAAGGTATTCAATGTAAGAATATAAAGGTTATAGGGTTTAAAGAGCTTAGAGGGCTGTTTTTGTGGCAGGTGTTTTGCTTTATGATGGTTAAATCATGATCATTATTAAAATTGGGTAAAGAAAAAGACTAGGTTATAATTTCTAGTCTTTAAAATCCCTATTTCATTTTCCTAGTCTATATTTCCTCTTCTGCATAGTTCTAATTCATATTCCTTATATCCCTCTTCAATTTCTGCCTTTACTAAATCAATATCTAAAACTGTTTCTTGATCGAACAAAAGGAAATCATAATTTTTGCCGTGCTGCACTTGGAGTTCTATAACAATCAATTCAACTTTTTCAATGTCTCTTTCCATGATGGCATTATGTAGCTCTTCATTTCCCAAGGCGCGATATACCACGAAATCATTTTTAGTTTGTTCAATTTGTCTAGTCATTTTTAAAACTTCCTTTCAATTTAAATTATAGTATCGAATCAAGGCAAGAGCTTTTTTATTCTTGCCTATCTTCCATAGTATAATTTAAAACCAACAGTATAGCTTCCCACCAATTTTTTTATATCCTACTTCTGCAAATGCTGTGCCGTCTTGATTTAATTCAGTAATACTACCATATGAATTCCTTCCATGTTTAAATGCTTTCTTGGCAGTTTTTAGATCGGCAGTTCCTTCCTCAAGAATTTCTTTATTTAATTTTACACAAAATTTAAACATTATGTATACCCTCTTTCACTTCTTAATTTTAGTTTACGACTACACGCTACACCTTGTTTTTATTGTAGCGTGTAAGCTGTACTAAAATTACTAAAGGTTATTAATTTGGATATTGATACTAGTATTTGCCTCCTCAATTTCCTCTATGGCTTTCCATATACCCTCTGCAATGCCTTCGTTATAAAATGCAGTATCATTCATGCCTTCGCTTTTATTAACCTCGCTCAAGTGTTTGTGCATCTCAGCCTTTTTATTTAATGACTTAATAAGTTTATCAAGTTGTTTCATTCTTAAAACCTCTTTCTCTTTAACTTAATCCCTTAATGATAGTATATCACAATATTTATGGAATAGTACCATTTGCATAAAATTATTTTACACGAGTATATTTTCATACTTTCAGGAGTTTTAAAAGTTTATTCCTCTTGTTCACTAACACCTGTAATAAGAATTAGAGACTGTTCATTTTGTGTTTCGAATAAGTCTCTAATTATATTCAACACTTCAGTTTGGGCTAGTTCTGTAGCCATTTGGACATTATCTGCTTTAACTTTAAGTTTAAAAACCTTTCCTATTTCTACATTGCAATTATAATTATGCATTTAAATTTTTCTCCTTTCCGTTGCTATAATAATATTTTTTTATTACAACCCATAAAGCGTCTACTAATTCACCATTATAATACTTGTATGTCGCACTTTAAAATGTCTTTTTGATGGGATAAGAGAAAAGACTAGATTAATTCTAGTCTTCAGGTATAACCAATTTACCGAAATTCTGAGTTTTTAAGAATAATGGTAATTGTTTTTCGTCTAATAAATCCCTGCAAGTTATGTAACCGCGACCCCCCATTACTTGAGTAATTAAAACTTTCCCGCCTCCTTCGATTGAAGCATTACCGACAGTCCACACTTGACCATTTTTTAATATTACTCCATTTTTCTTATACATTTTATCACTCCTTTTTGTCTTCTTATAAAGTATATGTAATAAATAATGAAATAGTACAAAAACATAAAACATTCGCCTTTTAATAACTGCTTTATATCTTTAAATCTCATAAATTTATATAACTACTCCTTTCCTACTCGGCCTAAAATTCTTACACTCTTTCACTGGTAGTATAATAAATCCATTGTCATCACAATTTACAAACTCATTACATAAATACCAATCGTTAAATATCCAGTTTTTACACTTCCTACAAACTGATCCAATTAAACCATCATCAATCCATAATCCCATATTTTCGCCTCCTGTCATATTTGATTAAGGGCTAATGACTTTTTATATTCTTTTTTTATTTCTTCAGCAACTTCGATATTATCATTTATAAAATCATTAAAATTTTCATCATCCATACCATAGTAATAATTCTCTCCAAATTTCGTTGTGTGATCTAATCTTACATTAAATATATTCCCACTAGCAATTTCGAAAGTAAATTCAGAATGAGGATCATTTATTAATACTAACGCATCATCCGGCATATCTTTTATTAGTTTTCTAATTTCTCCAACTGTTAACATTTTTATTGCCTCCCTTAATTTAATTTGTACATTCTATGCACTGTTAAAAATTCAAGTCTTTCTGTTTCAGTGCCGAAAAAGAACCTTTTTACAGGTTCTTAGTTTGTGGCCGACTTATAAATTGATTCTGCTTCATAACATGTTATGAAGTCGCCTCTTTTGTCTCTTGGGTATCTATTAGCAAATTTTTTCTTTGCATCGTAGATACTCATTGCAGAAATTTTTGCTTTTTTAGGTTTTCCCTCAAGATCAATAAATTCAAAAACAAATTTTACGTTTTGATATGTAGCCATTTGCGTTCACTCCTTTTTTGTTTTACCTGATATATACATATTAACCGATTACTTATTATATGTCAAGTGTTGTAATATTATTTATTGAAAGTATTTACGGCCTTAAGTTATCATTCGCGCCCTAATAAATTTAATCGGCCTATACCACCAAATATAGGTTTTAACGTATGGGGTTATTTAGCTAAATATCTTTCATTCATAAATTTTATAAACCCATTTTCATTAAATCCTGCACTGATAATAAATCTTTCAAATTCTTCAACTAGTAATTCCATAGAGCTTGTGACTTCTAGAGCATCTTCTGTAAATGTTTTACTATGTATAGACTCTTGATTAAATTCATCTGTATAACTATATAAAATTTTTAACATTTATTATTCACCTCCTTAATCATCCTCTTCTATTTCCTCTTCCATGAATCCATATTTTATGTACCAGTTTTGGTCAACTTCCATTATTCCGCATTCTTTATCATTTTCGGATACTATTAATTCAAAAATTTCAGGATCATAACCTTTTATAAATTCTCTTATTTCCTCTACCGTTTTTACTTCATCTTCTTTAATAATCTCCTCATTAGATTCTGAAAAGTTCTTGATTAATTGAATTTGATATGTCATATTAAACACTCCTTTCGTTTCCCTTGATAATAGTATATTACACTACATTAATAATTATGTCAACATTTATTATTTTACACGAATTGACTTTTCAAAAATCAAGCTATAAGCCACTTCTAACCCTCCAATAATCCTTTAAAATGGGCATTTGAATTGTATGAAATAGTTTAGGGTAGAATTGTATGCTTTTAGAGTTCTGAGGGCTTAGAAGGCGTTCTGGAGCGTGTAAAGGGATTATAAGAGGGTATAGAGAAAGACTAGATATTATTTATCTAGTCTATATTTTCTAAAGCCCTGAAAATTTATTGTATGGGCGTTTAAAAAACTCAAAGATTCATACTCCTCCCCCATTAGAATTTATGTTTCCTTTTGTGTAATGCACATGCAACCTCTTCAACAAAATATATATTCTTTATGCCCATTAAACACTTTCCTAAATTATAATTTTTACAGGTTTGGCATTTTATCATAGATGTTTTATATATTTTTATTTCTTTCACTCCTTTTATCCCTTTACTTATGGAATATTGTTGCCTCAATTTTTCGTCCCATATCTCTTTTATGGAGTTAACTTTCAAAAAAATTACGCTCTGTTCTATAACCAGTATATTTTAAAAGAAAACTATGTTTACAATACTCACAAATAAACCAATCACTAGAAATTTTTCTTTTTTCCATTTTTTCATCATCTCTTTGGATGTGGGTACTGTCACAGTTAGGACAACATAATACAATCATTTTTAAAACTCCTTCGTTTCTAATAGCTTTGTATATTTTCAACACTTTCCTTTAGCGTTTCACATTCAAACTCTATATCATCATATTCACCAGAACAAACAATAAATTTGCATCCCTGTTCATTCTGTTCCAATTGGTTTAATTCCATAACTTTAAAACCTTTTAGCTTCTTAACTAGTTTCACCTCTTCATCCCTCCTTTATCTAATTACAATTATACACTATTTTGAAGATAATACAATAGTTATTTATTATTTATTTTATGTATTATAAAGAGAAAAAGAAGGTGTTAACCTTCTATCTTCTCATATGGTACATATGCTTTTATTTGTTCCATTGTTGGGCTTACTTTTCCTGTTTTCAGATATGCTTTACATCCATTTTTCATAGACTTAATTGAAACTTCCCATTGATGATCTCTTTGTGTTCCTCTGACAAAACTAGTTTGATCTAAGATTATGCTGTAATATTCAAATGCTCCGTTTTTGTGAAAGTCTTGAAAGTATAAAACTTTCATATTCAAAACCGATTCTGTGATATCTTTGTGAAGTTCAATCTCTGGAAAATTTGCTTTTATGTATTCGTTTAATTTCATCTTCAAGCACTTCCTTTTGTTTTACTTCTTGATATCATTATAGCACACTGAAAACATATTGCAATAGTATTTTATTATATTACTGTAACTAAATTACGACAAATTATTAACTCAAATAAGTCGTCATTTAATTTTATCATAAAAATTTTAGCAATGCAATAGTTTTTAAAAATAATTATTTTACATGTGTTACTACGCCCCGGAATATTTAATACATATAATTAATTATTCTTTCCGGGTGATTATTTTTAATTTACACTTTTCAAGAATAGCCATATAACAGGCTTTCAGGATTCACATAATACGATAAAACAAGGGTTTGGAGGGATAAAGAAAAAGGAAGCTCTATGCCTCCTTCATCCTTTTTAAATACTGGAATAGTTCATTTGATAAATTACTATTCTCTTTGCAGTAATCTGAGGAAATTTTAGAATATAATTCTTGAGCTAATTCTTTAGCAGCAGAATTATGAAATACAGTATTTTTTATAGATGATTCTTGTTGCTCTGTTAGATTAATGTTTAAGTTCATTATTTATACTCATTCCTTTCTTTTGCGTTTCTTTCTGCCTCTTGTTCACTGGAGAATGAAGAGAAAGCAAAACCTGATTTAAAGTCTGTGTGGAATACACAATAGGAAGCTGAGTCCTCATCATACTCCGCAAAATATTCACCAATTTCTAACTGCTCTTTAATAGTCATTATGTAATTACCGCCTTTCAATTCCTTATCTAATAATAGTATATACTATTCATTCACAAAATATAAGTACCTAACTAAAATTATTTTTATGTTACACTTTTGCAATAATTCACCAACAATCTATAAACCCTTATAAACTATAACCACAGGCGCAGAATAGCCCATTTAAGGCGTTGAAGCATATAAAGCATGGAATCATACACAAATAAAAAAGAGACTCTTTCGAGTCCCTTAGATGATTTATGATTTACTTTGCTGCAATGGCTTGAGTTGTTTCTGTTTGAATTGCTTCAGTGAGTTCGATTAAGTGTTTTAGGCTAAAACGGTTACTAGATTCTAGTTCAGTTTGCTTTGAATTGTTTGCTATGCTCCAAGAATTGTTAGGGTCAATTTTATGTGAGTATGTTTGCATTATGTATTCGCCAGTGCCGTTGTAATGTTTGAAATATTGAACAGATGTAATAAATTTCTCAGTTTCAGTTTGTGAAGTGATTTTTATGAGGTTTGGATATTCGTGACTGGATGATGGATTATACATGTAGTTTGCTAAGTCAATCTTGAATCCGTTTGATGTTTTGATTGCTTGGAGTTTTTTAAGATTTTCACGTTTAAGATTTCTAGCCATTTTTTGTTGCCTTCTTTCTTTTGAGGTATGTTTACCTCTTGTTTATTATATTACTCTTTATTATGGGATATGTCAACTAATAAATAATATTTTATAGTGTACTGTTTATTTGATTGGAGAATAAGCCAATAGAAAATTATAAGGTGTAGCAGAATGATGTTAGAGGCCCAGAATGAGCCTTCTAAGGCGTTTGGATTGCTTATTAATGGAATTGTAAGCATAAAAAAATATAGAGCGTTTTAAGCTCTATATTATAATTATATTATTTATTTAAGGCATTATTTTATATGTTGTGATTTTTCCATTTGCTGTGATTGTAGCATCTAGCCACTGATTTGAGATATTGTCGTATGATTGGATTGAATAGATTTCTTCATTTTCTGTCATTGCTTGAGATATGTAAAGATTAGATGAGGTATCAAAGGTAGAAGAATTTACATGAAGGATTATAGAAGAGTAATTGTTAGATGTTAGGACTGAACTGGAGATAAGAAGAGTTAAGGATAGAGTTAGGATAGTAATTAGTTTTTTCATTTTATTTGGCCTTCTTTCTTAAATTAATATTTTCCTCTTCCTTTGATAGATTTAAAATAGTTACTTTCTCTAAATCTTATATGCCTCAAACAACTAGCACAGATATAACCAGTTTTATTATTATAATCTATTGTTTCATTTATATCTTCTGGGCATTGACAGAAATCACATTTATAGGTTTTAGAAAATAAATCTTTTAAGAATTTAAGTATTAACAATTTTATACCTCCTCATCTTCTAAATTATAAGATATTTGTTTGTATATCTCATCATTAATAATATTGGAATTTAAAGCTTTTAATATTTCTATAGTTGCCTGATCGGTATCAATATTAAAAGACTGAGCATAACCTACTGCCATTTGCGATATTAATTCAAGGGTTAAATTTTTAATATCTTTAGTCACTTCTAATACTCCTTAATTAAAATGGAAAAGAGGATTTTACACCTCTTTATACATTTTTTCAATTTGTTTAATGAATTTTGCTGTAGGAGACCATATATCATCCTGTCCTAGTTGTTTAGCTCTCCATGTAGAACTGTATGTATATTTTAATAATTTTTGCTCTATTAACTCATTGATTTCATTCATATCTAAGTCGAATTTTTTAATAGTTCCTTTTGTGATTTGGCACTCATTATTTATGATAACCTTTTGGATGGTCTGGCTGAATGCCTTTGCTGATCTTAGGTGAAAAGAATCATTTTGAAATTTCGTGATTTTCTCCTGAACCATCTCTAAAACTTTCATAGTTGAAAACCTCCTTTATTAACTATCTCTATTATAACAAATGTAATATAATTTGTACAGTGTTTATAGTCCTATTTTATTGTACTATTTATAGACACAATTCATAATAGATATGATACATTATATAGAAGGATAATGATAGATCAATAGTAAGTACTGGATATAATGATAGTATTGTAGATAGCTGTCAGAAGCTCTAGAACGCTCTGTAAGAGGTTAAAGGTTAATAGTAGTATGATTATATGGTTAATGCTAATGGATGACTGAAAGAGTTAATATAGATCATTAGAATATCATGTTAATAGTTGTATGCTATATAGTGGATGTATTTGTGCTATACTATCAAGGACATAAGACATATGTTTATAGTACACTGATTAAGTATGTATTAATGTATAGTAGTATGGTATAGATTAATACCAAGTAAAGTTGTATAGTATATATCATAGTAAGTTAGTGTAGTTTAATGTATACTAATATAGTAAGGATTATATATAAGTAAAATAGTAGGATATAAAGTATAGTATAATGGTTGGTATTAATGTATATTAAAGTAGTATAGTATAACATGTTTTATATACATATTTTTTAGTGTAGTATAGATTGTTTTAATCAATAGTATTTTAGTTATGTATAGATATGTTTATACTATATATGTTTAGTATGGTTTAAGATAGTTTAATTCATACTGTATTAGTTGGGTATAATAGTTCGTATATATTTTTCATGTTATACAAATCGACCGATTAGAGGCCCAAACAAAAAAGCAAAATTTTAAAATCAAATCATGATCATAGTAAAATTTTAAAATCAAAATAGCATGATTTTATCAAAGTTTACCCAATAGCAGCGACCCTATGAAATTTGTCTTTGATATGCTCTGTATGCCCTCAGAATTGATAAAAGGTACTAATATAACCATCTAAACATGATGAGTGTAACAGAACTATCTTTTGTAACACTCAAATAGAATCAGGAATCAATCTATAGGCGGGTTCTAGGGTTTTAGTCTGATATGATGCAGGGATTCTATGTCTAACTGATAATACATATCATTTATATAATGATCATAATATAATTAATATCCATAACCGGGGCATAGTTTACATTGAAAGTCCTTCGTATTCCGTAGGATATCCCCACAGTACATCAACTCACACACTCAAATTATAATCGAACATCGAAACACTTTACATAATAAAATAAAAATGTCAATACTAAAATAAAAATAAATTCCAAACAAAATCTAAATAAACACTATTTTCCCTTCGCTCACTCTTCGATAAAACCCACTACTACCAACACTTTCACATAAATATAAAAACAATAATCATCACTAAAATAAATAAAATCCATACTCTCTCACATAACAAATATAATTCTAACTACTAATCCTCTCCTAACAAAACATCCTCTAAACTCACTATCCATAATGCTTTCAGCCCAATACAATAATAATTAATT
>Ga0209125_1001330_pt1 | contig 23626 bp, 25 predicted proteins | sample BarGraIncub1131A_FD_184503 | JGI IMG/M metagenome (GOLD analysis project Ga0209125, IMG submission 184503) | Arctic peat soil microbial communities from Barrow, Alaska - Barrow Graham LP Incubations 11-31A (SPAdes) (version 2) | ecosystem: Environmental > Terrestrial > Soil > Wetlands > Peat... | reverse complement strand
CGGCTCCGGGGAAATCCAGTGAATCCAGATATTTGAAGAGTTCTACGAACATGGCTGAAGGTGTTATTTCATGGTGGAGTAAACTTCTGCAATCACTTGTTTGTCATCGAAAGGGTATTTGGTGCCCTTGATGTCTTGATAGTCCTCATGGCCTTTGCCGGCTACGAGAATCACATCACCGGGTTTGGCCAGCATACAGGCTGTCCGGATGGCTTCTTTGCGGTCGACGATGCAAAGCACTTTCGTCCGTGCACCGGCATCAACTCCGACATACATGTCGTTCAGAATGTCCTGCGGTTCTTCAAAACGCGGGTTATCTGAAGTCAGGATCACCTTGTTGCTACCGGCCAATGCTTCCTTGGCCATGATCGGTCGCTTACCCTTATCGCGGTTTCCGCCTGCACCGACCACGGTAATGACTTCGCCCTCGACTAGTTCGTTGATGCTTTTCAGTACATTCTTCAGGGCATCAGGTGTATGGGCATAGTCAACAATGGCGAGGAAGCCGTTGGGCGAACGCAGAAATTCGAGGCGTCCTGAAACCGGTTTCAGGGTGCTCAAAACCACAAGCACCTCTTCCGGATCCTTGCCCAGCAAACAAGCTGCACCATAGATGGCCAAGAGGTTGGACACGTTAAAAAGCCCGATAAATTGGACACTTACTTCACGCCCGTTGATTTCGAGCTGCATGCCTTCGAAATGGTTTTCCAACACACGCGCCTTGAAATCAGCCAGCGTCCGGGTGGAATAGTCGAATTTGATCGCTTTGGTATTTTGAAGCATTACCGCGCCGTTTTTGTCGTCGGCGTTGGTCAAGGCAAAGGCATTTTTGGGCAGATCATCGAAAAAACGTTTCTTGGCTTTTAGGTAATTTTCGACGGTTAAATGGTAATCCAGATGGTCCCGGGTCAGGTTTGTAAAGATTCCGCCAACAAACTGCAGTCCGGCAATGCGGCGCTGATCAACCGAATGCGAACTCACTTCCATAAAAGCATAGTCACAACCGGCTGAAACCATTCTGGCCAGCAATTCGTTGATTGCCAAAGCATCGGGTGTAGTATGGGTGGCATGGATAGCCTCGTCGTCCACATAATTGCATACCGTGGAGAGCAAGCCCACTTTATGTCCGAATTTGCGGAAGAGTTCGTATAAAAGGGTAGCGATGGTCGTTTTGCCGTTGGTTCCGGTAACACCGACCAATTGCAGTTGACGTGACGGGTTGCCGTGCCAGTTGCAAGCCAGAACGCCAAGCGCTTCATCACTGTTTTCCACCTGAAGGAAACAAACGCCGGTCGGTTGTATCAAGGGAAGATCTTGGCAAACTACGGCAACAACGCCTTTTTCGATGACCTGCTGAATGTATTGGTGTCCATCCGACTGCGTCCCTTTCTGAGCCACAAACAGGGAACCAGGTTCCGCTTTGCGGGAATCAAAACACAGGTTGGAGATTTCAGCATTCGTTGTTCCGATGCAGTTTTTGAGGACCAGGTCCTGGATGAGGTCGCTGAGTTTCATACCCTTTTCTTTTTTAATTTTCCAATGTAAGGCCGATGCGCTGGCCCTTGCGTATGTATGTTCCAGGCTTGATGGACTGACTGTGCACCTTTCCTCGTCCTGACAGCACAATATCTAAACCCATGTTACCAAGCAAATAAACAGCATCCCTGGCGCCCATGTTCAGCACATTCGGCATCAGTTTACCGGTCACATTGCGCGATACCAACTGAACGGAGGAACCCGAAGTCTGGAGCTCCACCCACTCTGACCCGTTGGCAGAAATGACACGGAGAGGGACATTAAGGGAAGCCAGCGCAACTTTCATTGCCAAACGGTTTCCAGCTTTTACAATCGGATACGGCGACTTCAGGGAATCGGCTTTCGCACTTTTCGTCGTTGAGTTCGGAGCAGGATCTCCAGGTTGAAGCCTCAATGCTCTGGCGTAAATCCGTTCAGCCATTTCTTTATAAACACCACCGGCCTGGTGGCCTCCGGAAGGTATTTCGCCCTTGGGATCGCGAATCACGACAATACCGCTGTATTTCGGCTTATCGGCAGGGAAATAGCCACAGAAGGAAACCTGATGGCTCAGGCCTCCGCTAGTTCCATAGTTCAATTGTGCCGTCCCGGTCTTTCCAGCAATGGTGACCACGTTGGTCATCATGCTTTTACCGGTACCGTGAAGACCCACCACACTGTCCAACATCAGCCGTATTTGCGTCAGGGTATTGTCCGAGCAAATCTTTTCACGAATCGTTTCGGTCGTGAATTCCTGAACCATCTGCCCGTCTCTGGAGAAGCCTTTGACAAAAAACGGCCGAATGAGTTTCCCGTTGTTGGCAATGGCATTGTAAATGGACAAGGTATAAATGGGAGGTACCGTAGCCACATAACCAATGGACATCCAGGGCAATGAACCCGGTGACCAGTAATAGAATTTACAGCCCGGATAGGGAATTCTCGGACTCGCTGAACCCGGAATTTCCAGTTTCATCTTGTCAAAAAGTCCCAGCCGTTTGAGACCGTCGATGTACTTCATCGGTTGTGAGTGGTAATATCGGTCAATCAGTTTGGAAACTCCGACGTTGGAAGAAAACCAAATGGCCTTTTTGGCGCAAATCATTCCGTAGCCACCCTTGTCGGCATTGTGGTCACGCATGTGCTGTTTATACATGATCACATCCCCATTTTCGGCATCCACCGGATCGTCCGGGTGAATGTAACCGTCTTCCAAACCTACGATCATTGAGAACGTCTTGAAGGTGGAGCCGGGTTCACTTTGGTCGGAAACGGCAAAATTCTTGGTTTCGGCATATTCGCCCGAAGTGGTCAGCCCGAGGTTGCTGATGGCTTTGACTTCACCCGTGGCGACTTCCATCAGAACAACCGTACCGGAGGAACCGTGGATTCGGTTCAGCTCGCGACGAAGGGCTGTTTCAGCAATATCCTGCATGACAACATCGATGGTCGTGACCAGGTCAATGCCGTCCACTGGATTCACTTCGTTGACATCCATATATTTGCCGGCGATTTTACGATGAACACACTTGCCGGACTGCCCTTTCAGCAGGGTATCATACTGAAGCTCCAGACCGTTTTTACCTCCCTTGGTGAAATCGCCGTAAATATCGCCAATGGTGCGCGAAGCAAGTGATCCGAAGGGTTTCTTGCGCTGCAGGTATTTGCGGACGTACAAACCACTCTTGTATTGCCCTTTGCTGAACAATGGAAATTTATAAATTTCCTTCAGGTCGAGATAGTTAATTTTTACGGGACTCACCTGCCAGGCGGTACTCTGCTTGTGCATTCCCTTCAGCAGGTGTTGTTGGTACTGAAAGGGGGATTTGTCTTTCAGTTTTGCGGCAAGACGGGAGCTCAGCGGGAGCAAATATTTCATCAGTGTATCTTCCTCGAGGGTCTTGAAGTCCATCAGCAGGGTATAATTGGGAACCGTGCTGGCCATCAGTTGTCCGTCGCAAGAAAGGATGTTGCCACGATTGGCGGGTACCTCCCGGTTTTCCTGCCTATCCTTGAACGCTTCCTTGTTCCAGGCCTTGCCTTCCACGAACTGAATTTTGGCCACATGGTACAAAATCAGCAGAACAGGCACGAAAAAAAAGACCACCAGAATGGTATACCGATTTCGGATCTCCTTGCGGATTTCCTCGTTCTGCTGGGTATTTTTCGGTTCTTCGGCCATCTTATTTCTCCTCCATGTCTTTTGCAATCGTATAGGGCGGGATTGTGGAATTCTCCAGTTCCAATCCCTTTTGAGTAATCATTTCCTGAACGAAGGACTGCCTGCTTTCACGCATCAGGTCAGAGGTACGGGTAAGCGCTTCGTATTTGGCTTCGGTCAATTCCTTCTGCAGAGAATCAATCTCGGACAAGTGCATGATGACCGCATAATGATTGCTGATGTACACGATGATCAGAACCACCAAAAGCAACAGCAAACCAGCATTCTTGCGCATGACATCCTTGGCCATGAAGGAGCCATCCAGCAATTCATTCAGGAAAACCCGGTAAGACGCCTTGCGGTTCCCTTTTCTCTGCAGCTTTTTGGAGGTTTTATCGTTTTCCATACTATTTCTTTTCGACGATACGCAATTTGGCACTTCTGGATCGGGGATTAAGCGCCTGTTCCTGCTCATCTGCCACGATTACTTTGTTGTTGATGAGCTTAAAAGGGGTCAGGAAATTTCCGTAGAAGTCCTGCTCGCTTTTACCTTCAAAGTTACCAGTCTTAAAAAAGTTCTTGACCAGACGGTCTTCGAGGGAATGGTAGGTCATCACCACCATGCGGCCCCCTGGTTTCAAGGCTTCCAACGATTGTATCAGCATTTCCTCCAGTGCCTGCATTTCCTGGTTCACCTCGATGCGCAAGGCCTGAAAGACTCTGGCCATGTCTTTTTTCTCCTTTTCACGGTAGAAAAAAGGACGGATCACTTGCAGGAAATCGGCCACGGTTTCAATCGGTGCTTCCGAGCGGGCCTTTACAAGAGCGGAGGCAATTTTTCTTGAATTCTTTAGTTCTCCATATTGGTAAAAAACGGTTGCCAGCTGCTCCTCGGAATATCGGTTTACAACATCCGATGCTTTCATACCAGCCTTCTGGTTCATGCGCATATCCAGTGCCCCTTCTTCAAAACGGAAGGAGAAGCCCCGTTCGTTGTCGTCAAAGTGGTGGGAGGAAACCCCCAGATCGGCCAGAATGCCATCCACCTGGGTTTCACCGTGGAATTTCAGGAAATTGCGAAGGTATCGGAAATTGCTCCGCACAAAGATGAAACGCGAATCGTCGGGAATGTTTTTTTCAGCATCCTCGTCTTGGTCAAAGCCATAGAGCTTACCGTTTTGAAGGTGCTTGATGATTTCTTTGGAATGCCCGCCTCCACCGAACGTCACGTCCACATAGATGCCGTTCGGTTTGATGGTCAAACCGTCCATACACGCCTGAAGCATTACGGGGACATGGTATTCACTCATGATAAAGCAGGTTACTTATTTTGACAGGAGTTCCCGCAATTTTTGCCCAAAAACTTCCGGAGCAATGCGGGGTTTTTCCAAAGCCTCTTTGGGCCAAATTTCCAAGGTATTGTCCACTCCCAAAAAGCGGACATCTGTTTCGATACCGACTAGATTAAGCAACTGTTTGGATATCAGTATGCGACCACTGCTGTCAGGGATCACTTCTTCTGCGTCGATCATAAACTGCCGGTACATTTCCTGTTGCTCAGGTTCCCAGCGGTTCAGGCTGGCGCGTAGGTTAAGCAACTCTTCTTCCCAAACGTCCAGGGTATACACCGTGATGCAATTCTGGAACACATCTTTGCGCAAATACAACTTCGGACCTTCGTCCTGAAGAAGCTGCTTTCGGAATGCCGCCGGTATGAAAACTCTATTTTTGGCATCTAATTTTGCTACTATGTTCCCTAAAAATCGCATTTGTTGCTGTTTATGCTATTTAATCCCTGCAAAAATACAGATAACACTCCACTTTACCACACTTTTCCCCACAATATTTATCAACAAAAGTTATGAAGCTGTTGTCAACTACTTATGAACACCCTATCTTCTTAATAGATTGAACTTTACCAAAGTTATCAACCGTTTTAGCTTCTTCGTATTGTTGATAAATTAGGACCACTTTTCGACCCCGTTTTTCAGCTCGATTGCTGGTTCCTTAAAAACGTCTCCTTGGAGACAAACCATTTTCTTATTACTCAAAAAATCGGTACTTTTGCGAGGTTTCAAATCAAAAAAGAGGAAAAATTGGAAAAGGAATCCCAGAAAAAGGTGTTAAAAATCAACGTTCGGGAGTTATTGCACTCCAAAGTTCCTCGTAAGAACGTTCCGGAATTTTTAATCCGTTACCTGGAACGCATCGTGCATCAGGACGAACTGAATGTCTTTCTGGAAGAGCAGGCAGGGGTCTCGGGCATCAAATTTGTAGAGGCATCCGTGAAGTTCGTCCATGTGAAAGTCATCGTCGAAGGTCTGTATGAATTACCGGAAGGCCGTTACACCTTCGTCGGCAACCACCCTTTGGGCGGTATCGACGGCATGGCCACCGGTTTTGAGGTATATAAACGGTTCCCCAAACAGGGCATCAAATTCATTTCCAACGACCTGTTGTCCACCATTGAAAACCTCCGCCCCGTATTTGTTCCTGTCAACAAAATCGCGAATCAGTCTCAGCACCGATCCTTGCCCCAACGCTTGAGTGAGGCCTATAACGCCGAGGAGCAAATGGTCATTTTCCCAGCCGGTATTTGTTCAAGACGTGTCAAAGGAGTTATCACTGAATTGAAATGGCAGAAATCGTTCATTTCCAAGTCCATCGAATCCAATCGTGCGGTGGTCCCGGTTTATTTTGAAGGGCAGAATTCCAACTTCTTCTACACATTGGCCAACCTACGCAAATTTCTCCGAATAAAGACTAATTTTGAAATGTTGTATCTACCTGACGAAATGTTCAAACAGCGGGGTAAAACGTTCAAAGTCAAATTCGGCAAACCCATCCCCTGCTCCACCTTCGATAAAAGCAAAACTCATCAGGAATGGGCAGATTATGTCAGAGAAGAAACACTGGCTCTCGGTTTAAAAAAAATAGTTTTATGAAACAAGCACGCTGTTCTCAACGTCCAGGGTTAAGATCAGTTTACATGCGAGTTCCATCGAATCTTAACTAATTAGGTCTCCATGAAAAATATAATCCCGCCCGTTCCCAAAGAACTGATTTGTGCCGAACTGACGCCCGATCGCCTCTTGCGGAGCACCAACAAAGCCAACAATGAATTGTACGTCGTAACGCATCACAATGCGCCAAATACCATGCTGGAAATCGGTCGTCTCCGCGAAGAAGCCTACCGCCATTCAGGCGGTGGAACGGGTGAAGAAGTCGACATTGATGCATTCGACACCATGGAACAGCCTTATAAACAGCTTATTGTATGGAATCCGGAGCGACAGGAAATAATGGGTGGGTATCGTTTTATTCACGGCAAAGAAGTACCTCGCAAGCAAGACGGCGGCTTGCTGTTTTCTTCCTCTCATCTGTTCAATTACTCCAAACTTTTCATAGACGAATTCCTTCCTTACACCATCGAACTTGGCCGTTCCTTTGTCGCCGTTGGCTATCAGTCCTCCGAAGCTGGTTCTAAAGCCTTGTTCGTAATGGACAACCTCTGGGATGGCCTGGGCGCCTTGATCATTGAATACCCAGGCTTAAAATATTTCTTCGGCAAAGTGACCATGTACCCAGACTTCGGAGAGGAAGGACGAAACATGATCTTGTATTTCCTGCATCGCCATTTTCCGGACCCCGAACGGCTCATTTTTCCACACGTTTCACTGAATACCAAAATGGATCTGGCCAAACTGAGCACCCTTTTTACCGGTTCCGACTTCAAGGAAAACTATAAAATTCTGAATTCGCTCGTCCGAAACCTCAGTCGCAACATTCCGCCTCTGGTGAACGCCTACATGAACCTCTCCCCAACCATGCGGGTATTCGGCACCTGCGTGCACGATGAGTTCGGAATGGTAGAAGAAACCGGCATCATGATCAATGTGGACGATATTTTTGAAGATAAAATCGACCGTCACATCGGAACCTATATTGAAGACCTCAAAGTCAGGGGTGTCCGTATAGCCTAAAACCATTTTTTTTGGTACTTTTGCGTTCAAATTTCAACGATCATGACCAAAAGTTTTAAACGGACAACCGTCACCGCGGCATTACCCTACGCCAACGGCCCGGTACATATTGGGCACCTGGCCGGCGTTTATGTGCCCGCAGACATTTACGTGCGGTACCTGCGTCTGAAAAATCAAGACGTCCTTTTTATCGGAGGTTCCGACGAACACGGCGTACCCATCACACTGAAAGCCAAAAACGAAGGGGTTAGCCCGCAAGATATCGTTGACCGTTACCACGGCATCATCAAGCAATCGTTCGAGGACTTCGGTATTTCCTTCAATATTTACTCCCGTACAACCTCCAAAACGCATCATAAAGTTGCCTCCGATTTCTTCCGTAAACTCTACGAAAAGGGCGAATTCATCGAGAAAACTTCGGAACAATATTACGACGAGGAAGCCAAACAATTCCTGGCCGACCGCTACATCGTCGGTACCTGCCCGCATTGCAAAAACGAACGGGCGTATGGTGACCAGTGCGAAGCTTGCGGAACCTCGCTGAATGCGACCGACCTGATCAATCCGCACTCTATGATCAGTGGAAATGCGCCTGTTTTGCGCGAAACAAAACACTGGTACCTTCCGCTGGACAAACACGAAGCGTTTCTGCGACAATGGATTTTAGAAGAACATAAGGAATGGAAATCCAACGTTTATGGCCAATGCAAAAGCTGGCTTGATATGGGTTTGCAACCCCGTGCCGTAAGCCGCGACCTGGACTGGGGCATTCCTGTTCCTGTCGAAGGGGCCGAAGGCAAAGTCTTGTACGTCTGGTTTGACGCGCCCATCGGGTACATTTCCAACACCGTCGAATTGCTACCCGATTCCTGGGAAAAATGGTGGAAAGACGAAGACACCCGCCTCTTGCACTTCATTGGCAAGGACAACATCGTGTTCCATTGCATTGTATTCCCTGCCATGTTGAAAGCGGAAGGCAGTTTCATCCTTCCTGATAATGTTCCTGCCAATGAATTCCTGAACCTAGAAGGTGACAAAATTTCGACCTCCCGCAATTGGGCGGTCTGGTTGCACGAATACCTGCTGGATTTTCCCGGCAAGCAGGACGTTTTGCGTTATGTGCTCACTGCCAACGCCCCAGAAACGAAAGACAACGACTTCACTTGGAAAGACTTTCAGGCACGGAACAACAATGAGTTGGTAGCGGTGTTCGGCAATTTCATCAACCGAACCATGGTGCTGACACACAAATACTTTGACGGCAAAGTTCCCCCAATGGGCACCCTGACTGAATACGATCGGACCACCATCGAGGAATTCGTCAGTGTGAAAAAGGATGTGGAAGCTTATCTGGACGTGTTCCGTTTCCGCGATGCGCAGAAGGAAGCAATGAACCTGGCCCGCATCGGAAACAAATACCTGGCCGATACAGAGCCCTGGAAAGTTGCCAAGACCGACATGGATCGGGTGGGCACCATTCTGTACCTCAGTTTGCAGATTTCAGCCAACCTGGCTATAGCGTTCGAACCATTTCTGCCGTTTACCTCGGACAAACTCAGAACCATGTTGGGCATGCACGATTTCGAATGGGAAAACCTGGGTCGCATTGATTTGTTGGAGACTGGTTTGCAAACCGCACAGCCTGCGCTTTTGTTCGATAAAATCGAAGATTCCGCCATGGAAGCACAGGTTCAGAAACTACTGGACACCAAAAAGGCCAACGAGGCTATCGCTTGGAAAGCAGCACCGGCAAAGGAAAACATCTCCTACGAGCAGTTTGCGGCCATGGACATCCGGATCGGAACCGTTTTGGAGGCTGAATTGGTCCCAAAAACCAGCAAGCTGATGAAATTGAAAATCGATACCGGCTTTGATCAACGCACGGTTGTTTCGGGCATTGCTGAGTATTTCAGACCCGAAGAAGTCGTTGGACGCCAAGTCAGCATTCTGGTAAACCTGGAACCGCGAACATTGCGAGGCATTGAGTCCCAAGGCATGATCCTAATGGCTGAGAATACAGATGGAAAATTAGAGTTTGTACTGCCTTCGCAGCCGCTTGCAAACGGTTCGCAAGTCAAATAATTTCAGCGGGCTTTTTTGATGGTCAAAATTTTACGCCGACCTCGAGCGAGAACCCCGCGTCAAAGGTATATCGTTTGGAAGACATCATGAGTTGGTAGAAACCGACACTCATGACCAGACCTGATTTATTAGGCGAAATGTACATCAATCGCTCTTCTGCACTGGCACCGATCAACAATCGGGTATGCCTGTCGCTGGAACCGGTCAATCTGTATTTTTCATATCCGATAGGCAAATGAAGTCCAAGCGATACGTATTCATTGCCTTTGATCTTACGAAAACCGGACATGCCAAAATCCGTCACATGCTGAGACCAACTGGTGAAACCTGCATTCATGGTCTTTTCATTGTAATTCTCTGCTCCGGTCAAACGTAAACTGATGGGAAACGTCCATTCGTCCTTGGTCACCATATAACCGTAATACGACAGGTTGTAAGTATTCTCGATGTAACCGATAGACTGGCGGTAGGTGATCATATTCACCCACTTGATCCGGTGACGGATGTCGGTGGACATTAGTTGTTGTTCCTCAATCTGAACCAGACGGATGCTGTCCTGAATGCGCAGCTTTTCGGTCGCCTCCGCCTTTTGCTTCAGATAATCATCGGCACCGTTGATGGTAAACTGGGCAAAGCCCGAAAGGCTGCACAGCATCAGCAGGAGAGCGGCTAGGATTTTTTTCATTTATGAAGGAACTCGTGCATGGAAGCGGCAGCTTTACGACCGTCACCCATAGCAAGAATCACAGTGGCACCGCCACGAACAATGTCGCCACCGGCAAAAATGGTTGGGATGGACGACTGCATGCCTTCGTTGACCACAATGGTTCCCCAACGGCTCACTTCCAACCCGCTTACGGAACTCGGAATCAGCGGATTTGGTGAAACGCCAATGCTCACCACGACCAAATCCACATCGATTAATTCTTCTGCACCCGGGATCACCAAGGGTTTGCGGCGACCAGAGGCATCCGGTTCTCCAAGTGTCATTTTTTGGAGTCGCATTTGCTTCACGAAACCCCTTTCATCACCAATATATTCTATTGGGTTGTGCAGGTTCATGAATTCGATGCCTTCTTCCTTAGCGTGAATCACTTCCTCCAGACGAGCTGGCATTTCTTCCTGAGAACGGCGATACACGATCATAGCGCGTTCAGCGCCCAACCGTTTGGCGGTACGCACAGAGTCCATGGCGGTATTGCCACCACCGATGATGGCGACATTCTTGCCGAAAGGCACGGGCGTGTCCGATTCCGGATTGGCAGCGTCCATCAGGTTGACACGGGTAAGGTATTCATTGGAGGACAGTACGTTGATGAGGTTTTCACCGGGAATGTTCATAAAGTTGGGCAGCCCCGCACCGCTCGCAACGAACATGCCTTCATACCCTTCTTCCGTCAGGTCTTCGAAGGTCATGGTCTTGCCGACTACACAGTCCAAGATGAATTCCACACCCATTTGCTTGAGGTTCTCGATTTCCACATCCACGATCCTATTTGGAAGGCGAAACTCGGGAATACCATATTTCAGCACCCCGCCTATTTCGTGCAGGGCTTCAAACACAGTGACTTTGTAACCAAGCTTGGCCATGTCGCCGGCAAAAGACAAACCGGCAGGACCTGAGCCGATGACAGCAACCTTGTGGCCGTTTGAGGTTGCACAGACTGGAATGGAAATCTGACCGCTTTCGCGTTCGTAATCGGCTGCGAAACGTTCCAGATGGCCGATTGCAACAGCTTCCTTATTTAATTTGAGTGTATAGAAACATTGTTCTTCACACTGCTTTTCTTGCGGGCAGACACGACCGCATACAGCCGGCAAAGCCGATGTTTCTTTCAGTTTGATGGCGGCTTCCAGAAACTCGCCACGTTCAATATTTTTAATGAATCCGGGAATGTCGATACTCACGGGGCAACCTGTCGTGCAGGTCGGGTTGGCGCAGTCCAGGCAACGTTTGGCTTCCACCAAAGCCTGCTCGGCTCTCAAACCGAGGTTCACTTCCACGTTGTTGTGGCTGCGAATTTCGGCATCCTGTTCGTTCATGTGGACACGCGGCAGATCAGTGCGCTCCTTGGCTTTCATGCTTTTGCGCAAGTTCTCACGCCAGGGCAGTTTGCGACTTTCTTCAAAGGTTGACATTATAGTACAGTTTAAGCTTATTCGACATCTTTGTAAGCCCGGAGGCGTTGAATCATCTCATCAAAATCCACCTGGTGGGCGTCAAATTCAGGACCGTCCACACAGACAAACTTGGTTTTTCCACCGACAGTAACCCGACAGGCGCCGCACATTCCGGTTCCGTCCACCATAATAGTATTCAGGGAAGCCATGGTTGGAACGTCGTATTTTTTAGTGAGAATGGAAACAAATTTCATCATGATGGCCGGGCCGATGGTGACGCAAAGGTTCACTTTCTCGCGTTGGATAACTTCTTCAACACCGTTGGTTACCAATCCTTGTCTGCCCGAGGAACCGTCGTCGGTCATTAGAATCACTTCGTCCGAACTGGCACGCATCTCTTCTTCCAGTATGATGAGGTCTTTGGTGCGGGCGGCCAAAACAGTGATGACGCGGTTGCCGGCAGCCTTCATGGCCTGCACGATGGGAAGCAGCGGGGCAACACCCACACCGCCGCCGGCACATACAACAGTTCCGAAATTTTCCACATGCGTGGCCTTGCCAAGTGGCCCCACCACGTCCAAAATGAAATCACCTTCATTCAGTGCGCACAATTTCCGGGAAGAAGCCCCAACCCTTTGAATCACGAGCGAAATGGTCCCTTTTTCAACGTCAGCTTCTGCAATGGTCAACGGAATGCGTTCACCTTTATCGGCGACACGAACCATCACAAAATGACCTGCTTTACGGGCTTTGGCAATTTTCGGGGCTTCGATGTCAAACCGGACCACCAAATCCGAAAAATCGGTTTTTCGCACAATCTTGTTCATCTTTTCTGAAATATGTTTGGGTTAAGGGGCAGTAATTTGTTATAAACCGCCGCAAATTTACGGGAAAATGCCCACTCAACCAAACATAAAATGTCCTACCTTTGCCCCGTTTACGAGATTTTAATACTTCTTATGTCAGACAACACGAACTCCTATAAAGCAGTCCTTTTCGATTTGGACGGGACCCTCATCAATTCCCTGCACGATATTGCAGACTCTATGAACCGAGTCCTCGCTGTAAAAGGCTATCAGACCCACGATTACGATTCTTATCGCTATTTTGTCGGTCGCGGTCTGTACAACCTGGTCGGCCGCACCTTGCCCGAATCTGAGAAGACCGAACAAAACATCGAGAACCTTTACCAGGAACTACTTCGCGACTACGAAGTGAACCTGCTGCAAAAAACAGTCTTGTACCGCGGCATTCCTGAATTGCTGGATGCGCTGGTGGAAAAAGGCATCAAACTCACCATCCTCTCGAATAAAGCCGACCTTTTCACCAAAAAAATAGCGGCTGAACTCTTGAAAGCATGGCCTTTCGAAGTCGTCTTGGGCTCCGGCGACGACGTACCTCGAAAGCCCCATCCCGGCGGTGCTTTAAAAATTTGTGACACTCTTCAGCTTAAGCCCTCCGACGTCCTGTACATCGGGGACACCAACGTCGATATGGAAACCGCGTGCTCAGCGGGCATGTATCCGGTCGGAGTCACCTGGGGCTTCCGCACCCGAAAAGAATTGCTGGAAAGTGGTGCCAAAGCCATCATCGACAAGCCCTTGGAATTGATGGCGTTGCTGGCATAAAAAATCCGGAAGCGTTTGGCTCCCGGACGTTCAGTTTCAACATATTCTTCAGAAAAAATACCCCAGTGACACGCTCAGATTTTTTTTCTTTCATATCAAAAAACGGATTCAGGTTTGTCGTCACATGGGAGTTGGTCACCTTTTTTCCGATTTCCGTACCACCAAAATCGTAGCTTAAAGTTAACTGCAGATTTTTGAGTTCTGCTCCGAGACCTACTCCAAAACCCATATCCACGTTATTGAAACCCCACTCGTCCTGCACCGCATTCCAAAGAGTGGTTTCACCATTGATGGTTCCTGCAAGCAAAAAGTTGACATAAGGGCCAGCCAAAGCATACAAGTGAAAAGCACCAAAATCACGGCCATATTGGAAGTTGAGGGGTATCCTCAGGTTCTGACTCCGATAGGCAACTGTCGTTCCGGAACCCACCAAGTTGCTTAGTTTTGCACTTCCTGGATTAGCGTTCAGCAAATCGCCACCTTCCACACTGTACATCAATTCCGACTGAAATGAAAAATCCTGCAATTTGTACTGAACCATAATGCCTGCCAGGCAGGCAGGAATCGCGTTGACCACCTTAATTAGGGTGGCCGAGGTCGTTCCTGAAGTAACCGTCAGATCCGAATAGTTGGCACCAGCCTTTATCCCATAGCGGAACTGGGCATTGGAAACCAGCGTCCCACTTAATAACAGCAAAACAATTGTCAGTTTTTTCATACGAACATAATTTTTATTCTAAGGACGTATGGAACTCGCATGCCAAATATTCTTAAACTGGGACGTTTAGTGCAACATGCTCGTTTCATAAAGAATGATTTGATGGTTTCCGTTTAGAAGAAGTAGCCCAGCGAGAGGCTGAGGTTCAGGTATTTCATATCGTTGAAAACATTGATGTTGCCGGTTCCGTTCATGTTAGGCACTTTCGAACCTATCCAGTTCAATCCCCAGTCCCACTTCGCGTTCAACTGAAATTTCTTGTATTCCAGACCGGCACCGGCTCCCACACCGCAGTCAATCCAATGAAACGGGAGCAAGTCCGCATATTGGTCATACTTCGCTTTGCTGCCATTGAACGTACCACCCAAATTAAAGGAAACAAACGGGCCCGTTTCGGCAAAGACTTTGATCTTGCCAATATTCACTTTATACAACAGATTGACAGGCAATTCAATATGATTGGTCGTAAAATCCAATGAGGATGCATCTTCCGTCAAACCTGCATATTGCTGTAGATAAAATTTGTCATACGCATTATTCAACCGACCACCTTTCCGACTGAAATTCAGTTCCGGTTGCAAGGTAAAAATCCAGAAATCATACTGCATGACACCACCTATCTGAAAGTTGACCGCGGGTGAGTTATCATTCGCCACGGACGAAATATTAAAAAAGCTGGACACATTGGCCCCTGTTTTGACGCCAAACCGCACTTGCGCATGCGAGGTTCCGACTGCTAAAAAAATCAGGACGACCAGGATTGAAAGTTTCTTCATGCTATTTTTGGTTTACTTTAATTTTCAAGTGGAGCAAAAGTAAACGAAAAAACCTAACCCGCCAATTTCATTCGGTTAAAAGCTGTAAAACCAACAAAATCACCTCCACCTCCTTGCAATTTCCAAAAAAGATTGTACTTTTGCACCCGCTGTTCGCCCAGATGGCGGAATTGGTAGACGCGCTGGTCTCAAACACCAGTGGATTCACTTCCATCCCGGTTCGATCCCGGGTCTGGGTACAGGAAACCCCTCTTAATCGGTTGATTTTGAGGGGTTTTTGCTTTTACAAGGTGTACAGTGAACCACTTTTTTTTTACTCTTGGTCTAATTCAAGGCGACAAAAATCGTCTCAACTTTTCTATCCCCTCATTATATTTTGAAGGGTTTGTTTCCTTCAATGTTCGGATATTTTTCTGTTTCCATTGAATGGAAGGAAAACCGCCTAAGTCACCCGCACAACATTTTGTCCAATCAGGGCTTCCACTTTCGAAAGAGAGAAGAAATTCCCTATCAGTATTGGTGAGGTTATGATTCACTTTTTCAATTAAATCCTTCCGGGTTGCTTCGAAATCAGCATAATCGAATGGAACATCAGACATTCCCTGAAATTGATTTTCAAGAGCTTGTTTCTGACCGGAAGGTAAGTAAGGTCGATATCGACTGAATACCGAGGCATGTTTTTTACAAACAAATTAATAGCTGTACCTCCATGAACTGTCTTATACTGAAAAAAGTTTACACATTATAAACCAAAAAATGTAAACTTAGAAAGTATGATTAGTGAAATGCAATTACCCTACCAAGGGAACGTCCATCGAAAAGAAGAGGCAAAACTGGCCATTCTTCGTGATTACTTTGAAAACAGCTTGAGTGAAGACGAAGTGGTATCAAAATACCGCATTAGCAGCAAGCAACTGCTCTTTCAATGGATCGGTCAATACATGGGAAAGTCATTATCTTTGTCCGAACCCAAAGCAACGGACTTGGATATGAGAAAACAGAAAGAGAACCTTAATGCCCTGTCCGACCAAGAGAAGGACTTGCGGATCAAGTGTTTGGAGAAGGCCCTGGAGCTGGAGAAACTCCGTTCCAGAGGCTTCGAGGTAATGATAGATGTGGCTGAAAAACAGCTCAACATCCCGATCAGAAAAAAAGCTGGCACCAAACAGTGAGCGTACTTCGCGAAGGATTCCCCAAGTTAGGGATGGAATCACTTTGCGAACTGCTTGGCTATAGTAGGCAGGCTTACTATCAGTACGTTACCGAGAATGAATTCCGTGATAACGCTATCACACCGTGAATATTCGATGCGGTCCGCAACTACCGCAAAGACGCCCCAAGAATGGGGATCATAAAACTTCACTACCTGATTAGCAACCTATTCAAGGACGAGCAGGTGCCAGGCAGGGACGCTTTTTTCAACCTCATGCGAGAGAACGGGTTTGTGCTCAGAAAGCGCAAGACCAGGAAAACGACCAACTCGAGACATCACTTCCGCAAGTTTGAGCACCTGATCATCGGTTTTGAGCCGACAACTCCCAATCAGCTATGGGTGAGTGATATCACTTATTTGGAGACCGTTGACGGGACGTGTTATTTATCCTTGGTTACAGACGCTTGCTCTCACAAGATTGTAGGCTGGGCGGTAGGAGAAACGCTCGAAGCCCTTCATCCAGTGGCTGCTTTGAGGATGGCATTGGAGGGTCTGAACGGTAAAATGCCGAGCGGTTTGATCCATCATTCGGACAGGGGCGTGCAGTATTGCTGCAACCAATACGTTCAGATCTTGCAGGATAACAATGTAAGCATTAGCATGACCCAGAGCGGTGATCCCTTGGAGAACGCCATTGCAGAGCGCATAAACGGGATTCTCAAAGGCGAGTGGTTGAACGACTTACGGCTGAAGAATCTTGACGATTGTCAAAAAGAATTGACTAGAATCATCACTTTTTACAACGATAAACGACCTCACATGAGCGTGGATATGCAAACTCCAAGTCTGGCCCATACGGTTGCAAAGAAGTTCAAGTCGCGATGGAAAAAGAACGCAAAAGAACCTCAAGCTGTGGAAAAAAAAGATTTACTTTGTAAAACCCAGGGAGTTTGCTGGTTCACGATTACCCATTGTTCGAATCAGTTGTAAGTCTTCTCAGGAATAAGCTCCGAAGCTGTAATGTCTTTCAGTAATAAGGAGCACTGACTGTAAACTGTACTAGGAATTAAAACCGAAGACTGTAAACCTAGTCAGGAATTAAAGCAAAAACTGTAAACCTTTTTCAATAGAAGTCAATATATCATCCTTACATCATCTAGATATTTGGTATTATGATTTATTAAAAAATCAATATAATATAATTTGGCAATAATTTATTCTTCCTGTTTCCCATAGCAGCTGTAAAACTAAGTTTTATTTTTTACTGCTCGGTTTTTTTAGGGGCTAATATAAACTTTCCAGAAAAGTAAGACTGAAAATGATAAAGATTTCCCGTTAGTTTTTGCCTAAGGAAACTCTTTCCTGAAAAATTTCAAGAACAGATTTGATTTTTAGAACAATTGTTCAATATATTTACGCAATGATTTATCCATTGCTCCATCGGATTAACCTGGCTATTAGCTGGAATGATTTATAGTGGCAAAATAGTCGTTCAAAAAAAAACGTTACTTCGTAAAGTAAAATCAAACCTCCATCGTCTTCATTCGTATGGAGACAGCAGTTCAACTACCAATGAGAGAGCAGAAAGCTACTTCCATCACAAGCACCATCAAGGAATTCAACCGAAAGTTGACAGGCTTTGTGCGGAATCGAGTCAAATCCGACGAAGATGCTGAAGATATTTTGCAGGATGTGTGGCTGCAGCTGAGCAACCTGAGTACGATTGGCGATCTGAAGAATGTAAGTGCCTAGCTGTACGAAGTTGCCCGCAATAAGATTACCGATAAGTCCAGGAAGAAAACCAATCTGTCACTCGAGGAATTCAGTTTCGATGACGAAGAAGGAGCATTCAATTTTAAGGAGATTCTGTTGCTGGACGACACCAACAATCCAGAACTGGGTTTTTTCAAAGAATTGTTCTGGAAAGAATTTCAAACAGCCCTGGATGAATTGCCTGCAAACCAACGCGAGGTCTTTTTGCTGAACGAAATGGAAGATATGACCCTGCAACAAATTGCAAACCAGAAAGGTGAAAACCTGAAAACCATCATCAGTCGAAAGGGTTATGCGGTGAAGCATTTGCGGAACAAACTGAATTATCTGTATGAAGAATTGACTAATTAGCGACAAACCAGAAAAAATATGGAACAAACAAGACGACATTTTTGCAGAGCAAGGTATTGCTTCATGATTCCGATGATGATCCTTGGACTATTTGCAATCAGTGAGCTGGTGGCGCTGCTATGGAACTGGATCATACCGTCCATTTCAACATTAACTGCCATCACCTATTGGCAGGCCATGGGATTATTTATACTTTGCCGCATACTGTTTGGTGGATTCCGGTTCGGGTTCCGGAGGCATCATCATGCTGTTCATCAACATTTCAGCAATCATGCCCCGTTCAGAGCCAGATTCATGGAAATGACCGATGAAGAGCGCCAGCAATTTAAAAATCAATGGAAACAACGGTGTTGTAAATAATGATTGGTCCATTAGAAAATGATGGATCATTGCATTTACCAGGTTTCACAGAAAAAAACGACCGATTTAAAGTAAAATCCATAGTTGTTCGTCTTATAGATTATAAGACTATTATCCATACAAATTTAAAAGGAAACAAATGACAAGAACAATTGTAAAAGCCGTTATAGGCGGTATTTTTGTGGGGGCTTTGGCATTCTTTGTGCCTAAATTGCTACTCGGACTCATTATTTTATGCATTATCATCCGTGCATTTCATTGTTGCTGCGGTCGACACCGTTGCGGCGGACATCGCTTAGGTTCCAAACAAATGTTCTATCTGGCTGACAGAATCCGCAAAATGAGCTACGAAGAATTCGAAGAATTCAAAACCACCTTTGGGGGCGATTGCTGTCAGGATGGTTACCATCATCACAGCCATTGCTGTGGTGAATCAGAATCATCAAATGATGACTGTTGCAAATCCGACAAGTCAACTAATCAAAGTAACTAATCCTTTAAAAATAAAGACAATGCGTAAAAGAATAACTGGATTTTTAATTGGATTGGCTGTGGCAGTCATTACGTTCGGGTGCTTATGGTTCAGTTTAGGTGCCGACCATTTCAACCGTGGACATAAATTATGTGAACGCGAATACGGATGTATGATGAGACATCACCAAAAGCCCTGTTGTGATGAAAGCAAAACAGTACAAGCAAACGTAACAAACGATTCCATCTCGAAATAAGCTACTAAAAACTGAAACGAAACCCTAATTGATTCTGAATCAGTTAGGGTTTTTCTTTTGTGCAACGGATACGTAAATTGAAAACGGTGAGAATACCCTTTTTCATGTATTATTATTGATCTGATTCATTTCTTTGGCAAAGGTATTTTAAAGTCAGGGAAAAAACTATTTACAGTCAATACTTGATGTTCCTATCAAGTTGTTTCATAACCTTCTTATCTGCCCGTTTGACTCCGCTACCGAATTTGGTGATTTTATAAGTGAAACTAAGCATCACGTATGATGTTAATGTATTGAATCTGTTCAATTGCCTGAAATTGTCACCAATGCTTTCTCTGATGTTCAACTTTTGTTGCAGGATGTCATAAAAGGATAGCGACAAAATCCCTTTCCTCTTGAAAAGGGATTTTTCTATGGAGGCGTTCCAAACCCATTCGTCTTTATCAAAATTGGAGTAGCCCTGACGTTTGGTATAACTCAGATCGTTGGAAATGTTCAGATTGTAAGGCAAATGCAGATTAACATTGCTTGAACCGGTCCAATCCTTGGTCTCTTGGCTGTTCTTCGAATTGAGGCTGTTCTGAGTACTCGAATATCGTACAGAGCCACGCATGCCAATTTCAAGGACAGTTGTAGTAAAGGTCAGGGACAAATTTTCGCTGGCAGTGCGGTTTTCGGTCCGACTTAATTTCCCCAATCTCAGATTTCCGTTCTCGTCGAATGCCTCGATCGTTTTATCCCTGTCAGAGTATCCGAAGCGTTGCAGATAGCCTATTTCAGTACGAGTGTTAAACTGCAATCTGTTCTTGATGACAGGGGTATTGAACATGATGTTTGCGGTCGTATTGAAGGGCGCCTCCAAGGCGTTGATAATTTGGCTGTACTGTTTCCCGGTTTTGTCATAAATGCTGTTTGTAATCAGTGCGTCTTTGGTGAACGTACCGTTCAGGCCTACACTAAAAGAAGAGAATCGTTTTGCATTGAAGCTGGAGTACATTAACCGCAACGTGTGCTCAAAGGAAGGATTCAACAACGGATTTCCAATGGTTTCATGCATTAGGTTGTTGTTGTTTTTAACGGGTTGCATCTGTTCAATACTTGGTTGATTGGTACGGCCACGATACTCCAAACGGGCGAACTTCTTTTTCCCGAAATTATATCGGAATGTCGCCGTCGGAGCAATATTGAACACCTCATTGGGCCTGTTCAATATATATCCGTTTTTGTAAAAAGTAGTATTATAGGTTTGTGATGGCTCTAACTTTGCACCAATCATATAATTATTGCTCACTTCCTGATGGCGAAAATTCAATTCCACCGTCTCATTGTAAAAATTATTCTCGAAGCTATTGCTGTAAATGGAATCAAGTTCATCAAAAAGTCCATTTTCGCCCTTCCTGTATTGCATTTTCTCTGAACTCCTGGTACTCAAACGGGCTGTTGCTGACATTTCGAGAAAGTTTTTCACGTTCCACAAAGGCTCCACAAAAGAAACACGCACGTTTGCATTGTATGCTGAGGATATATTGGTGGTTCGTTGGTCAACTACAACAGTCGTGTCTTTTGTCGTTTTTTCAGAGTAGTTATGCCCCGAACTTTTTGAATCATTCAATGAACCGCCCAAACTAATCGTAAAAGTACGACCTTTTTTTGCTTTCGATCGGCGGCTTAAAATGAGGTTAATATTGGCATTCTTTCCATCACTCTGGCTGTTGTTGTTGGATTTCCCCCAACTTATACTGTCACCATCAGCAAAATACTCATAATTGCTGCTTCTGTCGGTATACCCTTTTGTGTAGTCCAATTCGGGTTGTACGATCAACGTAGTCACTGAGTCCAATTTACATTCCAATTCAAGCCGCATATTTGTCTGATAATTGTCTTTTCTCAAACCTGATTCATTTAAATTATTGTAGGTGACACCACTTAGCCAACTTTCACGTTCCGATGAAGTTTCAGCCAGATTGTTCGAGTGATTGAAAGAGGCGTCGCCACCCACTTTAAACGTTTTTGTAATCTCCGTATTGTTGTTAAAACCAAGGTTCTGCGTTTCTGAAATACCACTCCCACCCATGATACCTTCTCGTCCACGTCCGCTGCGTTGCTTATTTGAATTGTTTGCCCCACCAACGATTGTTGACTGTGAATTTCCATTCATGATGTTCAGGAAAACGTTATCATTGTAACGGAATTCTTTTCCCCTGTCTACTCCACCACCGGCAGTCACATTTCCGAAAAGACCTTTTTTACGATTTGGCTTGATGGTCAGATTGATGATTCTCTCCGTATTATCGTCTTCAAATCCTGTTAATTGAGACATTTCAGACTTTTGATCGATGACCTGTATGGTTGCAATCATGTCAACAGGAATATTTTTGGTCGCCATCTGAATGTCGCCGCCAAAAAACTTTTTTCCATCGATACGTACCTTTTTGATTTCTTCACCATTGATGGTGATTTTCCCATCATCATCAATCACCACTCCCGGTAACTTTTTCATAAGTTCCTCTATTGGAGCATTTTCCGATGTTTTAAATGCAGCGGTGTTGTATTCTATAGTATCATTTTTAACAGACATTTGAGCGATCATTCCGGTCACTTCAATTTCTTTCAGTGACTTATCTAGCCCCTCCAAAAAAATGGGTTTCAGCAGGACGGATTTATTAGTGACTGTTACATTTCTATAAGAATTCATGTAACCTAAAAAACGAACCTCAACGATATAGTCGCCGCCTTTTACCTTATTAATCGAGAATGTACCGTCAGCAAAGGTCTGACTACCTTGCAAATACAGGGAATCCTTTGCATTAAGCAATCGGATCGTCGCTGACTCGATTGCGCCCTCGTCTTTTTGGTCCAATAATTGACCCTGAATGCTGTACTGGGCTAATGAGGTGTTACTTAAAAAAAATAATGTAAAAACGAGGCTTAAAAAATGTCTGGTCATGCGTTATACTATTGTCAAGTCTATGATTTATTGGATACCCAAATTCCAAAATAGTTAAATCCGTTCCTTTTTTAAAGTCAGCTCTTCCGGACTTGCAACAATGACATGATCCAGGGAGACAAAATCACCGGTACTCCCAAAAATGGTTTTTTTCTTATCGGACCAGACTGGATGCATTCCTTGAACTGTCACGGTCATCTTATAATTTCCACTTGGCAGGATGGGACTTATGAATTTGAGCGAAGTTTCGGCATAGTTACAGTAAAGGTCGACTAAGGTATTTAACACCGGTTTCCCTTTCTTGCCCGTAATAACCACCTTTGCATAACCACACGTGAGACCAGCCAATGCATAAAAACAAATTCGACCACCCTTGAAGTAAACCGAAAACGAAGCACCCTTGGCATTGGATTGATATACAGACTGGCTGTCCGAAACCTTGGTTTGAGTCCATTTACCCTGATACTGAATCGATTTTAAATCGGATTTGTCAATGGTTTTCATGCTCCTTTCGGAGGGCTTCCACGTCCCAGTTTTGGTATTTATTTCCCAACTTTCCTGATACAAGGGTATGGACAAAGTCGGATCCTTAACTTCCATCTGCAGCCAAACGTATGTCGCCGCAGCGTTCTGACAAGGGAAAGACCTAATTTTTTCCTTTAAATACCCCGCTGCTCTGCGGCGGAGATTTTTGTTTTTTGAAATACTTTTGTATTAGTGAAAGTAATTCATCTTTGTTAATGGGTTTTGCGATATAATCGTTGCATCCCGCTTCGATTGCCTTTTCTCTGTCGCCAGATAGTCCAAAAGCAGTCTGCGCTATTATGACAACATCTTTGTTGAATTGTCGGATTTGACGTGTAACTTCGTATCCATTTAACTCTGGCATTTGAATATCCATCAGAATTAAATCAAGGTCAGGATTGGTGCGACAAACTGTTGAACCCAGCAAAATCATAGACATGAACCTCCTGAACAAAGGTAGTTATTTGGTAAAGGCCTATACAGACCAGGGCGTCATAAAACAGATGATCATAAAATTGTAAGAACAATTCTAAGCACGAGCTAGGTAATATTCAGTAACTTTGTGGCATGAGAAAAACCAGATTCTTCGCCTTACTATTGCCCATAATCCTACAAGGGCTGGCAGGGAATCGTTTATTTGCGATAGTCTCTGCGGATACCATCCCGCTAGAAGCGCACCAGCTTTATTCTCCCGAAGAAGTTGGCATGCATTCTTCCACATTAAAACGTATAGAAAAGATTGTTTCTGCCGGAATGAAAGCCAAGGCATTCCCCGGTTGTCAGGTTTTCATCATGAAGGATGGCA
>Ga0209125_1001329_pt1 | contig 23660 bp, 15 predicted proteins | sample BarGraIncub1131A_FD_184503 | JGI IMG/M metagenome (GOLD analysis project Ga0209125, IMG submission 184503) | Arctic peat soil microbial communities from Barrow, Alaska - Barrow Graham LP Incubations 11-31A (SPAdes) (version 2) | ecosystem: Environmental > Terrestrial > Soil > Wetlands > Peat... | reverse complement strand
CACATCCATTCCATAAGCACCCCATGCACTTGGGCGGAAAATTTTTGATTCATCAACATTATGCATACAAACCGGAATGCGCAATACTGAAGCCAAGGTAATTAAATCTGCACCAATGTGTCCATAACTAAATGAGCCATGGTTTGCACCCCAGTTGTTCATTACAGAATACACATCTTTAAAATAGCCTTCGCCGGTCAAACGAGGAGCAAACCAGGTTGTTGGCCAGGTTTTATTAGTCCGATCGTCAAGTACTTTGTGAACAGCAGCAGGAATTTCAACTGTCCACCCTTCAGCAATTTGAAGAACCGGTCCAAGACCTTTAATCAGATTGATGCGAGCCATAGTTACCGGCATTTCACCTTTCGAAATAAATTTAGAAGAGAAACCACCACCACGGAAGTAACCACAATCGGCCGGAAACCAGGTTGTTGCATCCAATGTTTTTTGAACTTCTTCTTCAGTAATGTCCCAGAAAGGTTTCATAGCAGGTTTGCCATCAATAGTTTGCTCGCCGCTTCCGTCCAATGCTGCTGATCCTGAGTTAATCAGGTGAATCAAACCATTAGCTCCCAATCCTTGCAATTTATGACCTGTAACACGTTCTACAGCTTCAGAACTCCAATACGTACGAACATCTGCGAAAACCTGAGCAGTATTGGTTAACAATTTACCAAACAACATAGCCACACCATTCAACGAGTCGTTTTCAGTTGCCACAATAAATGCATCACGAATGCCATTCCAATCAAATGAAGTATTGAGAATTGCTTCCGAAAAATCACCGTTTGGCATAAAGTCAGTCCATTGCCGTTGTCCCTGAAAACCTGAAGCAATAGCATTGTGTCCCAAAGCCTCTTCTCCAAATCCGAGTTCACGAAGTTTTGGATTACCGATCATAAGATCGCGGATAATTATGGTCATCTTTACTACAAATTCCCATTCTGAATCTAGTTGCTCACGCGATTTCTTTTTATCATCTTCGTTTGTATCTTCTCCCTCGTTTGGTTTGCAATTTTTTGTAGTCCATTCCATGGCTTTTTTAAATTCTTCAGAATCGAAGATTCCTAATTTTTCACGACGCAAAATTTCGCTCATATCTACATATTCGTTGCGCATGCCAAGGTATTCCTGAAAGAAATCAGCATTTACAATAGAACCGGCAATACCCATAGATACTGAGCCAATTGAAAGATATGATTTTCCTCTCAACGTTGCTGCAGCTATTCCCGCTTTGGCAAAACGCAATAATTTTTCCTGAACATCGGTAGGAATTGAAGTGTCGCCACCATCCTGAACATCACGACCATAAATTCCAAATGCCGGCAACCCTTTTTGATTGTGACCTGCCAACGCTGCTGCCAGATAAACTGCTCCGGGACGTTCTGTTCCGTTGAATCCCCAAACAGCTTTAATCGTATGCGGATCCATATCAATGGTTTCACTACCATAACACCAACAAGGCGTAACCGTGATAGTTACTGAAACTCCTTCTTTTTTGAATTTTTCGGCACAGGCTGCAGCTTCGTCAACCCGACCGATTGTTGTATCAGCGAGCACACATTCCACCGGAGTGCCATCACTGTATTTTAAGTTTGAGCTCAGAAAATTGGCCAGATTGAGAGCCATATTCATTGTTTGATCTTCCAATGATTCGCGCACGCCACCCTGTCGAGCATCAATAGTCGGACGAATTCCAATTTTTGGATTACCGCCTTGTAAGCGACCGCTTTTTTCTTTTCTGATTTGAGCAGCTGAAGTGTATTCACCTGCAATTGAGCCTGGTTTCATGATTTATTATTTTAAAGTGTTACATTTTTAATGTTCTTTTTTCTATGCTGAACTGTGCTGTTTTTCAATTAAAAAAAATTATTTGTATTAAATAGAATTTCTGAGAATTAACTCTGTAGGTAAATACTCCTGAATGGGTTGCTTTGTGGTTACAAAATTTGCGGCCTTTTCTCCCATTAACCCAAAATCAATACTTATAGCAGAAATTCCGTTTTCTATAACTTCAAGAATTGGGTTATCATTATAGGCAATCAATCCTATATCGCTTCCTACTGAAAGCCTGGCCGAGTCTGCATCTTTAATAATTTTAACCATATCTTCCGGTAAAATGCACAAATAAATCGTTCCGGGTTCGACTCCATGCCAATCTGAATCTTTACGAAAGACTTCGAAAGCAAGATTATTTTCCTTGCAATACCTCAAAAAATAATCAATGGCACTTATCGGATGACAAAGTTCTTCCGGGAAGACAAAGGAAAATTTTCTATATTTTTTTAATATTTCGCTGCAAGAACAAAGGCAATTATAAAACGATTTATCAAAATCCTGACAGATATATGAATACTTAGATTTTTCAAAATTCCCAAAATCTAAAAGAAGCAATTTATTTGTTGGAATTTTTTTTAATGCCTCTGAGAAATGGTCGTTTGAGAAATTCATCACTATATACATACTGTAATTCCCAATACTTTCTCTCACAATTGTTTCAAACAAATGTTCGTTGTATTGATGAAAAATCAAATCAACCTTATAATTATCAGGTAAATTGGCAACAAATCGGTGATATAAATTTTGTTTAAATGACGAATATGTGTCAAGTAAAAGTAAAATCCGATTTACTTCGCCGGTAACAAAATATCCTTTTTGAGGAGTTGAATCAATTAAACCTCTTTTTTTTAATTCATTATAGGCCTTGAAAACCGTATCGCGCGAAACTTGGTGGTTCGAGCTTGCTTCATTGATTGACTGCAAATTATCACCTACCTTCAATTTTCCCTGCATTATAGACAGACTTATTCCATCCGCAAGGATTTTGATTTTTGAGGAAGAATTTGAAAATTTAATTTGCGGCATTACCAATTATTTTTTTAGAATTTCTATAACTCTATGACCTCTAAGAGCATAATATGCAATAAATGCAAAGAACGGAATGGGTGCCAAAAATCCGATTGACATTCCAAAATTATCTGCAATTAAACCCATCAATGGAGGAAATACAGCTCCACCTACAACTGCCATTACCAAAAAAGAGGATGCTTTCTTAGTCTGTGGTCCCAAATCTTTTATTGCCAACGCAAATATAGTTGGGAACATAATTGACATCACAAAAAATACAGAATAGAGTGAAATTAAAGAAACCCATCCTAATTTCATACTCACTACCGGAAGTAAAATAATTGCAAATACAGCGTAAATGACCAATAATTTGGTCGGCTTAACCAGCGACATTAAATAACTACCACTTATTCTGCCAAGCATAAATAAAGCAAAACCAATACTTAAAAAGTAAGGGGCCATCTTTACATCAAACCGGGGATGTTGTCCTGCATCAGTCACAAAATTAATAAGATAACTAAAAATTCCTGTTTGTGCTGCTACATAAGAAAATTGAGCCATCACACCAAGTACAAAATGCGGTTGTTTTTTCAGTGGAATATGAAATGTTGGTTTGTCTTCTCCTGAAATTTCAACAATGCCGTGTGCATGAACCTCATCTTCTTCGCTAATTTCAGGAAGTTTCAGACGCATAAACACAAATGCGACAGTCAGCACCAATAATCCTATAACTAACATTGGCAAAATAGTAGAATAAAATTTTTCTCCTTCCACTTCGCTCGTACCGTTGTAAATGTACAAAGCAATAAGCGGTCCCAGAACCCATGCTAATCCATTGAAAGATTGTGACAGGTTGATTCTTCTTTCAGCAGTTTCTCTTGGGCCTAATTTAGTGGTATATGGATTTGCAGCCGTTTCAAGTGTAGCTAAGCCGCATCCTAAAAGAAATAAACAGGTTAGGAAAAGCCAGAATGATTCAAATCCAGCTGTGGCTGCAATAAGTAATGCACCTGAAGCAAAGAGAAATAGTCCCAAAACAATTCCTTTTTTATAACCAAATCGCCTCATAAACAGTCCTGCAGGAATTGCCATGCTAAAATAGGCACCGTATAATGCAAATTGTATTAAACTCGACTGCCATTTTTGTAAATGTAGAATCTGTTGAAAATGTTTGTCTAAAGTATCTAACATTCCATGAGCAAGCCCCCACAAGAAAAATAACGAAGTGATAAATATAAACGGAAGTTTGTATTCTTTGGTGACAAGTTTTGGGTGTGACATGAAGAATGTTTTGATTTTTAAAGATTAAATATACGTTCCATCAAAGTCCATTTTTCCGATGAAGTAGTTCCGGGCTTTGTAAGTTGAAACTTTGCCATAAATTCTTCCCATTCAGCCTGACGATTGAGGGTTGCAAGTTTAGCAAAAGAAGAATCCCAATCAAAATCCTGTGAAGTTTCAACTATCATGAAAAGGCGGTTTTCGTTGATATAAATTTCCATATCTAAAATGCCAACTTCTCGAATTCCCGCTGGAATTTCAGGCCACCGATTCTCTTCTTTATGCCAATATTTATATTCCTCAATCAGTTTTGGATCATTTTTCAACTCCAAAGTCTGACAATATCGTTTGACAGATTGACCTGAAATTTTCTTTGAATAACCTTTTTTCATGTATTTCAGACAATTACATATACACTTATTAATTTTATGGCAATCAATCAACAATCTATGCTGAACTGTGCTGCAAAATAGGTTGAAATTTTGGAATATAGGTGTTTTGTTTTTATGTTTTACAACAGAAAATCAAAAATATCTACTCATTCAGTCTGAATTTTACAACTTTTAAATTACAAAAAATAAATACAAGTAGCAAATCTAGGTTTTTGTGTATTAGTTTTAAAATCAAATCGAAAAAATTAAAATTCTGATGCTTAAAATCAAAAAAAAACTGTACAGCCAGCCTATGTACAGGTGCAATTCTATAAAACTTTAAAACACATTATTTTCTCCATAACTTTGTAATATTTTCTAACGTTTTTCCTTTGGTTTCCGGAACCATTTTCCAAACAAAAATAGCCGACAAGATACTCATTACACCATACAGCCAGTAGGTGAAAGTCATGCTAACTGCTTGCAAAGCCGGAAAAGAAGCAGAAACAATAAAGTTCGAAATCCATTGTGCTGCCACGGCAATGGCAATTGCTTTTCCACGAATGGTGTTCGGGAATATTTCCGAAATCAATACCCAGCAAATCGGTCCCCAAGACATCATAAACGAAGCCGAGTAAATAACGATAAACACTAAGGTGCTGACACCGATAATTTGTAGGTGAGCCAGCAAACCTATAGCAAACATACCAATAGCCATACCGATTGAACCAATGATCAGCAGCGGTTTACGTCCGAATTTATCCACTGTAAAAATTGCAACTAACGTAAATACGATATTGATAAAGCCCATGATGACAGTTTGGTACATAGCCGCATCATTTCCAAATCCAAGGCCTTTGAAAATAGTTGGCGCATAGTAAAGAACCACATTAATACCAACCGCTTGTTGGAAAACCGACAAAAGGATACCAATAATAACTACTTTCCATCCGTAAGCCAGCAGTTTTTCCACGGTTTCGTGTGCAGATTCTTTTATATCGCTCAAGATTTCCTTGGCTTTTTTGGAACCGTTGATTTTACCTAAAATATGCAGTGCTTTTTCTTCACGACCAATCAACGCCAAGTGGCGCGGAGTTTCAGGGACAAAGAACAATAAAATTCCGAAAATTGCTGCCGGCACGGCATTGGAAGCAAACATATAGCGCCATCCCTCAGCATCAATCCATTGTTGTGGTTGACCTTTGGTGATAAAATAGTTTACAAAATACACAATCAACATACCGAAAATAATCGCAAACTGATTCCACGAAACCAGTTTTCCACGAATTTCAGCCGGTGCAATTTCAGCAATATACATAGGGCAAATAGCCGAAGCAAGTCCCACACCGATTCCACCAATTACCCGGTAAATGTTGAAAGCAATCAACACTGGAACTGTACCATCGCCTTTGTGAAAGAAGAAAAATTCAGGATAAGCTGCACCGCATGCCGACAAGAAAAACATGATGGCTGCAAAAAGTAAAGAGTTCTTACGACCCAACTTTTCTGCAAAAAGACCAGAAACTGCACTACCGATAATGCAACCTATAAGTGCACTTGCCACTGTTGCACCATGATAGGTTGTAGCCATGCTACCAAAAGTAGCTTCATTCAGATGAAAAACAGTCTTCAATGAATCGACTGCACCAGAGATAACGGCTGTGTCGTATCCGAATAACAAACCACCCAATGTTGCCACCAGTGTGATTCCAAAAATATATAATTTACTTCCTTTTTCTGTGTTCATAATATTTTAGAGGTAAGCAGTAAGAGGTAAGAGGTAAGTATGCATTTTTACTTGCCACTTACTACTTACCTCTTACCTCTGGTTTAAATATACATATTTACAATTGCTTCGTAAAGCTCTTGTTTACCGCTGATCTGTTTTGGTTCGCCATTAGCTTTTGCGTAAGCATAAACATCTTCGAACGAAAGTTTTCCGTCTTCAAATTCTTTTCCTTTACCTGCATCGTAAGAAGCATAACGGTCAGAAACCATTTTCTTATAAGGAGATTCTTCCAAAATTGCAGCTGCAGCTTCTAACGCACGTGCCATAACGTCCATTGCACCAACGTGAGCGATAAATAAATCATCGTTATCAGTAGAGTTACGACGGATTTTAGCATCAAAGTTAGTTCCACCACCTTGCATTCCACCACCTTGAAGCACAACCAGCATAGCCTGTGTCAATTCGAAGATATCAACCGGGAATTGGTCAGTATCCCAACCGTTTTGAACATCACCGCGGTTAGCGTCGATAGCTCCCAACATACCGTTATCAACTGCACATTGTAATTCGTGCTCAAAAGTGTGACCAGCCAAAGTAGCGTGGTTTACTTCAATGTTGATTTTAAAATCGTTTTCCAATCCAAATTGTTTCAGGAAACCGATTACAGTTTCAGTATCCACATCATATTGGTGTTTCATTGGTTCCATTGGTTTTGGTTCGATAAGGAATACTCCTTTGAAACCTTTAGCGCGACCATAATCGCGAGCCATTTTCAACATGGTACCCATGTGTTGTTTTTCACGTTTCATATTGGTGTTCAACAATGACATGTAACCTTCGCGACCTCCCCAGAATACGTAAGCTTTACCTCCTAATTCGATAGTAGCATCGATAGAGTTTTTGATTTGAAGCATGGCGCGTGCAGCAGCATCAAAATCAGGATTGGTGCTTGCACCGTTCATATAACGAGCCGGAGAGAACACGTTAGCAGTACCCCACATAAGTTTGATACCTGTTGCAGCTTGTTTTTCTTTTGCATAAGCAACGATAGCTTTCAGGTTAGCTTCGTATTCTTCGATAGAAGAACCTTCGCTTACTAAGTCGATATCGTGGAAACAGTAATATTCGATACCAATTTTGCTCATAAACTCAAAACCTGCATCCAATTTATCTTTAGCAGCTTGCAATGCATCTGCAGCTCCTACCCATGGGTGAACTTGTGTTCCACCACCAAATGGATCGCTACCTTCAGCACACAAGGTATGCCACCAGGCCATAGAGAATTTAAACCATTCTTTCATGGTTTTACCATACACTACTTTTTCTGCATCGTAGTAACGAAATGCTAATGGGTTTTTACTTTCTTTTCCTTCGAATTTGATTTTTTCCACTGATGGGAAATACACTTTTGAACTCATAATTTTAATTATTTATTTATTTGTTTGAATATGCATTTATTTTACGTTGAATATTGTAGAAACAGGCACTGCAACTCCCAGCTTTTTTGAAAGTTCTGATGGCGTGCTACCAGCAATATATACTTTGAAATCACCCGATTCAATAATTTTATCACCCGTTTCGGTAACCAGTTCCATCATTTGAGGTGTAACTTCAAATGAAACTTCTTTTGATTCACCCGCAGCGAGTTTTATACGTTTCATGCTTTTGAGCGAAAAAATTGGTGTTGGAACACTTGTTTTCAAATCGGTAATATAAAGTTGCACAACTTCTTCTCCACTCACTTTACCTGTATTTGTTACTGTTGCCGAAACTTTTACAGACTGACCTTTTTTGATTTTTTCTTTATCAATTTTAATATTACTGTAAGTATATGAAGTATAGCTTAATCCAAAACCAAAAGGATAAAGAGGTTCTTCAGTCATATAACGATATGTACGCCCTTTCATGCTGTAGTCTTCGAAAGCCGGTAGCTGATTTACTGATTTAGGAAAAGTAATAGATAAGCGACCCGATGGATTTATATCTCCAAAAATAGCATCAGCCACTGCACGACCGCCTTCCTGACCCGGATACCAGGCAAAAAGAATTACATCGGCAATTTCAGAAAGCTCTGGAGTACAAATCGGACTTCCGCCGGTTAGAACTAATATTAGGGGCTTTTTGCATGTTTTTTTCAATTCACGAAGATAGTCAAGTTGATTTTGCGGTAAGTTTAAATCCAACCGATCACCACGTGAAGTTGATGCCGTGGATTCACCTTCTTCTCCTTCGAAAATACCAGAAATTCCAAAAACTGCAACCACCGCATCGGCAGTTGCCGCTTCACCAATTGAATAATTCATGGTATTTTTGTTGGCTGCACTTGGCTCAACTCCCTGTCTGTAATTCACCGATGTTCCGGAACTTACTTTACCAACAATAGCCTGCATAATCGTACTTAAACGATCGCTCACTCCGTTATAATTACCCAGTAATACATCCTGACTTGCAGCATAAGGACCAACAATGAAAAGCGATTTCAAGTCTTTCTTCAGAGGAAGAATATTCTTATTGTTTTGCAAAAGCACTAAAGACTTTGCTGCAGCTTCGTAAGCCAGATCAATGTGTTTTTGACAACCAATCACATCTTCGGTTAATTTAGAATATGGATTCTCATTAATTGGGTCAAACAGTCCTAGCTTGAAACGTGTTCGTAACAAAATGCGTAATGCATTTTCAACTTCATTTTCAGTGACTAATCCGCGTTTCACAGCCTCAGGCAAACTATTAAACTCATTACCACAATTTAGATTTACACCGCTTTTAATTGCCAAAGCACAAGCCTCAGCTGCATCTGTAGCTGCTCCATGAAATTTGTAGAAATTCTGAATAGCCCAGCAATCTGTGGTCACATAACCGGTGAATCCCCATTTTTTCCGTAATAAATCATTTAATAAATAGGAGCTGCCACAACAAGGTTTACCAAACGTGCGGTTATAGGCACACATCACACTTTCTACTTTACCTTCTTTCACCAATGTTTCAAATGCCGGAACATAAGTCTCAATAAAGTCTTTCATGGGCGGTTCCGCATCAAAAGAATGGCGCAGTGCCTCCGGACCTGAATGAACCACATAATGTTTGGCACATGCTGCTGTTTTAAGATATTTGGGATCATTTCCCTGCATACCTTTCACATAAGCTACTCCCATTCGAGAAGTCAGGTATGGATCTTCTCCATACGTTTCCTGACCGCGTCCCCAGCGTGGGTCTCTGAAAATATTGACATTTGGAGCATAAAAAGTTATGCCTGAATATTGTCCGTAATTTTCTATTCGTTGAGCAATATTATATTTTGCCCATGCTTCATCCGAAATGGCTTCACCGATTCTGAAAACCAGATCTTCATCAAAAGTAGCAGCCAAACCAACATTCTCCGGAAAAACAGTTGCTCTTCCGGTTCGTGCTACACCATGCAATGCTTCATTCCACCAACTGTACGGATGAATTCCCAATCGCTCGATAGCTGGTGCATCGTGCATCATTTGTGTAGCTTTTTCCTGCAAAGTCAGACGCGAAATCAAATCGCTTATGCGTTCCTCTATCGGTACAGCTGGATTCTGAAAAGGAAAGACGGTTTGTCCAAAAGTGTTTGCTGAAATTACAAGCAATGAAACTAAAATAAATTTCTTCATAAATATATTGAAAATATATTGTTATTTAAATATTTTAGATATACTTGACCCATCTTTCATAGGCTTTTTTTGTCTCTTCCACGTTTTCTTGTTCAGGAGTTATTACCTGAATCTTTTTCAATGTAGCAAAAGCTTCTTCCGCGTCTTTATAAATTCCAGCACCTATTCCTGCTCCACGAGCAGCACCTACTGAACCGTCAGTATTGAATAATTCGATAGTTGCTCCGGTGATATTAGCTAAGGTCTGACGGAAAATTGGGCTTAAGAATAAATTAGCATGTCCCGCACGAATGGTTTTGGTTTCAATGCCCATTTGGTTCATAATATCCATTCCGTATTTAAACGAGAAAGCAATTCCTTCGTGAGCGGCACGAATCAAATGTGATTTGGTTATACGATTGAAGTTTACCCCATGAATGGAACAGTTTGGTTCCTGATTTCCCAAAACGCGTTCTGCTCCATTACCAAATGGAATAATGCTTACCCCTTCGCTACCAACAGGAATGCCTTCAGCCAGTTCATTCATTTCAGCATAGCTGATGCCTTCAGGAGCTACATTGTTTTTAATCCATGTATTTAAAATTGCTGTTCCGTTAATACAAAGTAATACACCTACACGAGTAGCATCTGTTGTATGATTTACATGAGCAAAAGAATTCACTCGCGATTGTGGATCGTATTTAGAATCGTTATTAACGCCATAAACCACGCCTGAAGTGCCCCCGGTAGCAGCAATCTCACCCGGATTCAATACGTTTAATGACAAAGCGTTATTCGGTTGGTCACCGGCACGATATGTTACCGGAGTTCTTGTTGCCAAACCAAGTTCTGCAGCAATATCAGCTTTCATGTTTCCTTGTTGACCAAATGTTGGTACAATTTCCGGAATTAAGTCGATATCAAATCCAAAATAATCAAACAAGAATTTAGCCGGAGCTTTCGTTTTAAAGTCCCATGCAATACCTTCCGACAAACCCGAAGCTGTTGTGCGGGCATCACCTGTCATGCGCATAGCCAAATAATCACCCGGCAACATATAGTATTTTGCTTTCGCAAAGTTTTCTGGTTCATTTTCTTTGACCCAAGCCATTTTCGACAAAGTAAAATTACCCGGAGAGTTCAACAAATGCGACAAACATTGTTCACCACCAAGTTCATTGAATGCTTTTTCACCATAAGGCACAGCACGACTGTCGCACCAAATAATGGAATTGCGGATTGCTTGCTGGTTTTCGTCCACCAATACAAGACCGTGCATTTGATAAGAAATGCCAATTGCCTTAATATCATCGGGATTCACTGCTGATTCTTCCAAAACAACTTGCGTAGCCAGTTTCAGATTTTTCCACCAGATTTCGGGATTTTGTTCTGCCCAGCCGGCCTTTACCGAAATAATTTCCATTTCTTTTTTGGGGAAAAATGCCGACGAAACGCATTCGCCTGTGGTGGCATTTACCAAACTCGCCTTAACTGACGAACTACCTAAATCATAACCGAGTAAGTACATATATTTCAATTTACCCCTAGCCCCTAAAGAGAAACAAGAGAAGTTTGTATTATTTATTTTAATTTATAATTCAAAAATTTCAGAGACAAAAGTAACTCAATTCCCCTTTAGGGGTTCACTTATTTCTTATATTTGTAAAGCCTAGCTGCTCGGTGAGGAACTCCTTCTTCCACTTCGTCAAGCATAATCAAATAAGGCATTTGTGATACTTTCTTTTGAAAATTTCGTACATCTGATCGGGTCTGATGAACCACATCATGTAAAATACGAAGTTGAGAGATTGTGAATTTTTTTGGGAGTAATTCGAATAACAAATGAGGTTCTAAATTCACTTGATGGCGAATATGCTCCAGTCCTTTTTCGATAATTTGATTGTGATCAAAGGCAAGTTGCATCTTTGTTATCTCTTTCGCATCATACCAATTTGCAGAAGAATCTGCAGCATTAAAAACCAGTTTACGGTCTATTTTAATTAAAGCAGTATATGCCACCGTTACAATTCTCTCAATTTTTAATTGCGTTGTTCGTTCCAACCACAATATATCGCGCGGATTTGAAGTTCTTTTTGGATTTCCAAAGCTTTGAAATTGACTTAGGTAAATATTTTTAAGTCCTGTGAGCTCAGTCAAGACACGTGAAGCAGCCTCATCCAAATCTTCATTATTCAGAATAATGCTTCCCGGAAGTTTCTTGTCGTTATATAATTCGTTTTGTTCATCGATATTCCGTTCGATAAGCAAAACTTTCAGTTTTTCTCCATCAAACCCAAATACAACACAGTCAACTGATATATGGGGATTGTATAAATTTTCGTTCGGCATAATTCTTTTTCTATAATTACGTCGACAAAAATAAGAGTATTATTTGAATTTTAATTCAAATAATACTATGTTATAAAACACATATTCAAGCATTTATATACTGTATAATATACGATATACAAAACAATTTAATGTGTTTTATACAATAAGTATTTTAATAGTAGCTTTGCTAAATCAAACTAGTTTAGCGTATTAAAAACCATTTTCCAACAAAAGGAATATAGGAAAAAATACAATAAGTATATCTCCAAAACAAGTACATATAATTTAAGTATTTAACACAAATGACACCAAAAATCTTACTCAAGTATAAATTTAAAGGCGCTTTTAGATTAATCCTTCTGAATTTAACAAAAAACAGGGGGAGACAAGTATGCATAGCGTAAGCAAAGACACCAACACAACTAAATGTCTTGGAGAATCATTATAAGGTCGTACTTAGTCGGGTTAAATCAGTGAAACAAATTAGGAATCAGCTTTTTATTATACTTAGTTATAAAAAACAACTGTTTAGACATTGGACAGTTTTAAAATCAAAATAATTGATGAATAATGGGAATTTATGGGTATCTAAAAGTAAGTATATAAATTTAGGACTAAATCAAAAGAAAAAATTTGAAAGAATTATTACGAATTGAAAGTAACTCTAAATTTGATTGATTCATAATCATACTTTTTACAGAAAAAAAACATATTCATTTTGTAATTACAAATATAATGTCTATTTTTCTAGTCGAATTAATTGCATGACACTACGAAGCCAAAAATGGCCATAATTCAGGGGCAAAATTTGGGACTAATTCGTACCAATTAAGTTTACAACGATTGCAACGTATTGATAAGTAGTAGAATATGGGAATAGGTTCATTTACCTCAACGCCCACCGAAAAAAAGAGACGCAAAGTTCAGGTTTTGCGTCTCTTTTTATTTGTATCTACCCATATTTTTATATATTTGCATAATCCTACTAAAAAGATTATGAAAACACACCTGATTGTTAATTTATTATTTTCAGCAAGCTGCCTTTTTTTCAGTTTAAACTTGCAAGCTCAGGAGGTTACCAAAACGATAAATGTAGAAACTGCAGGCACTTTAAATACGTTAATTCCTGAAAATGAAAAATATACCATTACTGATTTAACCCTTACAGGTGCATTAAATGGTTATGACATTTGTATTATTCGCAGAATGGCCGGGAGAGATTCATACGACAAAATAACTTCAGGCCATTTGACAAAAATTGATTTATCCGAAGCGAATATTGTCAGTAGTGGATTTATTTACTACACGGATACGAATAACACTGACTATACTTCATACACGAACGCTATCAATGATTATACTTTTTATAACTGTTCAGGTTTAAAACAAATCATCCTGCCGAATAGCGCGACATATATTGGGTCATTCGCTTTTAAAAACTGTACAGGATTAATATCAATAAGCATACCGAAAAGCATTACCTGGATAATAGAGAATGCTTTTGAAGGCTGTAAAAACGTAGCCTCTTTTAATGTAGAAAATGAAAATACAACATTCAGTTCATTAGATGGTGTATTGTTCAATAAAGACAAAACTGCACTTCATGCATTTCCAATTGGGAAAGGTTCACAGTACACCATACCGAATGAAGTTAAAACAATCAATTCGTATGCTTTTTCAGGTTGTTCGGGATTAACTGCTATTACCATTGGAAATAATGTTACAACTATCGGTGAATATGCTTTCGGGCACTGTAAAAACTTAACCCAATTTAACGTAGACAGCAACAATACAGCCTTTTGTTCAGTTGATGGGGTGTTATTTAATAAAGACCAAACGTCGCTTATTGCATATCCAAATGTAAAAGGGACACAATACACCATTCCAAATAGTGTTAAGAAAGTAGAATCATATGCTTTTGAAGGATGTACCGGATTGACAGACCTTACTTTTGGAGATAGTGTAATAACTATTGGATCCTTTTCCTTTAGAGATTGTTCCGGTTTGACATCTCTAAGCATTGGGAAAAGTATTAATTTAAGTACTTCTGCTTTTCAAAATTGTACAGGATTAAAATCTATTGTTTTTGGTGATAGTATTAGAACTATTGGAGATTATGTTTTTAAAGGCTGTACTAGTCTGGAACAACTGGACTTTGGTAATGGTATTAAAACAATTAAATCAAGCGCTTTTGAAGATTGCACAAGTTTAACATCCGTTATTATAGGGAAGAGTTTAAGTGAAATCAATAATAATACTTTTTATAACTGTTCAAGTTTAAGTTCAATTACTTTTGGAGAGCGAGTTAAAACCATTGGTTCTTCCGCTTTCAGAAAGTGCGTTGAATTAAAATCGCCAATCAATTGGAAAAATGTTAGAACCATTAAATCCGATGCATTTAATAATTGTACAGGATTAACCTCTCTTGCTTTTGGAGATAGTATAAGAACTATTGAAGATGGTGCTTTTTTTAACTGTACAAGTCTTAACTCCGTGAATATAGGAAGTGTTGTTGATTCTATTGGTGGTTTTGCTTTTTCATACTGTAAGGGTTTAACTCAATTTAATGTAGACAACAGCAACAAGAAGTTTTGCTCCTTTGAAAGCGTTTTATTCGATAAAAATATGACGGATTTAGTGACATATCCAAACGCTAAATCTGATAATTATACCATTCCTAATACTGTTAGAACCTTAAGAGATGGTGCATTTAGCGGTTGTTCTGAATTAAAATCTATAAGTTACCCAATAGCGTTATTTCTTTAGGTGTAGGAGCTTTTGATGAATGTTCAGGATTAAGCTCAATAAAAATCCCTGAAAATGTAAAAAGCATTGAATACGGCTCGTTTAATGATTGTACGAGCTTGACTACTCTGACTTTGCCAAATAGTGTGAAGGGTATGGGATCATCTTGTTTTAATAATTGTTCGAACCTAACTTCTATAAACTTTGGTGATAGTCTTACAGCTATAACTTATAATTCTTTTAATAATTGCACGGGATTGACATCATTAACCTTTCCCAAAAGTGTAACTGCAATCAATTGGAACACGTTTAATGGTTGTACAAATCTTACAAACATAACACTAAGTGAAAAAATTAAATATATAGATTGGAAGACTTTTAATGATTGCCCCAACATAACTGAAATTCATTTTCTTAGTAAAATGGCTCCTCCATTATTCGGGGATTATGGATTTTTTGACGTAGATAAAAGTAACTGCAAGCTTTATGTACCCTTCGGAAGTTCTGCTTCCTATAAATCAGACCAATTTTGGGGATCTTTTTCAACCATTATCGAAGATGCCACTGCAATAAGCTATCCAAAACCAGAATCTGTATCCATCTCCGCAAGTGAAGGTGGAATCCATTTTCAGACACAAGAAGCAATACCAGTTGTTGTTTACTCCTTATCAGGTATTAAGGTATTTGATAGAATGGTAAGCAATGATGAGGTCGTAGCTCTCAAGAATGGGTTTTACCTGGTAAAGGCTCTTGGGAAGACAATAAAAGTCGTTGTAAAATAATTTCAGATTGTTACTTTCTAAAAGTCCATTCGAGCAAATCATACTTATTTTTTTGAAGTAATTCAATTTGCTCTGCATCTTCTTTAGATAAAGTGCAGCACATATCCAATTGAAAAAAATCAAGCAGTTTTTTTAGCATTAAATCAAAAAAATCAGCGGATGAGAGTGTAACCTGACCCTTTTCTTCCAGATAGGCTTTAATATTCTTCACAATACTGGGAACGGATGCAATGGCTTTGTATGAATGAGTTAGCCCGGCCTTTGCTGTCAGGGATTTTTCCAGTTTGAACAGATCCGTATCATAGAGCAAAGTACCGTGGTGCAATTCGCGGGTGCTGCTCACACGCGAAGCAGTACCTGAAATTTTATAATCTCCGGGCAACCATAGGTCTTTTCGTTTGCCCGCACTAACATCAATTTCCAAATCATTCAGGATGTGAATAATAGGTAACAGAAATTCACTGCCCAAAGGAGAATAACCCTGAGTACGATTTGAAATAAAACAAAAATTGAGATTTCCGGTATCGTGAAAAACGGCACCACCACCGGACATGCGACGATAAATGGAGATAGCATGATCCTGGCAAAACGACACATCACACTCTAAAACAGCCGATTGATTACAGCCTATAACAACACAAGGATTATTGATATATAAAAACAGAATTTCATCCCACCGCTGAGAAAATAAGTATTCCTCAGCAGCAAGATTGAAACCTGGATCTTGTAAACTACTAAAGATCATTTTCATAAAAACGTATCAATAGTAAGTATAAAAATTACTTCACATTAAAAGCTATGCGCAATTCTTCGATTTCTTTATCCCCCATGGGTTGAAGCGGCCCGATAGACGAAGCCATCACCAAAGAGTTTGCCGAAAATTCAGCTACTTCCAGATAATCGAACGTATTAATCAATTTATTTCCAGTAACAATGACCGAATCATTTTCTACAATGACTACACGGTTTGTATAAAACATCTTAGCAATATCCTCTGTATCTGCGTATAGACTCTCAAAAGGAATGGAAGGAACATCCTGAAGGAATATCCAGCTTTCGGGAATGGTGCGAACATCAAATTTTTGATGACTGACAGCGTGTGCCATCAGATTGGTTGGCTGAGTGGTAATAATGGAATTGATGTGCGGGTTCAATTGATAAATTCGATGATGCAAGGCAACCGAACGGCTTGGTTCTTTGCCCGCTTCTGCCATACCATTTTTAACCTGAACGATGTTTTGAGGTAAAATATCCCAACGTGCCACATCGCGTGGAGTAATCAGAAAATCATTTTCTTTCCAACGTACTGAGACAGTACCATAGGTGGAAATCATCAATCCCTGATCGCAGGCACGACGAATAATATTCACCATATCTGTACGAATTGCACGTTCTTCCGATGGATATTCAACATCCATAAACGGTGAAATGTTATTTGGAAAATGATTGATGTATTTTGATATTTGCTCATCGGTCAATGTGTTTATTTTGCCTATCCGGCCGGCATTCACAATGGTACGACAGCAAAATTCAAGCGTTTCGAAACGTTGATAAGCATCCATCATATCCGTTCCTCCCAATACTACACCGTGATTTTCCATAATTACAGCTTTGAATTTTTTATTCTTAAATTCATTGGCGATTTTCTTACCCAAGTCTTCACTTCCAGGGCAACCATAAGGTGCAAACCCTATTTCGCCACAGATCTTGCGGGCTTGTGGAACAATGCTGGTATCTGGCACCTGACGTGCAATACTGAATGCCACCAATCCGGGTGGATGTGCGTGTATAATAGCTGACATCTCTGGACGAGCTGCATAAATAGCTTTGTGAAAGGGATATTCTGAAGAAGGTTTGTGTAAACCGACAATCGTTCCGTCTTTTTTTACACAGATAATGTCCTTGGTCGTTAACGAGCCTTTATCAACGGCAGATGGTGTAATCCAAATATCTCCATTGCCATCTTTAATTGAAATGTTTCCACCTGAAGTCGTCGTCATTCCGCTTCGATAAATTCGTCCGATTATCACATTAATTTGTTCTACCGGATGCATCAAGTTAACATCTAATTGTTTCATTTTTTTTATTTTTATTAAACTAACATTGACCTATTTGCCAACAAAAATGTTTCTGCTTCTACACTCCAGAGTCCGTTGTGTTTATTACAAATAATAGCCAGTTGACTATAAATAGGATTTGATTCTCCCAATCCGGCAAAATCCGAAATGGGCGTCAAGGGCATTTCGAGGTGCGTATATATCAATTTCTTTCCACCCGGTATTTCGGGTAAATGGTTTGTTGCCTCAATAACCGAATTCAACCCCCCGATATGAGTGACCAATCCGGCAGGATCGAGTCCTTTTCTCATCAATTCGAGCGCCTCAACCATATCGTCCTTATTTCCACCGCTGGTGCCTGCCACGTGCGTATAGCCGTAATGTACGTTGTAAAAATTAAAGGAGGCACTAAAATTCGGATCACCAGGACCGGCAAAGAAGTTTAGACAACCGTCGAAAGCCAAAATGGCATCTGCTTGTTCCACAACCGGTTTAACGGGCGCAAAAACAAAAACATCGTTGTAACCATCGCCACCGGTTAGTGCTTTCAGTTCTTCAACCGGATTTTGCAGGATGGACGTATTGATGTAACGAAGGTCTATGCCTTTCGAAGCTGCAAATGCTACGGTATAAAGCGTTGCTGCCCGATCCAGACGGGTCTGATCAACGTCAGTCACCACGCAAAGCGAGGGTCGGCGGTCTTCCCGGCGCAAAACATAATTGATGGCTGCCAGCCCCATGGGACCAACACCTGCTAAAATAGCCATTTTCCCACCCTCTATAATTTCCATTTTATGAATGTAACTTCCTGGGGTAATGTGATAATTGGCGTGCATGGCTCCGATCACACACGATAGCGGTTCAGCAAGCGAAGCCGGATAAAAGCCCTCACCGTGATAAGCCAACAGACAATCGTGCTCCATAACTTCGTTTGGGATGATTACATACGTCGCATCTCCGCCAATATGCTGGTAACTATATCCCGGCGCACTTAAAACGCCAACCGGACCGTCCACATAATTCAATGCCGGTTGAATGGAAAATTTATCGCCCGCTTTAAATTGTTTCGACCATTTAGCACCGACTTCCACCAATTCCCCTGCAAATTCATGCCCGATAATAATCGGATTTTCGGCTATATCGTTTGGAACACGTTTGTGATCGGTTCCCTGACTTGCAGCTTTATAGGATGACATGCACAATGAATCGGAAACGACTTTGGCCAATATTTCATTGTCTTTTATCTGTGGCAACTCAAATTCTTCCAAACGAAGATCTTTCTTGCCGTATAATCGGATTGCTTTTGTTTTCATATTCCTTCTGTATTAATCACCCAAAACTTTTTTTTAATTCAACATCACTTGCCCACCGGTAATGGGTAATGCCTGCCCTGTTTCACCACATTGTTCCATCAGGTAAAGAACACCTCTGGTTACATCTTCGGGAGAGCAACCTTTTTTCATGGGAACCTGAGACAAATAAAAGGCTTTTACATCCTCAACCGTTTTTGCACCCGGCACTTTTCCGGCATTCAAATATTGTACAAAAAGTCCGTTAACGGGGTCACTCCACAGAGGGCCATCGTAAAAATTACCGGGACAAATTGAATTTACCTTGATGCGAAAGGGTGCTAATTCCAACGCAAACGACTGTGTCAGGCCAATTCCGCCAAATTTTCCACCGGCATAGGCAAAGTTGGCTTTGCTGCCTCTAAGACCTGATTTGGAGTTGATTTGAATAATATCGGCATAATAGTCCGTCGCATAGTTGGTTTGAAGTTTCATGACACGGCTCACCACCTTGGTGCAATAAAAATAGGCGTTGTAGTTTATTTTCGTCACAAAATCAAAGTCCTCAGGAGTCATATCTTCCAATCCACCTGCTCGTAATACGCCTGCATTGCTGACAAAACAGTCGATGGCACCAAAGCTGCAAATGGTTTGATGAATCAGATTTTCAAGGCTTTTCATTTCACTCACATTGGTTTTTACAAAAATGGCACGGTTGCTTTTTGCGAGGTTGTTGAAATGTTCCACTGTTGCCACGCCTACCTTCTCGTTCATATCCGCAACAACGATGTTGGCGCCTTCCAGCAAAAGACAGCGCGCAATACCTTCTCCAAAGCCCTGCGCTGCACCGGTAACTACAATCGTTTTATTTTCGGCACGACCAGTTGCTACGCCGGCCAGAACACTTCGGCGATAATTTTCCACCTCCCAATTTTCAATAAAGTCAATCTGAGTTTGTGTCAGAGAATGTGCTCCACCAAAAGATTGAGCTATATATGCTATTTTTAGGGCATCTTCAAAAACATCCAGTATGATATCACATTGAGCGGCATTATCACCTACAGCTACCAATCCAATGCCTTTAATCAAAAGGACCTTGGGTTGATAACCGAATTTTGACGTGAACACCGGAATAACTTTGGATGCCTCTGCCAGTACCGCCTCCGGTTCTTCGTCATTGAGGAATATGTAATTTGATTTGCAGTATACGATGGCATCCGGTGTGAAAGGCTTAGCTATGGTAGTCTGATTTTCAACACGATCATAGAAATACTTTATCAATGCATTTTTACGGACTTTCAATGTTTTCAAATTCTTACTGGAAAGCATCATGCGAATACCCGGAACAAGCTGTTCGGTACAAGAGCACGTTTCACGTTCTTCAGTTGGAACGGGCAGCTTGATTGCTTTTTCGAGTGTATCAAGTATGTTGGAATAAAGAGCTTTAATTTCTTCAATGCTGTTTGCCCCAACAAAAATCCCATGGTTTTGTAGCCAGATAATGGCCGGTTCACTTCCATTTTGCGTGCGAAAAGCTTTAATGGCCGCTTCTACTTTTTTGTATAATACATAACCTGGATCGGTGTATTCAATATAAAGTGCCTGATTGCCAAATAGTTTCTTCAGTTCACTTTCGGCATTCTGAGAACACATCAACCCATTAACTGCCGTTGGATGCAAATGTACCACAAAAGCAAAATCGATGACATGGTGCATGGACGTTTCTACAGACGGACGCTTTCCTTTGGTTGTGGAAGCCTCAGCCAAATCATTTTTAACTTCTTCTTCCCGTTCAGCGGCATTCTTGCTATAGCTTTTTTCGGACATCAGATTCAGTTTTTCCCTGTCCAACACGGCAAATCCCTCTTCCGTGATCGTAGCCAGAGACGATCCACTGGCTTTTATCCAAAGTTGTGTGGCATTCTTATAGGATGTATTTCCACCTCCTGCTATGACAAATCGACGGTCTTGACCGTAGAATTGCGATATTTCAATTAAGTCTTGTAACTTTTCCATACGAATTAGAAGCCTTGTTTAAAAATTAATTCATTGCCCAATTTAATAAACGCTTCACGTTTACTTCTATCGGCATTCCTTTTTTCATCTACATAGCCCTTCAGACCCTGTGCTACTAAATGTTGATGTGCTGCCACGACACAAGCGCCGTCATAATTTATCTGCAACAGTTTATCAGTCAATGGTGCACCATTACGTGCAAAGAGTTCGACCGGTTCCATAGCCGGAGTATTGTGCTCACTTCCAAAAGTTACGACAAACCCCTGTTCATGCAAATAGGCCGCATATTTTTCCAATAAATCAACGCTGTTACGGGTTGTAATAAATTCTACCGAATGAAATCCACGTTCTGTAAGTTGTTTTGCAACGCGTTCCAAATCGCCTTCGAAATCGGTATATCCTCCATGTACATCATCTGCCAGAAACGGATAAGTTGGTATACCGCCACCCGCCACAATGATATCGCAAACCGCTTGCATGGGCAAAAAGGCTTTTGGGTCCTCGGGAACGAATGCGCCACCTCCTGCTTTAAGCAAGTTTCCACGTATTTCATTTTCAACTCCGGCCAAGTCATTGATGCCTGATTTCAGGTCTTTTCCTGCAAACACTTTTCTGAAAAGTTCCTGAATCTTTACTTCATCGTTTTCGCAAGCTTCGTAGATTTTCATCCGCAAGGCTTTTGCCAAATGGCGTTCGCGGATAGATCCTTTGGTCTGTTCGTTTCGTATCCAATTAAAGTCGAGCGAAAACCCGGCTTGATTGGCAGTAAGGATTTCATTGACCTTGCCACACATAGCCTCAACTTGTGCATTGGCTTCAGCACGTACTTCAGCCAGTTGTGAGGCAAAGGGTTCAGCCAACTTAAATGGATGGGACAAACCTTTACCGCTTAAGTAGGTTCGACCCGGATTTCCGGGATCATTTACCCGTAGGCCCGCTTTTTGGTCTGCCTCATTGAGACTGATAAATTCTATGTTGAACAAAGGATACAATCCTCGTTCCTTGCAACCTTTAGCCCAGGCTTCATAGCCTGCCGTCGTATAAAAATCATTGATGCCCACTACCTTAACATCTTCAGAAACGGCCATATCGAGTGCCTGATTCAGGTCTGTGAAAGCACTGAACGAATAGGGTGTGTGAAGGTGTGCGTTTACTTTTGTAATTTTCATTCTATCATTCTTATTAAACGCCTAATTTTGATCTCCTGATAAATTCAGCATCCGTGAAGTTTTGTCCGGAAATATAACCGGGCAGCGGTTGAATGCGTTCGTTGATTATATCGAGGAACCAACTGGGTTGTGGAAAGAACGAATCTTCCAGCTCGAAGGCCGGAGTAATCCAGTTGCGGGAACCCAACACACATACCGGGGCATCCAGATAGTCAAAACAAAGGGTGCTTACATTTGCTGCAAAGTCGTTCAGGAACGACCCCCTTGCACAGGCATCACCTGCAATAATGATTTTACCCGTTTTCTTTACGGAAGCAATAACTTGTTCGTAGTTAAAAGGCACCAATGAACGTGCGTCTATCACTTCGGCACTCATACCGTATTTTTCTTCCAATTCCTGAGCGGCCTTTAAAGCAGGATAAAGCGTATGTCCTACCGTCAGGAATGTAACATCTTTTCCTTCTTTTTTAACGTCCGGTTCACCAAATGGAATTTCGTAATAACCTTCGGGTACGCCGCCTTTGTGAAATTGTTCCCCTATTTCATAGATGCGTTGGCTTTCAAAATAAACCACAGGATCGGTACCTTGCAGCGCTGAATTCATTAACCCTTTTGCATCGTACGGAGTCACCGGGAAACACACTTTGATACCCGGAATTTGTGTGACCAATGAAGTCCAGTCCTGGGAATGTTGGGCTCCATATTTGGAACCTACAGAAACACGCAAGGTAATGGGCATTTTCAAAACATTGCCGCTCATGGCTTGCCATTTGGGCATTTGATTGAATACCTCGTCGCCGCAACGGCCTAAGAAATCGCAATACATAATTTCAGGAACGACGCGGCCCCCACACATGGCATAACCAATGGCGGTACCAACAATGGATGCTTCTGCAATCGGAGAATTGAACAAACGGTGATAGGGCAATGCTTCTGTCATACCGCCATAAACGGCAAAAGCTCCGCCCCAATCGCGGTTTTCTTCACCATAAGCTACCAAAGATGCATCCTGGTAAAAACGGTGCATCATGGCTTCAAAAATACCATCGCGCAACTGATATTGTTTCATTTTGCTGAATGGTTTTCCGTCGGCATCGAAAGCAAATCGTTCTTTAGCTGCAATTTTCTTTACACGAGAGTTGTCTGCCAACGGCATCAAAACGTCCGGCTTCGCTGTGGAAAAAGAATCAACCGAACCGTTCGAGAACATCATATCGCCAATGATTTGTGCGTTGGTCATACGTGGAGAAACGGTTTCGTCGATTGATTTCAGGAACATCTCATAAACCAATGCTTTTACATCCGTCCAGACGGAATCCAGGTCAAGCTGTGTAGCTTCGCCGGCTTCAACCAATTGTTTTCCGAAAGAAGCAATACAATCCTGTGATTCCCAAGCTTCAACTTCTTCTTTGGTACGATAGGAAGAGGC
>Ga0209125_1001327_pt1 | contig 23704 bp, 10 predicted proteins | sample BarGraIncub1131A_FD_184503 | JGI IMG/M metagenome (GOLD analysis project Ga0209125, IMG submission 184503) | Arctic peat soil microbial communities from Barrow, Alaska - Barrow Graham LP Incubations 11-31A (SPAdes) (version 2) | ecosystem: Environmental > Terrestrial > Soil > Wetlands > Peat... | reverse complement strand
ATTGGCTGTTGTCTCACCGGTTGGAGTGGCCACAGGGGGTGTCGGAGTCAAGCTTTGATCCTGGGATATATTCTGTGATGTTTCTTGTTGTGTCGGTGCGGTTGTTGGATAGAATGTGCCATCATAATCTTTAAGAATTCCTTCAATAGAAGAGTCGGTTTTGATTTTTTCGTTTAAACGGGTCAAAAGCCATTCCAGCTTCGTTTCAGTTTTTTCGTCTGAATTCATGAAGCTTTGCACTGCTTTAGGAATATAAATGTATAGCAGTGTTCCTATTCCTAGGATTACTATCGCACAAGTCGTGACAATTCCTATCTTGACCCAGTTAATATCCATTTTTTCGTTCACAAATGTCTCTTTTACCTGGGGAGAAGATCCACTTCTCATAAAATCCATTTTTTCCTTGTCGGAGGCAACTTTGACTTTTTTCCAGTTGTTCGGTGATGCTGTTATTATTTCTGGAGCGGATTCTATTGGATATCTGGTTTTGCTTATCTTGTGCTTGGGGTTCAATGCCTGGATGTCGATCACATTTTGTGCTTCTTTGATGTAGGAATCCAGTCTTGTGGCGAATTTCATTGGAAGATTTGCAAGGGACGCTTTATTAAAATTCCTAAGCCCGTTCTGGAACTGATTTTCCTGCATCTGGCAACAGCCCAGCAAAATAGCAGCCTGCCCCATCTCAGGGTATAGGACTACCAATTTCCTAAGTTCGATTATAGCTATATCCAAACTATCATTCTGGGCATTTTTTAATGCCTTCTCATATTTGGAAACCGCCATATTTGCTTCTTTTGCCGCAACATCAAGACCACTCTCCTTCATCTCGAAGGAAGGAAAATCGTTGATTTCACCGAGCCAATCCATTACTATGCCTCCTTGTTCCAATCGTGTCGGAATCTCTGCCGGATTTCTCCCGCCATATAAAGCGAACCGAATGCTACAAAAGTCGCATCCTTTTCGATTGCAAATTGCAAGGCTTTATCTATCATGACTTTTACGTCATTATCAAAAATAACCGTAGCTAATCTATTATAACTGCTTTGAGGTAAATTGTCCAAGATTTCCGATACGGATTTTGCCAAATTTGATGCAATAAGGGCTCTGGGGTTGTCTGGCATGGTGCAAAACACCGCTTCGACGGCATATTGACTGGACGACAATATGACAGAGAGCATTTTTTCGTACTCCTTATCCTGCAATACGCCACAAAGAAAAACAATCGCATGACCCTCTTGTAACTTTTCCAAAGTGTCTTTGAGTGCAATAGCGCCTTGCATGTTATGTCCCCCGTCAAGAAACGCCAAAGGAGAGGATTTTTTGACCAGCTCCATACGGGCTGGCCATTTTGTCAATTTTATTCCAAGCTTGATGGAATCCATATCTACTATATCTTTGCAGGTTTCAATAGCGATTGCGCAGTTCATGGGTTGATAAACCCCTAATAACGTGGTGAAAAACTCAAATTCACCATCTGGCTTTAAATGTACATTTTTTTCATCTACACTCAATACAATATCTTTATTTCTACTGTCGCCATATTCTTCTATTTTATCAATTCCATTTGTCAAATCCATGTTGTTATTGCTATTACTATTAAAATAAAACGTCTGTCCTTCAATGCAATACGATTTCATATGGATTTGATTCGAAGTGACAACAGATAGACATTTGACTTTTTGCAATATGCACTGCTTTTTGATAACAGAAAATATTATATCCGCCTCGATAGGTGAAGAATATTCATTTGGGTCGTATAATACAACCTGGGATCCGGATTTGATAATCCCCGCTTTTTCGTATGCGATCTCTCCTATGGTGTTTCCCAGTCGGTCCATGTGGTCGTATCCGATTGCTGTGATAATGCATTTCTTTGGATTTGAAATCACATTTGTAGAATCAAGACGTCCGCCGAGACCGGTTTCCAACACAACCATATCACAATTGGTATTGGCAAAATAAATAAACGCCACCGCAGTGACCAATTCAAATTCTGTAGGATGTTCCATTCCGAGACTTAACATTAAATCAACGCATGGCTTGATTTGTGTCATGCAAATGGCAAAGTCCACATCTGGAATCTCGCCGTGGGACTCGTTTTCATAAAAAGCAAGCAGCCCGTTCCTGCCATCAAGCACACGGATTCTTTCGGCAAATCTCTCAATATAGGGCGATGTGTAAATGCCAACCTTGTGACCACCCGCGGCAAGGCAGTTGGAGACCATGGTCGCAACCGAGCCTTTTCCATTTGTTCCAGCCACATGGTAATACGTAATCTCCCTACCTGGGTTTCCTAGCAATTCCATAAGCTTATTCATCCGCTCAAGACCAAGCTTGCTACCGAATTGCAGTGTCTGTGCTAGATATTCTCTCGCCTGTTTGTAATCCATTTATTTTTCTCCTCATGTCAAAGAAATTTTTAAGATTATAAATGCGTTCACTTTTTAAAAACAAAAACCTTGCTTACTATATAGTTTGCGACCAGGACAAAAATCGTGGAAATTATTTTGAACCAGGATATTGTAAAAAAGAACAAATCCAATTTTGCAGTAAAACCTAAAACATTGTACAAGAGAAAAACCACACCATATTCAAACACAATAGATACTACTATGCGGGCGCTGAAAAATTTATACATTTCCTCCCAGAATCCGCCAACCGAGTCAAATACGAAAGATCTGTTCGTAAGATATGCAAACAGTATCGCTAGCAAAATCGCCGGCAGATTGGATAAAAACCATTTGTTTTGTCCAAGGAACGTTTCTAGAATCGTGAAAAAAACCACGTTTACCAGTGTGGTAAGAACCCCGAAAAACAAGTATGTCAGGATTTCATAATATTTATAAATCAAATCCAACAAGAAGTTCCCCTTGTGTTTGGAAAGCCATAAAAGTATTTTTTGTTTATTTCTCAATTTTTTCCTCCCTGCGACAAGATGTGTTCACAACCAACTCTTTTCAGATAAAAAAATTACACGGACATCAGCAATATGACAAAAGAATTTGTATAAATAATTATAATTTCGAAACACTACCACTTTGATGTGTTTTTTCTATTTGAGTCGTCTAACCTTGACCATGTTTCCACGATCTCCAAACTTATCTATGATAAACCAGACCAATACACCGGCTGTCACCAGGAATAGTCCAATGAACAAGTAAGCCATGAGTTGCCAGAACCGCAGGGATGGCTGTGTCGTATCCACTGATGGCTCGGAGGAGGACACAAATGATGATATGTCTTCCAGAGGTTCCTCGCTTGATTCTGCCAGGGAGGACTCCAGTGGTAGTTCCTCTTCGGATACAACCGAGCTTTCTTCTGATGAACTTTGATATGGGGAAGGCCTTTTGACGTTTATTGTATAGACCGCTACAACTTCAGGGTCCTGGGCAGTTACTGTTATTGTGACTTTGTTGATTCCATAAGCAAGAGCCTGCCCTCCGGAAATAACCATTTTTGACAAAGACGACTCTAATTTTGCCGTTACCAAAATCGCAGTCTTTTCCATTGGAACTTCCACGCTATATGTCTTGATAGTTTTGGAGAATCCCGGACTCAAAACGCCTATGTCTGTTTTTATTTCCGAAAGGTTCGTATTTGTTTCCAACCGTGCTGCGACAGGCGCTGTTTTGGGAGATATTATGGTCACAGGAACAGATATCGCTTTTGAATTTTCTAGTTGGGTCAAAGAGCAATCGTCAAGAATTAAAAATGATGCTGTTCCAATAGCGGCATTGTCTTTTACCTTGAATGTAAATGAAATCAAAGAGGTTTCGCCTTTTGTTTGTATGGGTGCATTCTGTGATAAGGTGTCATCCGCACAAAAGGTCGTGATTTTATTCCCTGCATCCGTAGCCTCCATTTTAAAATTAGCAGGTGTTCCTGACGGTTTTGTGATTTTAGGCGAGGAGCCCTCTTTAATCAATTCAAACTTTGCAGTATCATACTGAATAGTTGCGTTAAATGCTGTTATTGGAAAATTAGCCCCATCCGGTGTTACCTTCAAGGTCAATAAGAAGGTTTTTCCTATGTTGAGTATTGGCCGGCTCAATGCCAGGGATACCTTTGCGCTTGCGCCTTCAGATAATACTGGAATCACAAATGAGCAACTCGTCAAAATAACAGCAACCAGACATGCAGTCGCTTTTTGAATAAATCCCCTGTTGCCACGGCTTACTTTCCTATTCTTTACTGAAATAATCTTAAAACCGGTATCTGATTTAATAACTTTCATTGCATTTACCTCGCTGTTTTTATTTATACTATGTCTGTGAAATTTCTTGCAATTTCAAAATGTGCCTCTTTATAATCGTATAATCAGTTGAATTAAATTTACCATCCTTGTTTACATCACAGGCATCCAGGAACTTTCCATTAAGTATTCCAAGTTTCAAGATATATGACTTTAAGGCCGTTATGTCGGTTGAATTAACTTTTCCGTCACCATTTGAATCCCCATAGATAACAATGGTGTGTTCCTCAAGAAGGCTGTTAATGTAATAAACCCTCAGTATTGTTCCTGTTCCTACAAGTTCAGTGTCAGAACATTCTCGACCAGATGAGCTAAACACCTTGAGTGTGGCAATTGAAGAATCGATTCCACTTTTTAAATTGCCTACCGTTGTCAAAAGAGAAATCCCCTTGATTGTTCCATTAGAAATCGCATAAATGCTACTTTTTGCTTTAGGGATTTTTCTTGTTATTTGAACATTATAAACGCGTTCGCTTCCGTTTTGAGCTTTAACTTTCACCGAAATTACATTCATCCCCAGTGCCAGGTCATGCGGGCCTGTTCCTTCTGTGACTGTGGCTGTATTGCTTTGCGGAACAGCAGACACCATGACTGTTTGAGTTGTTTCTGAAACATTCGCACTAAAAGGTCCAGTCTGTCCAGATGTAAAAGCAGGAGAAAGGCTGTCTTCAAGACCGGTTACTGTAAGTACTGAAAGAAGATTGTTTGATGCAATCTCTGGGAAACTTCTCGTCACTTGAATCGTATAATCTCTTTGCTCGCCAATTGATGGAATACAAGATATGACAAATGTATTATCCGACCCTATTGAAATGGATTTATCTCCCAAGCCGGCGATGGTTGCGTTACTGTTGAGGGTTGACGCTGAAATGGTGATTTTGTCAATATCTGTTGGAACTGTGACGCAATAAGGACCTCCCGCATCAGTTAAAAAATTAGGAGACATGGAATACCCGTTTACTTCGAGAGTTTGCAGTTTGTTTGTATCTTCGGGCTTTGGTGATTTAAGTGATGGCATGTTTTGGTATACCGGTATTCTAAAAACAAAACTGTTATCAAGAGATGTTGTTTGCGAATAGGCATTATACGGACCTTTTGCTTCGTAGAAAGGCGCTCGTATATTTTGCATATATTCATGAGTGTATATTCCATTTATTGGATCAACATCGAATTTTTGAAGATAGAGTGTATCCTGGCCTTTGTTTATATAAGACTCGCCAATGTAAATCCCTCCGCCAACAATGGCCTTTAAGGCGCTGTCCCAAGGCAGCTGGTACTTTGCCTTGTCTGAATCGGATTTTGGCATTCCTTTAAAAAACATTTCCGCAGTTGTACTCTTTTCGGTTCCACCAATATCAATATACGTTGTTTTGTTTCCCATGGCATAATTGAGTCCACGCCATAGAATATGGTCGGGAAGTCCGGAATTCGTTCCAATATTATAGAAATTGTAAAACCCAAGATATATATTTCCTGCTCCACTATATTTACCAGTTGCAATCGTACTAAGCCCCGGACCAGTAGTGGAGCTCCAGGTTGTTACCTCCTGTCTGGATCTGGCAGCCAGGTGATACGGACTGACTTTGGAATCTACTCCTGCCTTAAGAAACATTGCCTCATAACCTGCAAGTCCTGAACCGCTGAGCAGTTTTTGGATACCTACCAGGGTGTGCATAGAAGACTGATAAGATAATTGCTCAAATTGGAAAACAGTGCTTTCATCTAGAAAATTCCTGGGATCCATATAATATTCCACAGCTGCTCTTGATGCTCTTACAAACGAGTCACCATCTTTGATAATATCAGAATATTTGTATTGCGCAAGTGTACTTATCTCTATAAGGCTTGTATTTCCACTATCATGCGCTGAAATAACATTTGACCAGTTGAGATTTGTATTAAATGCGGTAAAGAGCCATTTTGGATATTTGCTATGTATTACACGTAGTGCTGGTTTGTAACTTTCCGGGAATTTCCCCAGTTGCGCCTGGAACTCAGCTTCCGTGCTTTCGGCGATTCTCCAGATATTATATGTGTAAGTCACCTGTGTGGAATCTTGTGCATTTCTGGAAATGAATTCTACTTTGTTTTCCCCTGTGATCAAGGGCAGGCTGCTATAAGGGGGAGAAACTTCGACATTGTTCAAAACCACCTTGACTGTGTCGTCTTTATTATATGTGACTATATCATCAACAGATAAATCGAATGTGCTGTATGGAATGTTGACTTGATACGATGTATTGCCTGGTTGGAACTCTTCTACTGATGTTCCCACCGCTTTGATCTGCATTTTTGAAATTCCAGTTGTAATCTTCTTGAGGAATGCGGATAAAACATATCCTGTATAAGTAGCAGATGTGGTTTCATAACGTATTTTGTACCAGATACTGGTTGCATAGGAGGAATCCGGTCCGGTCCCAGTTGTATATTGTCCTGTTTCCTGGTCCAGCACATCTATGCTTGCTCCCTTTGGCACACTTGTCAAAAGATTGGAATCCCTTGTGGCGGACTGTCTCATATTGCAAAAATCAGTCACATTAACAACTGTTGCGATTTCCGAATATTCAAAATAAACAGGAACGTTTAAAATTGATTCTTTATCTGTGAATGATAAAATATCGCCATCATAAAGACGCAGTGTATGAAATCCTCTTTTAAAACCACTGGTGTCTATTTGGGTTGCAAAATCATATTTGTTGTTGATATTGTCAACAACCATCAGGGATTTCTCAATTTTAAAAACAGGGGTGAGTGATTCATCGAGATAAGCCGTTATAGATGAATTTACAACCTGGTTTGTCGCAATTTCTCCTGACAGGTTAACCTTGCCACGCCATGCATAATAATTTGAATCCTGGACATTGATGGCATATTCATTAAGATTCACTGCCATTTCGTAAGTTGTTATTGAAATAGCCTTTGTCTGGCTTATTTGATTAAGCGGAAGTGTTGTCAATATCATAGAAAAGATGAGAAAAGTTGCCACCAACGAGACCATTGTTTTTTTTGTAAAATTTCCAATGCCGGAAATGATCACAACGCTTTTCTCTTTTTTACGAAGTAAATTACCGATATTTAAAGTAACAAGAAGCGTATTATTTCTAATTTCACTGCGCTTCGAATTAATAGCACGTTTAAAATCCCTAGTGGATTTGAATAATTTATTTGAAAATAACACTTTAGTTTTCAAATGGGAAACAGCCTCTTTTTTTATAAAAGGCAAAAACCTTGTTATCTTATTTTGTTTTAACGGATTTGTAGATTTTCTCATAATATATATACCTCGATTTTGACAATTTAGTCAATCACATAAGTTTACGCTTTCGTTTATATATTCATTTTCTCTTGCTTTTCATTTTTTTATCCGAAGCCAAAGTTGTGTTTGTCTGCTTTCATAACTGTTTTATAATAACACATATTGGTGTATGATAGGTTACATAAATATTTCAAACAAGGGGTGGACACTATTCGAAACGTATTGGCATACATTAAACCTTATTATAAAAGAGCTTTTGTAGGTATTGGAATCAAAGCCCTCGGCACAGTTACAGACCTTGCGCTTCCGTTTCTTCTGGCCTATATGATAGACAGGCAGTTATCGGTGGCGGATTATCCAGGAATTCTTCGCACCGGGCTTGTAATGCTCATCCTGGCTGTTTTGGGGCTTGTCACTAATATTTATTCCAATTATTGCGCGGCTGTGGTTTCGCAGAATTTTGCGCGCGACCTGCGCAATTCGTTATTCTCGAAAGCAACAATGTTTCCTTTGGCAGATGCTGATAATTTCGGTATTCCATCTCTGATCAACCGTATAAACAGTGATATCAACAACGTTCAAAATATTGTTTTGATGATGCTAAGAATCGTTATTCGTGCTCCGATTCTATTTATTGGCGGAATAATCATGTCCTTTATATTAGATCCCGTACTATCCATTGTCTTGATTTTGACAACACCCATACTCGCATTGGTTATATGGGCAGGAATGAAAAAGATAGTTCCCGTATACAGTAATTTACAAAAAGCGTTGGATAAGATGATCCTGGTCATGCGCGAGAATTTGCAGGGACTCAAAGTAGTCAGGGCTCTTTCAACAGGGAAAACAGAGGAAGAAAGATTCCAGCAGTCCAGTGATAGTGTCAAAAAAGAAGAAGTTCATTCAGGCAGGATCCTTGCTATTATAAACCCTGGAATGACCCTTGTCATGAATCTAGGTCTTGTTGCAACAGTATGGTTCGGTGGGCTGCGTGTTTCTTATGGTTCAATGCAGACGGGTGGGATTGTCGCCTTCGTCAATTATTTTCTAATGATATTGAATGCCTTGCTTATAATTACACGGATCCTGATCGCGTACACAAAAGCGGTTGTTTCTGCAAACAGGATTGAAGAAGTTTTGATGTATGAGAGTAAAACCAGTGACGAAAATCTGCTGGATAAAGAATTTATTCCTGATAATAAGAATATTGACGGGGATATATCCCTGGCAAATAAGAATATTGTTTCACATAATTATAATAGTCCTTCCAGTAGCAATGGTAATGGGATAATTTCTGGTTCAGTTCTTGTGAGTTTCGAAAATGTAAGTTTTTCGTATCCGAACACCACCAAGGAAATCTTGCGGAATATTACTTTTCAAATTAAAAAAGGACAGACATTTGCAGTGATAGGAAGCACTGGTAGTGGGAAGACAACTATTATAAACCTGCTTTTGGGACTTTACTATGCAACTAGTGGATCAATCTGGTTTGACGGTAATCTTGTTGATTTACACAATTCATATGATTTACGCAAAAGGATGCGGGTCGTTTTTCAAGACCCTATGCTCTTTTCCCAGACCATTGAAGATAACCTGCGTTGGAGCAAGGATCCAGCTACCAGCGATGAAATACAAAACGCCCTTCAAATAGCACAGGCGCAGGATTTTGTTGGTAATTTCGAGGAAAAAGAACATTATCTCCTATCCCAGGGTGGCCAGAATTTATCTGGTGGGCAAAGGCAGCGTCTTGCAATAGCAAGGGCTATTCTCGGCGATGCAGAGCTTTTGATTATGGATGACAGCTCAAGCGCACTAGATGCGATTACCGAGTTAAATTTGAGAAAAGCAATCACGGATAAGTTAAAAAATAAGACAACTCTGCTTATAATAGCACAGCGCATCAGCAGCATCAAAGATGCCGACCAGATTCTGGTTTTAGAAGAAGGCAGCGTCGATTCGATTGGAACACACAGGGAACTTTTACACTCATCCTCGATTTATCAGGAGATTGTGAAATCACAAGGAGGCGAGGTTTCTTAATGGCAAAAGGCGTTTTTACCTCTCCGAATTACACCAAGAACAAGGGTATTCCGACGAAACCAAATGTAGATTCACGTTTTGTATTAAAACGGTTATGGGTTTATTTTAAAGATTACAAATTGCGAGTATTTTTTGTTTTGCTTCTTACTCTAATGAGCAATCTGCTTGCATTGCTTACTCCTGTTTTTATCGGTAGCGCGATCAACTCTATGAAAAAGGGCGATAGGATTTTATTGTCCGGACCATTGTTCCAAAATGTTGTTTTAATTTTTTTAACAGTGGTTTTGAGCGCTTTTCTTGCATGGGGATCCCAAAGACTGCTGATAGGCGTGACTACTAATGTTACAAATCTTTTAAGAAATGGCCTGTTTTTAAAGGTCGGTGTACTGCCTGTTTCATATTTTGACAAAACACCAAAAGGCGAAGTCCTAAGCCACTTGTCATACGATGTTGATACACTGAACACCAGTTTGTCTTCCGATATTATTCAAGGACTTACCAGTATTCTGACCGTTGTCGGATCCCTTGCAATGATGCTTTACATATCGCCGAGTCTGGTTACGATGTTTCTAGTATTGGTGCCTTTGACCATCTTTTTAACAAATAAAATCACCAAGCATACTCGTCACCTGTTTCAAATGCGAAGTATCCAAATTGCCGATTTAAATGGCTATACAGAAGAGATGCTGTCGGGTAAGAAAACCGTGCTGGCTTATGGTCACGAGAAAGCCACAATCCAGAAGTTCAAGGAATTGAACGAAAATCTTACTGCGACTTCCAGCAAGGCTCAGTATCTTTCTAGTATTTTAATGCCATCTTTGAATTTTATCAACAATCTTGCTTTTCTAATGATTGCGATTCTCGGAATCTTCCTATCCATTCAAGGAAAAATAAGTATCGGTGGCATTTCAAGTTTTATTCTCTATTCCAAGAAATTCACAGGTCCGATTAATGAAACCGCTGGAATACTTGGAGACATCCAATCCGCTCTTGCCTGCGGGGAAAGGATTTTTGCATTCCTTGATGAACCTCCGGAACCCGAAGATGAAATGGATGCGGTTTGTATCAACGACCCTTTGGGTGACCTTTCTTTCCATAATGTTTCCTTTGAATATATTAAAGACATTCCTGTCCTAAGGGATATCAATCTTGAGATCAGTCACGGCAAAGTAGTGGCCATTGTTGGTCCTACAGGTGTAGGCAAAACAACTTTTGTAAATTTGCTGATGCGCTTTTATGACGTGAATAAGGGAAGCATAGAAGTTGATGGCATACCTATTCGGAAAATTACACGGGAATGTCTGCGCAGATCCTTCGGTATGGTTTTGCAGGATCCGTTCCTTTTCTCTGGAAGCATACGCAAAAATATCACTTACGGAACTTCCTCTGTCACAGAAGAACAGATGATAGCAGCTTCCAAAGCCGCGCATATACATTCGTTTATCGACCGTCTCCCGGATGGTTATGACACATTGCTCCATGAAGAAGGTATCCGCTTGTCCGAGGGACAGAAACAGTTGCTTGTAATTGCCAGGACAATGCTTGCAAATCCAGCCATGTTGATTCTTGACGAAGCTACAAGCAGCATAGATACCCGCACTGAGATTTTGATTCAAAAAGCCATGACTCGTCTGATGCAAGGAAGAACCTGTTTTGTTATCGCCCATCGCCTGTCCACAATACGGGATGCCGACTTGATTCTGGTTATGAAAGACGGTCAGGTGGCGGAATCCGGATCCCACGAGCAGTTGCTTTTGAAGGGTGGATTTTACAAACAGTTGTATGAAAGCCAGGCATTGTGATAGTGTCGTTTACAGGATGTTCATAATTTAGAAATGATTTGCTTCAAATTTTGCTATATATCGTATTGCGTCTGTTACTACCTTCAATTATTATATTGCTGTTGATTTAGATTGGCTGTTTGTATGGGTTAAAATAACTAATCTTTAACAATAAAATAATAATGGAAGAAGAGCTTCATTTGGAAAGCTCACGAGAAATTTTATCAACGAGACGGAAAATCAAAACAAATTCAAATCTCAACATTACAAGGACAGTCCACTAAATCAGAAAAATGCTTTAGGCACGATAAAAGAGCGCCGAAATGAAATTCAGAATAAAATCAAATTTGAAAATAACAAGAATGTACTTACACAGATTTTTACTGATATTCCAGCTGGGAGGAACTTTGATATTGAAATGTTGTGGAATCTCCTACTGGGAAGATCAATAACCATATTGCGAAAAAGGAAAAATATCGGACAGAGCGAAGCTGCACTTGAGGCTAATTTCAGCCCGTCATACCTTTGTAATGTAGAGAACGGTAGGCATGCTGTCTCTTGTAGCAAAGTTGTATCACTGTGTTTTGCTCTTAAATCCGATCCAAATGAACTTTGGAGTATATTTCACGAGGAAATGGAGAAAGAAAACATTTACACTTATTTATTGAATGATGGGAAAACCAATAATATCAGCGTATCCTTTCTCGAAAATGATGCAGATACTTTAAGTCTGCCAATGGAAGATTATATGCATAAACATTGCCAAGGATGCCCCACAAGCCATAATTATTTCTGCCAGAATGATGACATAAATTCACTTCGGGAAAATCTAAAGGATAAACCAAAGTATGGCAATAAGAAGTTATAATTTCTTGAAATGTTAACAGGTCCACTATAGAAATTTTACCGGAAGTCGTATTCACACAAATCGAACAGTTTCATGATGCCCATGAATCGTGAAACTGTTTAGTTGTCGAAAACGTTGTTGGCAAATGCCCTCGAAAACGTTGTTGGCAATCGCCCTTATCAAAGTATGATCGAAGATGACTTTAGTCCGTCCTTTCAAGAACATTATCGTATCTCAGCATTGGACTGTTTAGGCAGCGATGCCATAAATTCTATTTGAAACAACTCCCTCTAGTGCTCTTTTTCTAATGCTGGAATGTCGATTTTCCCAACTTTTGTCCGAGGTAGCTTTTCCATAAATTGAATTTGTGCTGGAACTGCGTACCTGATGGTTTTTTGCAAACAGACATCAGTGATTAATTTTCGCATTTCTTCAATTTTTATTGAGGAGTCCTCCAACACAACAAAGGCTTTTACTATTTGTATCTTATATGGATGTGGTATTCCTATAGCCCCGACTTCTTTGATTCCAGGGATGCTTGCTATGATATCTTCGATTTGAGAAGGAAACACCGGCACTCCAGACACCTTGATGATTCGTTTGATACGCTGGGTGAAGTGGAAAAATCCATCTATATCCATGAATCCATAATCTCCTGTATGCACCCAGGACCGGCCGTCTCCATGCATATGTATTGCCTCTTTGGTTGCAGCTAGGTCATCTAGATATCCCATCATCACAGTTGGCCCCGTGACGCATATTTCTCCAGAATCGCCGATAGCAACTTCTTCTTCGCTTCCAGTTTCTACTATTTTCATCAAGATATCCGCTAAAGGAAGCCCAACGGTATTGGCTCTATTATTCCCGATTGGATTAACAGAGCACACGGTGACTGTTTCTGTCAGCCCATAACCCTCGCGCACCTGGGCGTTGCATTTGTGTTCTTGCAAAAACTGGTCGAACCGGGTTTTGAGCTCGCCTGTAAGGGTGTCCCCTCCGCAAAATACGGCTTTGAGATATGAAAGGTCTTGTTTTTGGACGCTTTTATTGTTCATTATGCCTTCCAGTAAAGTTGGAACGGCAGCAATGAAATCCGGCTTTTCTTTAATCAGAAGACTGGCAAGGCTTTCGGCTGAAAATTGTGGTACAAGAATCGCGGTTATTCCATTCACCATCATCGTATGCATTCCCATGCACAGTCCGAATCCGTGGAACAATGGCAGTATGGTCGCCATCGAAAGACCCGCGGGGTTTTGGATTCCTATGATGTACGGGCCTTGCAGTGCGAGCACATTTAAATTCGCCGAAGAAAGCATGACAGTCTTAGGGGTTCCCATCGTTCCGCCACTATGCAGATATACTGCACATTCATCGGGATTTATTACACGAGTGTAACTTTGTTTTGTTTCTATTAAGGATTCGTCTTTTAGAAGGGAAGCCTCTTGTCCGATAACATTTAAATTGTTTTTTGATGGATTTTTAGTAGTATCTTTAATGGAATCAAAGGAGGACTCCTTTAAAAGGTCCTTCCATTCCAACATTGTGATATCTTTTTTTACCTTCTTGATTTTACGACCTTTTGTGATATAGAATCCGACTTTCATAGCAGGAGAGAGATAATCTGGGATTGAACATATTATTGTGTATCTGTTCTTTGTTTTTGTCAGCATCTCTATGTATTTGGGCAGAAATGCATCAAGCACAAACAAACACGTGCTTCGGGTGTCCTGTATGTTATGAAACAGTTCGTCAGAGGGTGTCAGAGGATGGACCATGTTGGCTACAATGCCTATTTTGTTCAAAGCATAAAACGCGATGACCGCATGAGGTGTGTTGGGAAGGCAGATTGTCGCCACATCACCTTTTTGCATTCCCATTGCAGTTAGTGCGAAAGCCGTCTTATCCACAAGATCCAACAAGGATTGAAACGAGATTTTTGTTCCCAGAAATGAACATGCAAAAAGGGAGGGATTTGCATTAACAGAATCCACAAAAAGTTCGTACATAGTCTTATCCGGGTACTTCATTGTTGTAGGAAATCCCGCGTCATAATTTTTAATCCAAATTGGTTCCATTGTTATTCTCCTTCTCAAACCGGTTCGTTTCAATGGCGTAGGGTTTTATCCCATATTCTCAAATACAATTCTAAAAAAGTAAATTTATTATTAAAAATTATAACTGGGCGATTTTAGAGTTGTTGTTCTGTGATAAATGAAATCAAATCCCTTTTCATTATCGCTCTTGTCGCTCCAAACGCTTCCGGATTTTCATCTATTGAATCTATTTTATCAGCAATATCCTGCGAAGTAAATCGCAACCCCTTGAGGCTTGAAGAGACCTGTTCAAGAAAGTCCAGATCCAATGCATCGGAATAGATTCTAACATCGGTTATCTTGCCATCTTTGACAAGAAACTGCATTTCAATTCCACCCCATTCAAAGCGCATCTCGGTTTTAGCTGTGAAGGAAAGGGTCTGGCCATATTGCCATTCCCATGATTCATGTTTTTTGATCCATACCTGGAGTTGATCCATGTCGATCCACGATGTATCTTCAAAACGTTCTACTTCCATTGCTGGATATTCTTCCAAAAAACTCTTTTCGAGAGCTTTTTTCATTGCGTCCAGTGTGATTTCCGGCACTATCGCTGACAGGTTCGTCACTCTGGATTTAACGGATTTAATCCCTTTTGTTTCAAGTTTCGCCTTTGAGACATCCAGATATTTTGCTATTCTCGCATAATCGGAATTTATCAAAAGTGTTCCATGGTGGAGCCCGGCATCTTTGCAAATACTAAATGCATTCCCGGAAAATTTCTTGTCCTGGGCGAGGATATCGTTTCGTCCAGAAAGAACCGCATCGACTCCAAGGGATTTTACCGCCCGTAAAATCACAGCCGATGAACGCTTGGTGTCATATTCGGATCTGGGCGTTATAAAAGAGAAATTCAAGTTTCCCATGTCGTGGAAAACCGCACCTCCTCCGGTGCTCCGGCGTGCAAGTGTTCCGCCTTCCTCTTCAAGAAGACCTGTCCTGCATTCTCCCCAGGCATTTTGATTCCTGCCTATGACAACTGTGTCTTTGTTTTGCCACAAGTATAAAATATAATACTGGGTTCCTGCTTTGATGCCCTCGGACGTGAATTCCATCAGATATTCCTCCACGGCCAGATTGTGCCATGGATTTGTGGATTTTGAATACACTATAATCGCTTTTTCGTTCATAAATTTATTTCCCTCATTTCATGATATCAATCAAATCTTTTTGTGTTAAAGAATATATGATTATCTTATATCTTTTCATGGACATGATTTCTGGATTTTTTTAACTATATATACTGGTTCTCTGCAGTCAAATAATATGAAATTCCTTTGCGCTGTCGACTAGCCATATTATAGATTCCTTAACCTCTAATCCAGTGATATTTGTTATCGCCTGCGCATAGATGGAAAGTTGCTTGCTATAGTGCTGTTCAAGTTTTTGTCTGGTCTGGTTTTCGTCTCCCTTGATCATGTCTGTCTTGTAATCAACAAGAACCGCCTTGCCGTCTTCTATGAACCAGCAGTCGATCATTCCTTGGACAAATGTGGCATCTTCGGGTGCGAATCCCTGTTCGCCAAAAAGGCTTTTGCAATCAAGTTTTATTGTAAACGGAATTTCACGAAAAAGATACTTGGATCCTCTATTTTCTGCTTCATAAATCCTTCTTGCAAGACTACTCTTGAGATACCCTTCAAACTCACTGGTGTATTTTAGCAAATACGAGTGTTCCAGCTGTTGTAGCATCCCCATTTCAAGCATCCGGTCCATGTGTTTTGCTATATTTTCCGGTGTCGGGTTTTGCATCAATAACTTAATATCCATGTACCTGAAGAAGCTATGGACTGTGATTCCTATCTCTCTTTGTTCCAATGTTGTCTTGGTTGTCTGTGTCAAATCTTTCATTGTTGTATTTATACTGCGGAAAGGACTGATTGGCTCATTTATTTCTTGTGTTTGATTTACGGATTCACTACACGTTTCTTTGATTTCCTGGTTTTGAACCACCGTTTCAAATGTGGCTGGTAGCTTTATTTGCACCTGGTTTTGGTCTTGTAACTGTTCTTGTTCTCTTCGCTTTATCTCACTGACAGAAATTTTAAGCGGAGTCGAGGTAGCTTTTTCGAAAGGGTATTCCTGAACGAATCTGGCATTGTAAAGTTGATTTGCCATTTCTTCGGATAAACCGTATGAGGCTAAAACAGTTTCGCCAGAAATTTCATTCGATATTTTGCCGGATGTTCCATTTGGTATGTCGCCACATATTTTATTGGACATGTTGCCATTAATTCCAATCGACATGTTACCAGATTTCTCATTCGATGTGTTGAATGCATCATTATTGGACTTTATGCTTCTCTCAGATGAATATTTATCAGCATTTTCATTGATCCCCTGATTTTGGAGGATTTCTTGTGCTTTCTTTAGGATATCTCCATATCCTTCTACCTTTATACACCAGGATTTGCTATAAAAATGGGTTTCCTCTGAAATTCTTTTATCCTCGTCCGCTTTATTTATATCTATATTGCAATCTGTTTTGTCATCAGAGAAGTTTATTTCGTTATCGTCTCTTTTATGATTATATATATTTTCAGTCTCTTCATCATTTATATCCATATTACAATTTCTTTTTTTTGCAGTGAGATCTATTTCGTTATCGTCTTTTGTATAAGTTTGTATTTCTCCAGTCTCATTATCTGATTCTTCGTGCGATTGTATTATCGACAAAGGTGCAAGATCAACATTAGGATTTCTTGCAATCGACATTACTATCCACTCCAAAGTGCTTTTAGCCGACAGCGCAACGTGGGGTGGAAGTGGCAGTCCGGATGGAGTTTTTCTAACTCTATCTATCAATGCTGCAAGTCCTTTGCCGCTTTCAAAATCCTTGTTGCTACATGTTCCAGTGATAAAAAGTCGGCCTTGAGCCCTTGTCATTCCAACATATAATAGCCGCATCTCCTCGGCAAGCTCAGCGTTACGCATTCCCTCTCTCATTGCGAAAACAAGGGGTGTCGGGTATTTGAACTGTTGGATCACATCGACATAATGAAATCCTACTCCGAATTCCTCTGACACTAAAATCGCGTCTTGTGTGTCTTTTGAAGTCATCTTGCGATTATTCCCGACAATAAACACGACCTCGTACTCAAGTCCTTTGCTTTTGTGCATCGTCATTACTTTAATCGAATCAGTCTGGCTTTGTTCAATGGAAAACGGGGACTGTCCCTGTGTCTTTTCGTGGATTTCCTCCATGTATCGGACAAAAGAGTAAAGACCCGCCTGTCTTGACTGGTCGAAACCCCTCGCCCAGTCCTGAAACTGCTGTAATGACAGCACTCTTTGTGTTCCATCAGGCATTGCTGACGCATAAGCCAGAAAACCTGTTTCGACATAGACTGTTTCAATCAACTCGCTGACAGACTGGTATGCCAGACGGTCTCTGAAGTGTTTTAACCATATATAAAATTCACATAGTTTTTCTTTTAAATCATTATCCTGTCCTTGTTCGGCGTATAGTTCACAACATTCGTAAAAATATTTTGTTTCACGACTAGAGATTTTGATGGAAAGCAGTTCCTCTTCACTAAATCCACCTTTGAAAAGCGGAGATCTCATGACGCTTACAAGCGGGATGTCTTGCATTGGATTATCTAGGATTATTAAAAGGGCTTCAATAACTTTAAGCTCATACCGTTCAAGAAAGGCTTCGCTTTGCTCCTGTTCAACTGGAAATCCAAATGATTCGATTGTCTTGGCAAAAACAGCACATATGCTTTTGGTCCTGGCAAGAATTGCTATTGATCCGGGAGTTATCTTTTTTTCTTTTGATTCCTTTCCCATTGGCTCAATCTTCTTGCCTTTGTGATCAATCCTTATGTCCGCCGACTCTTCTTCTCTTGGTTCAATCTTTATGTCATTGGACTCAACATTTATGTCCTCTGACTCTTCCTCCCTTAGTTGGCTTGTCTTTACGGATTCACTTTCGTTTCCTACTGCTTCATTTATCTCAATTTCAAAGCTTATTCCTAACAATTCTTTGATTTTGAGTGCTACAATCAAGGCTTCTTTCTCATATTTTGTAGTCTCGTCTTTTGAAAGGAGTTCTTCTTGTGGAATCTCACATCCTACGTCGCTGTTTTCCTGTTCATCGTCCTGGGATTCAAATTCTTCAGAGCACATTGAATCGGATCCTTTATTATCAGCATCCTTGGCGCGCTTGGTGTCCCCGGCATCCTCGGTATCGTTGGTATTTGTTGTATCCTTTGTATTGGGAATTTCTTTGTTTGACAAAGTTGATGTGGCATAAGGTTCTTGCGAAATATCCACCAGCAAAATTTCTACTGGAGTTGAATTGTTATTTGTATTCTCATGGAAATGGGCAAGGGAATGTCCATCTTCATAATCGATTTCGCCAGCCTTTAAAGACATTAGTTGAAAAAACACGTCGTTGACTGCATCCAAAATCCCTTTGACACTTCGAAAGTTTTTACTTAACTCATAGATTGTTCCAGTTGCATTTCCATTTCCGTTTCCGTTTCCAGTAATATTGCACGCCGGTGTAAATGACTCTCGTTTTCCCATGAAAATCTGTGGTCTTGCGTGACGGAATTTGTATATGCTTTGTTTGACATCACCCACCATGAAGCAGTTTCCTTTGGAAATCTGTTGCAGCAGCGCTTCTTGGATGCTGCTTGTATCCTGGTATTCATCAAGATATATTTCTGTGTATTTATCTCGGTAATATTTCCCTGCCACAGGAGTTTTAAGAATTTTTAAAGCCATGTGCTCGAAATCCCCGAAGTCAATCATATTTGCCATAAGTTTTGCTTTTGTGTACTCTTCGTCAAGGTCTGTAAGGATTTCAAAGAACTGTATAATCGCAGGCTGCATAGTTACGAGCTCATTTACAATTTCATCCCTGGGTTTGGTAAACACGAAACATTTAGCAAATACAAATTGAGATTCGTACTTCGCCGTTCCAAATTCACCCGAGATATAATATAAAAGTTCCGCAAAAGTATTGTCAAAAAGCTCCATGAATACAAGTTTTTCTTCTGAATCGCTTTTAGTTTTTCGCAGATTCGGGATTTGTGGCTTGGTTTGAAAAACGTCATAGAGGTCATCCCAACCAATGTTTTCGTTTTTAGTAGTTCTTATGACATCGTCCATATAACGGATAAAATCCGAAAAGTCCGATAAGGCTTGCTGGTTTTTCTTTTTATCCTTGTACAAATCCGGATAACCAGAAAGTATATCTTTTAATTCATCCATGCCTTCTTCTGCTTTTTGTACTCGCAGAACAAGCCCCTTATACAACGTTTTGAAGCATTTAGAATGGTCAAATTCCATGATTGTTCTTGCAATCAAGTCATTTTGGCTCTTTATCCATCCATTATAATCAGGCATGCTCCGGAGAAACCGGTAAAATCCAAGTACCAGTTTCCGCACTGGTGCATCGTCTTTTTGCGAGCCATATGAATCAATTAAAAAGAGGAAGTCCTTTGTAAATTGCGTATCAGGGTTAGTGTCGCATCTCGTATAATATTTTTCGAATAAATCCTCCAAGGCTTTTGCCAGTAGGATTTCTGCCTCCCCTTGCTCTTCAATCCGAAATCCAGGCTCAAGCAGTATCTTGCCATTTAAATCTGTAACCTCGTAATAGAAGTTCCGCACAACATCCAGGCAAAATGCGTGTATCGTTGAAATCGAGCTTTGTCCTAGATAAGCCAGCTGTTTTGCAAGAAGGTTTTTCTTGTTGGAAATAGTATTGTCCTGGTTTTGCTCTTGAGATTCCTTCCCGAAATCGGCAATCGCCGCTCTTAACTTCAAGTCGATTTTTTCTCTCATGCTTTTAGCAGCGGCGTCGGTAAAAGTCATTACCAGGACATTTCGAATGTCAAGTTCGCCGATCAGAATACGTTTGACAATCCTATCTGTCATAACGCTCGTCTTGCCGGACCCAGCCGCTGCGCATACGAGGATATTCCCTAGAGGGGCGTCTATTGTATTTTGCTGTTGTTCGGTGTTTGCCATGACTTATGCGCCTCCCGCTTCTTATTTACAATTCTTCAGAAAAAGTTGATTATGTTTCGAAAATATGTTCACTGTCTGCTTTTCCAACAGGTTTTTTGATTTTCCCAAGTTCCTGTCTTATTTTTCGACAAAATACAGCAGATTTCTTAAGAGCTTTTCCGTCTTCGTCCTGCATTTTTTCCAACGGCTCCAGATATTGGAAGTCGTCGTATTTTGACTCGAAACCACAAATCGACATGTATTCGCAGTAGCCACAGGCGGCATCCTGGCCTTTGAGTTTCCTGGGATTGATATCGAACAATCCATTTAAAAGATCGCTTGATAGCTTCTTCATTTTGTTAATTGTATAACAAGAGGCGTCAATAAGCTCATCGGATTCCAGGTTTGTTCCACGCAGTTTAAATTGCTTTTTAATTTCATTATTTTGCTTGCGCAATATTGTTTGCATATTTCCATTTTCATACGAAATCATCGGACGGGCAAATTGCATGTATGCGGCATCGTATGGTTTTTGCTCCGGATATTGCTGGCAGAAGGCTGCAATGTAGCCTGGCAGTTGCAATGAGAGACCATGATACCACTTGTCGAATTCCACATGTTTGTTACCACTTTTGTAATCAATCACTCTAAAATATGATCCGTTAAAATCTATGCGGTCAACTTTGCCATTGAAAAGCAGCGGAGGAAATCCCGGCAATTGGAACGTGAGGGCATTATTGTTTTTTTGTGAAAAATCCCATTCCAAAATTCCAGGGATATACTCTTGTGGACTGAATTGATCAAATATAGCTTTGAGTGTCGAAGCTGCAAGCCGATAGGACGGCCTTCCTTTTGATGCATAAAATCCCTGGTCATTAAACGCACCAAGGTTGTCTCTCGATATTATTGTTTGCATTTTTTCTATTGAAAATTTCTCAAAATCCAGCGATTGGTATTTTTTAAGAACAGCCTCCTGCTCATGTAATTCCTGTTTTGACGTGTAATCATCAAGAAATTCCCTGACCGCGATTTCAACAATTCCATGGATAAGCGTTCCGGTATCCGATGATTGCAAAGTCCATGTCGCGCGGGGCTGAAGTTTTAATAGATATTTGGCAAAATGTGAATAAGCGCATGCGCTGTAAGTCTCAAGTTGCGAGACACTCATTGCAATCGGATTTCCATAACGTTGAGCTATTTTTTCTTTTGATAGTAGAATTTTTTCTTTCGAGTTTTTGTTACTGCGTTGCAATTCGACCAAACGTTGCTCAAATTCCTGCTTTTGGGTCATAATCCGGTATAACATTTCCCACTGTTTATTCTTCGTGAAATCAAAATCCAGGTGATTGATATCAGAATTTATAATTGCTTTGTTGTAGGCGTCAGTATCAGTGTTTGTAAATGTTTCTGGCGTTTCTTTTATTACCCCTAGTAATTTATGGAAAGCCATTGTTTTGCTGTAAATCTGCAAATCAAAGGGTCCTGGCGTGTTGTTCCAACTAATATTTTGGCAGTCAGGAACACAAGCCCTGATAAACGGAATAATTTTGGATTCCTGCTCTTTGGGCTCCGGGCATGAAATGTAAAGCCGTTTGGATGGCAGACAGAATAAGGAGTATGTCAAAAATTGATCCTCGTAATATTTGTCCGAAATTATAGAGGGAATATTGATTTCAAAATATTTTGAAAACGCTTCCCGATCCCTGTCTTTCAAAATGCCTTCAGCCGGAAATTTCTCCGGGTAGGCACTATCCGTCATGCCTATCACAAAAACCACAGGCGATTTCCTGCTTCTAATCTGACTGATTGGTGCAAAGTGAACCTGGTCTACAGCAGAAGGTATGGTACCCGATATTGCCTTTCCCATTCCATTTGCCAAAATCCCACGGAAAGATTCTAAATCAAGGGGTGTGTCCTTTGCAATTTGCTCCAATTGCTCCAATAACGACAATAGTTCGTTCCATGACTTCGTAAGTGCGATGGCGGAATCCTGCTGTTTTTCTTTGATGAGTGTATCAGATATATTTTGGATTTTTTGTTGTATATCTTCTGCCTGTAGGAAAATTCTCAAAGAGCGGCAGTATTGATTACTTGTGGCACTTTTTTTGCAATTGCTTTCAAACTCCAGAATATTTTCGCACAGGCGATTTCTCAATTCGAGCATGGCAGAGGTTTTTGACCTCATATCTATTTTGGAAGTTTCTAAATCATTTCCAATCAAACAAGACAGGATTTTACTATTTTCGTCTGCTTTTATCTCTGCTGCATTTTCACTATTCTGTATATGTTCTATGTTTTCACTGTCTTCACTGTTTTCACTGTCACTGAAAATTTCATTTGCTGCGAGGTCCCATTTATCACCAAACCTTGCATCATCAAACAACTGGGTTTTCCATTTGATTCCGCGTGAAAGCATAAATGTCTCCAGTTTGTCTATCTCATCCTGACTAGCGTTGCAAAGACCGCATCGCACATAGCTCATTAAAGATTTAAAGGACCAATTGTAAAGACACAGATCCAGCAAGCTTCTTATCATTCTTGCAAGTGAGGTCTTGCCTAGTGATTTTTTTTCGTCGAGATAATATGGAATAGAAGCCTCTTGAAAGATAGCATGGACTATCGCGTGGTATGATTCAATTCCTGCCGCTATGATTGTTATATCCTGGTATCTGAAGTTTTCGTCCCTTGTCAGGCGTTTGATTTCTCCAGCGAGTATGGCAATTTCCTCACGTTTCGTTGTCGTATGAATCAGTGTGACTGCCTGCCCGCCTTCTGAGAAGGATATTGGATTTTGGTTCTTCCAGCAGGATGCAATATGGGTAAAGATCGAAGATTCACCCCTTGGAACACGTTGCGGGGAGCTCTCCAACAGTCCATTTTTGACAAACCATGCCCGACTTTGCTGACCCGCGCGAAATATCGAATCTGTAACAGAACTGTCATATGCCAATGTGATTACTAGGTTACAACATTTGCCAAGAGCTTCTATCATAGCATATTCTTGTGGAGTGAAATCTCTGCTCTCACCGAATCCGACAATCCATATCTTCAGGCCAAACAGCCACTCCAGTTTATCATAAGGCCATACCAGGGTCTTTGCAAATGTGCCACCATTGGTTTCATCTTTTTTCATTTCACTTTTATCTATTTCAAATGACGATTTCATTTGAGACAGAATTGAAATATGTCTTGTTGTCTGGGTATAGTTTTCTTGTGGATCTTTAAGATTTGTCTCATTCAGCGCCAGATCGTATTCTTTGAACAATATAGCAAGTTCACCAGCCTTTTGAGCAAGAATCGGATCCGTCATTTCGAGGGATGCTTTTTGCAAACGCGGTGCGTCAATCAACACACGTTTCAAATCACCCATGACTGATAATATTTCTGAAACAAATCCCGGGGTCTGGCACAAATTTTTGAAAAGTACGAAATTGCTTTCTTGCTCTTTCAGTATTTTATAAACAAGCATCG
>Ga0209125_1001325_pt1 | contig 23752 bp, 18 predicted proteins | sample BarGraIncub1131A_FD_184503 | JGI IMG/M metagenome (GOLD analysis project Ga0209125, IMG submission 184503) | Arctic peat soil microbial communities from Barrow, Alaska - Barrow Graham LP Incubations 11-31A (SPAdes) (version 2) | ecosystem: Environmental > Terrestrial > Soil > Wetlands > Peat... | reverse complement strand
TCACTGGCACGTCCTGTATGCAACCATCTGTAATTACAGGACAATATGCAGCAAATAGTATGTAAAAGCAAGATAATTAAGAGAATTAGTCAAACATTTAAGCTAGTTAAATGAAATAACTGAGGATCGTTGGATTGATTGCCATAAGTCCGACAGCCTCCTAGGGGACCGTGGGCTTTCCCGGCAAGATCCCCTAGCCCACCTCAGCACCTCCTCAATACCTTTCTACCGCCGCGAATCCGCCACCCAGAGGGACAAGGATGAACGCCCCCTTGCCCCAGTCCCCGGGACGTTGCCAGATAAAGCGCCATTATAATTCCGGTCCCATACATTCGGGCTGGCGCCCGCATCCAGCAGCTTTATCACATTGCATTGCCCGCGGCTTGATGCTATCTTTTTTCGCGTTCGCACATTACCCCCAAGCACTTCCGAGGTTGTCATGAAAATACTGTCCAGATTCATCGTCATTCTCGCCCTGTCGTTCAGCGCCGCAACCGCTTTCGGCCAGGGGCTCGCCGACCGCGTGCAGGAATACACCCTGGAAAACGGCATGAAGCTCCTGATGGTGCCGCGCCACACCTCCCCAACTGTTGCCGCCTGGATCCGCTTCAAGGTGGGGAGCGTGGACGAGCGCAGCGACGAGCGGGGCCTCGCCCACCTCCTGGAGCACATGCTCTTCAAGGGGACCAAGACTCTCGGCACCAGGGACTTCGCCGCGGAGAAGCCGCTGCTGGACCAGATCGAGGCGACAGCACAGCAGCTCATGGCGGAGCAGCTGAAGAGGGACCAGGCCGACGGGAAGGAGCTGGCAAGGCTCCATAAGGAACTCGACCGTCTGGAGAAGGAAGCCGAGAAGTACGTGGTGAAGGATGAGTTCGCCGACCTCTATTCCAGAAACGGCGGCGCCGGCTACAACGCCTTCACCAGCAAGGACGGCACCACCTATCTCATCAACCTCCCCTCCAACAAGATGGAACTGTGGGCCGCCATCGAGTCGGACCGGATGCGCAACGCGGTGCTGAGGGAGTTCTACACGGAGATGAAGGTGGTGAAGGAGGAGCGTCGCCGCTCCTACGACGCGGAGCCCGAGGGAAAACTTTGGGAAAGCTTTATCGCGGACGCCTTCAACGCGCACCCCAATGGCCAGCCGACCATTGGCTGGATGTCCGATATCGAGAACCTCACCAGAACCAAGGCGGAGAGGTTCCTGCACAAGTACTACGCGCCCAATAACGCAATCATGGCGATCGTGGGCGACATCGACCCGCAGCAGACCATCGCCCTGGTGGAGAAGTACTTCGGCGCCATCCCCCCCGGAACGCCGGTCCCTCCCGTGGCTGTAGAGGAACCGCCCCAGTCCGGCGAAAAGCGGACCGAGGTGATCGGCGACGCCGAGCCCGAGCTGATGATCGGTTTTCACAAACCAACCCTCCCCGCTCCAGACGACTACGTCTTCGACGTGATCGACATGCTTCTGACCAACGGCCGCACCTCGCGGCTCTACAAAAAGCTGGTGCAGGAAAAGCAGCTGGCGACCTCCGTCTCCGCCTTCGCCGCGCCCGGGAGCCGCTACCCGAACCTCTTCATCATCAACGCTACGCCGCGCGCGCCGCACACAGTATCGGAGGTGGAGAGCGCCATCTACCAGGAACTGGAGAGGCTGAAGACCGAACCGATGACGCAAAAGGAGCTGCAGCAGATCCTGAACCAGCTGGAATTCCAGGAATCCAGCCAGATGGCCTCCAACGGCGGTCTTGCCCGGAACCTGACCGAATACGAGGCGGTGGCAGGAAGCTGGCGCTACCTGATCGAACACCGGCAGAAGGTGGCGTCCATTACACCGGCCGACGTGATGCGGGTCGCCAAGCAGTACTTCACCCGCGAGAACAGGAGCGTAGGCTTCATCACCAAGAAGTAGCCCGCCAGGTTCCTGGCTGCAGACATAAATTCAACAAGTTTTTTCGAGAGGTCATTCCAGATGAAATGCATGAAAAGGCTCTTTCTCACAATAGGGGCCCTGGGGCTTATGACAGGCTGCGCCTCGACCCAGGTTGCCACCACAACGGGAAGCCCCGCTGCGCTGGAGAACGCCGACCCGCGCACCATGACCTTCCCACCGCTTACCTTCCGGATTCCGCGCAGCGAACGGGTGCAGCTTAAAAACGGCATGGTCGTCTACCTGCTGCAGGACCATGAACTCCCGATTGTGAATCTCACCGCCTACCTCAACGCCGGGAGTATCTACGACCCGGCCGACAAGGTCGGCATCGCCTCCCTTACCGGTGCCTCCCTGCGAAGCGGCGGTACCAAGGCTACATCACCGGACAAGATGGACCGTGAACTGGAGTTCATGGCGTCCTCCCTGGAATCGAGCATCGGCGCGGACCACGCCAACGTCTCCCTGGCGACGCTCACCAGAAACCTGGACCGCACGCTCGCACTCTTCGCCGAACTCATGACCAGACCCGCCTTCGATCAGGCCCGGGTGGAACTCGCACGCATGCAGGCGATCGAGGCGATTCGCCGCCAGAACGACGACCCGAAGGCTATCGCCAGCCGGGAACTCAGTCGGGCGATCTACCCGGATCACCCCTTGAGCCGTATCCCGACCCTGGCTTCGGTTCGGGCAATCACCAGGGACGACATGATCGCTTTCCAGGAACGCTACTTCTACCCCGCCAACACCATTCTCGCTGTCTCCGGCGACTTCGACAGGGAAAAACTCCTCAAAAACCTGGAGACGCTCTTCGCCGGGTGGCCAAACCGCGCAGCGTCCTTTCCGGCGGTCCCCGAGCCGAAGGAGGACGCAAGCGCCGCGGTGCTCCACGTGCAGAAGGAGGTGAACCAGTCCGTGATCCGGATGGGACATCTCGGCATCGACAAAAGCAACCCGGACCTCCACGCCATAAAGGTAATGGACTACATCCTGGGAGGTGGCTTTACCTCCCGGCTCACCCAGGAGATCCGCTCCAACCAGGGGCTGGCCTACAACGTGGACAGCTACTTCGATCCCGGCCGGCGCTTCAAGGGCCCTTTCATGGCGGAGACCGAAACCAAGTCGGAGTCGACGGTGAAGGCCGCCACCCTGCTGCGCTCCATCATCGCCGGGATGACGCTGGCCGAGGTCTCCGAGAAGGAGCTGAAACTTGCCAAGGACTCCATCATAAACTCGTTCATCTTCGGCTTCGCGCGTAGCGACGCGGTCGTGAACCAGCAGGCACGGCTTGAGTTCTACGGCTACCCGGCGGGCTACCTGGAGAACTACCGCGACAACATCGCCCGAGTGACCAGGGCAGATGTGCTGCGGGTCGCCAGGAAGTACCTGCACCCCGATGCGATGAAACTCGTCGTGGTCGGGGACGAGAAAAAATTCGACGCGCCACTCTCAGTCTTCGGAAGCGTGCGCGAGATAACACTGGACCAAGTCAAATAGGAGGGGATCATGGCCACATGGAAATGCACCAGTTGCGGGTTCACCAAGGAAGGCAGATGCAAGCCGCAGAACTGCCCACAATGTAAGGAAAAAGGTACCTTTGAAAAGGCCGAATAGTCAGGAAGATCTGTTAACAAAGAAGGCCCCGTCATCGATGATGGGGCCTTCTTTGTTTTGGAAACTTGAGTTGCATGCCGGCCGAAGCTACCGTCCTGATAACCGGTGAGTTCGGTCACTTCCGCCCCGGCACCGATCCAGGTCGCGGCTACTCCCCGGTGAACACGGGGGGGCGCCTCTCCAGGAAGGCCGTGATCCCTTCCGCGTAATCCTTGCTGTCATAGACGGTGCGGCGCAGCCCCTGGACCCGCTCGAAGGTGAGCGGACTCAAGGGGTGCGCGCTCGCCAGCAGACGGATCTGCTCCTTGATCACGCCGATACTCAAAGGGCTGTTTTTGGTGATCTTTGCCGCCATCTGGTAGGTGAAGGTCTCCAGGTCCGCCTCATCCACCAGGTGGTTCAAAAGCCCCGCCTTGTTTGCCTGCTCGGCGGAGAGCGGCTCGGCCGTGAAGAACATCTCCTTGGCGAAGTTGACCCCCATGATGTTCATGAAATGAAGTATGCCGGATACGTTGTACGGCACGCCGATCTTCGCCGGCGTCATGCAGAACGAGGCGGACTGGCAGCCGATCAGGATGTCGCAGGAGAGCGCCAGGTCGCAGGCCCCTCCCCAGACGCTCCCTTCCACCATAGCGATGACCGGGATCGGCAGACTCTGGATCGACCTCAGAACCGTCACCAGCGAGTCGTTGTAGGCCAAGGGGTCGCGACCCGGGAGCGGTAGCTCATGCACGTCGTGCCCGGCGGACCAGACCTTGGAACCCTTGAGCGAGCGTATCACCAGCACCCGCATCTTCCCCTTCTGCAGCGCCCCTATCGACTGCAACATCTCGCTGATGAGAGCCGAACTCAAAACGTTGCGGTGCTCCGGGTTATTGAAAGTGATGGTCCCGATATTGTCCTGCAACTGGGTGGTGATGATCGACATGTGATATATCCTCCTTCCTTGAAAATGACCGTAGCGACCAAGACGCCGCGAGGAAACTGGCAGGAGCCGGAGCGAACTGAGGGAAGCCCGAATCCATCAAGGGCTCTCCAGAAGCCTCAGCAGATGATCCAGCCTGTAGCCGGCGGCCTCGGCACTCTCGAGCAGAAGTGCGCAACTACGCTCCGAAGCCGCCTGCGGCTGCCGCAGCTTGGCCGGCGCGTAGGGAGCGAGCCGGGAGAACCAGGCCAGGAGCAATTCGAAGCGCTCCTTGTTGAACCAACTGACCCCGCCGCTGTCGTGCAACTGCAGGAAGGAAGCGGCCACCGGTTCGGCAAAGAGCAAGCTGCAACTCTGCGCCGCTCCCTTTGCCCCGAACTCCGCCAGGAATGACTCGTGCTCCAGCAGCACCCGCAGGAGTTCGCCCCACCCTCCGGGGGAAAGAGGGTCCGGCTGTGGCGTGGTTGCCGACAGGGCCCCGAAGGCCTCCAGCACCGGACGGACCAGGCCAAAGGCGTCGAGAAGCTGTGCCGGCTTGGCCCCGGTGAGATCCCCGATCCGATGCAGGGCGAGGAAGGCACAGAGCAGGAGCCGTTCGCGGGAATCCCCAACCCTGCCGGAGGGAACTGGCGTGAGCGCTTGCGATATTTCGCTTCCGAACGAGACCAGGAGGACGCGCGGGGACACCCCTTTTGCCTGCGCGGGAAGTGCCTTCAGAAAGGCGGCGAGCAGCGACTCCAGGAGGGGCACCATCAGCTCCCCCTCGGAGTCGGGCTCCTGCGCGATTACGATCGCCTTGGCCAAGAAGGACCGGAGCGACTCGTTGGCAGGGGCGAAGCGCACCTGCTTCACCTCCTCCTCGATGCTCTCCACCCCGGCGCCGTTCAGCTTATGGCAGAGAGCCCCCCAGGTGCCGAACTCATCGTCCCGGATTTCCGTGAAATCGAGGAAGGCGTGGTATTCGTATCCCCCCATCTCGACGTAAAGCCCCTGCTCGCAGAGGTCCCGGCCGTTCCTCAGGTAGCTCAATCCGGTGGCGTAATCCTTGAAACTGTAGTAGAAGCGGCCGTCGCAATTGAAGTCGAGCGCCTCGCCGAGGCTCCTTTGCACCAGGGCACTGCCGCCCGCGACGTCCTTCCTAGCTGTTGCGCAGGAGAACCTGATCCAGCCGGCGGTGGAGGCGAAGCGGTTATGGAACAGGATGATCCCACGCTCCCCCCCGGACCTGTTGGAATAGGCGAAGACGTTCTCATCCACCTGGGAGCCGCTGAAAAAGTCATAGAGCACGAACTGCTCCGAGCCCGAGAAGATGTGACGCCGGCGCATCAACGGAAAGATGCTCGCCTCGTGGCGCGCCACCAGGGCCTGGTCCACCGGCTCGTCCCAGCAGGCGCGACGGTACTCCATGCCGTACTTCTCGTGGAACCCCTCGATCTGCCCATGTCCGAACATCGGAAGCCCCGGCATGGTGACCAGCAGGACGGTGGCGCCGAAGTACTTCCCCTCCTTGCCGAACTGCTCGATGGCGGTCCGCTCGTCCGGGTTGTTCATGAAATTAACGAAACGCTTCAGGATCTCAGGCTCGAACTCCAGCACGTTCTTCAAGGTCTGGCGATATTTGGCGTTTTCCTCCATCTTCAGCATGTTCATGAAGGCGCTGTTGTAGACCCGGTGCATGCCGAGGGTCCTGACGAAGTACCCCTCCATGAGCCAGAAGGCCTCGGCAAGGAGCAACGTGTCGGGGGCCTCGAGCGCCACCCGGTCCACCACCTCGCGCCAGAACTCATGGGGAAACACCTCGTCGAAGGAGGGGCGGTCCAGGCCGTGCTCGGCCCGGGAGGGAACCCCGCTGCCGTGGCCCGGAAGCGGGTACCAGAGCCTCTGATAATGCTTCTTGGCGAGGGTCATGGCCGCGTCGAAGCGGATGATCGGAAACTGGCGCGCCACATGGAGAATGGTCCCGATGACCGCCTCGCGCACCTCGGGTATCAGGTAGTTCAACTGCGCGGTGTCGTTCCAGGGGGTGCTGGTGCCGTCGTTGCCGTGGTAGATGTAACGCACCCTGCCGCTTTGGCGATCCAGATGCTTGAAGACGACCGCCGCGTCCGACTTGTCCCAGTACCCATCCTCGATGAAGAGCCCGACCCGCCCGTCGCTGGAGAGGTCCGGGCCGTTGAACTGGTAGTCGGGATAGGGGGGATAATCGAGCTGGATGAACCAGTCCGGGTGCTCCAGGGTCCACTTGGACTGAAGCCCGGTGTGGTTGGGGACCATGTCGCTGGCAAGGCGGATCCCCCGCGCGTTGCAGCGCGCCTTCAGGTTCTCAAGGGCCCCCGCCCCCCCGAGGTCGGCCGCGATCACGTAGTCGAACAGGGAGTAGGCGGAAGAGATCGCCTCCTGGTTCCCCCCGATGCGCTTGATCTGCTGGGAGGAGGGCGACCTCTCCCAGATGCCGATCAGCCAGAGCCCCGAGAAGCCCCAACGTGCCAACCGGTCCAATTCCGCGTCCGGTATCTGGTCCAGGGTGCGCACCTCGGTGGCGTAGCTCTTGGAGAGCTGGCCTAGCCAGACGTAGACCATCTTGGCGATCATCACCACGTTCGCCATCCAGTCCGCGTCCCGGGAAAACCGCTCGTACTCCGGGTATTCGCCCCCCGCGGCCCGGGCCGCCGCCGACCTGTCGAACCTGAGCACCTGCGGCTCACCCGGTCCGCCGCCGGCGAAGGAGCGCCCCTCCTGGGAAACGATGTCCAGGGCGGTCACGAGCTCGGTCAGGAGATCCCTCGGGAGAATGGCACTCCAGTGCTCCCTTATGTAGGCGATCTGCCCGCTGAGAGAATCGGGGGAGGCAAGCACCGGGGCCCGCAAAAGGTCCGGCAGCGTGAGCCCGATCGGCTCGAAAGGGGGAGCCTTGGCCAGGAGACGGTCCAGCTGGCCGGTGACGACGAGGTAGGGCGAGGAGGCCGCCAGCTCCGTCGTGTCGAAGATCCGGCGCAGACCGTTCAGCGCGCGGTTTTCCCCGTCCAGCCTCAAAAGCAACAGCTCGGCCGAAAGCGCCCCCCTCCTTTTGCGGGCGGGGTCGTCCCCGGCCAGAAACCCCTCGGCCGTCTGCCTGCCAAGGATCATGTCCCGTGAAGGGAAGAGCTCCATGAAACGCGACATCGATTGCGCCGCATCCCCCGAAAAGCGGGGGTAGCCGGCCTGGTCCATGATCTGGGCCAGCACGCCCGGCTGCTGCCGCTCGCAGTACTGTCCCGTCAGGTAGCGGAACACCCGGTTCAGGACCGAGTAGAGATGGAGCTGCCCCGGCTGGACGGGTGCCTCCGGCGGAACCAGCTGCCGGTTCAACCTGGCGGCGACGCGTCGCGCGTAGATGATTCCCGGCGCCCCGCCCAGTTCCTCAAGCAGGGTAGGCAGTGCGATTCTCACGCCGCAAACCGCCGAAATAGGTATGTCAAAAGGGAAATAGTCAGAGTTAATCAACCGCTGCTTCATGAAGCACCTCGTAGGGAGTAAACTGGCACAGCTCCTCCCTGGCGGGAAGAGACAGTCCGGTATGATACAATGGATTTCCCCGGCTGTCTTTAAAAAAAATGTTATTAAGCGTTTGGCATTTCGCCTCTTCCCGCGCGCCGCAGGGGCATTTACCCTTGACATGATTTGAGATTTGCCCTAAACCTATCGTTACCATTACACAAAGCATCGTTTTTTCACAGGATAACTGCCATCGCACCTTCCGCCTTCACAACTGTTCTCCGCAAGCACCGCGTCGCAGCCGTTCTGGCGCTCCTTATTCTCACCATCGCCATCCCGCTTGGCCACTTCGGCGTCTTCCTCCAGGTCCCCGCCGGGAGCGGCACGCGGTCGAAGATCGTGGAACTGGGCCGGGGCCGCACGCTGCACTCCATCTCCAGTGAACTGGAGTCCCAGGGGATCGTCTCGAGCGGACGGCTCTTCACGCTGTACGCCCGTCTTAAGGGAGGGGAGGCCAAGGTGAAGGCCGGGATTTACCAGTTCAACGACGGCATGCGGCCGCACCAGATCCTCGCCAAGATGCTCTCCGGCGACGTTTACCAGCTGCTCTTCGCCCTCCCGCAAGGGTACTCGAGCTACCAGGTCGCCGAGATGCTCGACAAGCGCGGCATCTTTCCTAAGGACTCCTTCCTCAGGGCCTGCCGCGACCGGAAACTCCTGGCGGAACTGGGGATCAGCGCCCCAAGCGCCGAAGGGTACCTATTTCCCGGCAGCTACAACATCCTGCCGGGCAGAAGCGAGCGCGACGTGGTGCGGGAAATGGTGCAGAGACGGCGTGAACTCCTAAGGAAGAGCTTCGGCCCGCGGGCGGCAAAGGCGGGCCTCTCCATGGGCGCTCTGCTGACGCTCGCCTCCATGGTGGAGAAGGAAGCGGTGCTTCCCGCCGAGAAACCGCTCATCGCCGCGGTCTTCCAGAACCGGCTCGAAAAAGGGATGCGCCTGCAGAGCGACCCCACGGCGCTGTACGGGGTCCGCGCCTTCGCGGGCAAGGTCTCCCGCGAAGACATCCTGCGGGTGACCCCCTACAACACCTACCTGATTCCGGGGCTGCCGCCCGGACCGATAGGAAACCCGGGGAGCGACGCCATCGAGGCGGTCCTCAGTCACCCGGCCGTCCCCTACCTCTACTTCGTGGCACGCGGAGACGGCAGCCACCAGTTCAGCAGCGACCTTGTCGCGCACAACGCCGCCGTGCACAAATTCCTCAGGCCTTCCAGCGCGACCTCCCCGGGGGAGCATCGATGACCACCCGCATACTGCTGGCAGAAGACAATGAACGGCTCGCCGCCATGCTGCGGAGCTTCCTGGTATCGCTCGGGCACCAGGTCGTCCTTGCCGCGGACGGGATAGCGGCGCTTGCGGCCGTCGAGAACGGCGGCATCGACCTGCTGATCCTCGACCTGAAGCTTCCGGCAATGAGCGGGGTCGAGGTGCTGCAGAAGATACGCAGGAGTACCTCCTGGAAGGATCTCCCCGTCATCATCATGACCGGGGTCTACCGGGGAGGAAGCTACGCCGCGGCGGCCGAGAAGCTCGGGGTGAAGGCCTACCTGGAGAAGCCCTTCAGCAGGGATGCCTTCCTGCAGGCGGTTCGCTCGACCATCGACGCGGCGCCAGCGTTGCGCCAGACAATCGACCTGCTCGCCGATCTCCACGGCTCCCGCGCCAGCGGCACCCTGGAGCTGGCAGGCGGCACCAGGATTGCCTTTTTGCAAGGTGAGCCGGTCTCCTTCTCATCCGACGAATTCATCACCTTTCTCCTGTCAAGCGGACACCTGGATCCTGCAGACCAGGGGGAATACCTTCCAAAAGGCTCGTCACGACTCCGGCTGACCGAGGCGGGGCTGCTGAGCTACGACGAACTGCTGGAGCAGTCGCGTCGATTCCTGTCAAAACGGCTCATCGAGGCGATCGAGGAGGTACAACCGGCCCACTTCACCCCGGAAAACCGTGAGATCGAGCTCCCACTCTCCCCCATTTCCCTACCGCGCCTGATGCACCTGGCGATCCGGGGCGGGGGGACGAAATTCGCGGCAGACGGCTTCCTTTCCAGGTTCGGCGAGCTCTACCCCGCCAGGACTCAGCAGTATTACCGCAGCAGCAACCTTCTCAGCATGGGCCGCGACGAGATAGAACTGCTTGAACTCCTGGCGCCTGGCCGCAGCATCGAGGAGATCGTCGCGGCCAGCGCGGACCGGACCGGGGCCGCCTCGTCCCTCGACTTCCTGATCAGGATGGGGATGATCGCGCTCCACCCCTACCCGGTGGCGGACGAGACGGTTGATTTCCCGCAGAAGAGACTCTTCAACCGCCCCATCGAGGAGGTGACCGAGGCGGAGGCCGGGACCATGAGTTTCGAGGACCTGGTGGACGAGGTTTCGGACTCCGTGGAGCTGGTGGTCGGCGAGGAAGGGATGGCCGCCCCGCTCTCCCCGAGCGAAATAGACTTCGAGCAGGAAGTCCAGCGCGACTACGCGGCGATCCAGGACAAGAACTACTATGAGATCTTCTCCCTCACCCAGGGGAGTTTCTCCTTCGCCACCCTGAAGGATGCCTACTTCTCCAAGACGCGCCAGTACTCCGCCGAAAAATTCATGGAACTCTCGGGCTCGACCCTCGCCCGCGCCCAGGACGTACTCTCGCATTACGCGAACGCCTACAACACCCTCTCCAACGTGGTCGCCAAGGAGCGTTACGACGAGATGCTCGACGCCAACGGCATCGGGGTCGGAGGGCGACAGGACGACGAACTCCAGGCCAACATCCAGTTCCAATCGGGCAAGGTATTCATCGAGATGGAGGATTTCAAGAACGCGGAGCGCGCCCTGCAGGAGGCCTACACCCTCGACCCGCAGGACGCGGCCACCTGCGCCTTCCTCGCCTGGTCCATTTACAAGAACCCCTCCAACGCCGGTTCCCGCGCCAGCCTGGACAAATGCCGCATGCTCCTCTCCAAGAGCCTCCAGATGGGAAGATGCGCCGAGGCGTTCTCCTTCCGCGGCTGGATGCTGCTGGACGAGGGAAGAGACGGCCTGGCCGAGGGGGAGTTCCTCAAGGCGCTCAAGCTCAACGCACGGGAACGCATCGCCCAGACCGGCCTGCGGCAGATCTCCGAGCGCCGCGAGTCGGACAAAAAGGGGCTCTTCAAACGGATCTTCGGCTAGCCTCCCTCGAAACCCGGCGCCGCCTCGAAGGGCCCGGTTTATCCTCCCAAAATGCTCCGCTACCTTAAAATGCACCCCCATTTCATCCGTATAATTTTCCTATACATCCCCACCTACTTGCTAAAACAGCGTCCAGAGCAGCACGGATCCCTTGCATAAGCGGAATGCCACACCCCTCATCCCAGCAGCTGTATAACTGCCCTATACATATTGGCTCCAGGGTGCAGTGAAACGCCGACCAGCGACCGCTCAATAAACACATTCAAATCAGTAAGTTGTGAAAATTATCCAATATGCGCCGATTCAAGGCACGTATGATGCTAAGTAGTACCGCATGACTCGTTTCTCCCGTTCTACTTGCCCTGAGGGGGAACGCTCTATAGATATCTAACAGTGGCAAGCAGGGCAATGGGTGGTTAAGGTTGCTGGCGAGGCCATGGCAGAAATGGCGAATTCAATATAGTACCTGGGAGGGATAAATAATGAGATTCCAATCGATGATCATCACCCTGGCTGCTTTCACAATCGGCATTTCCAGCGCATCCGGACTGGAACTCAAGGACGTCACCTTCAATACCGCGGGCGCGGGGAAGGTCGCCTTCAGTCACAACACGCATCTTAAGATAAACGCGGATAGGACCACCAAGGCAGGTTGCAAGACGTGCCATAGCACCGCCAAGCCGACTAACCTGCGCTACAGCATGGCGGACCTGGAAAAGGGCAAATCCTGCGGCGCGTGCCATAACGGCAGGACAGCCTTTACCGTAGCTAAATGCACCGGTTGCCACCAGGTGAGGGAGATAACCTATCAGGTAAAGCAAACCGGACCGGTGCATTTCAGTCATGCACGCCACCTGAAAACCATGCAATGTAATGCCTGTCACACCGAACTCTATGCGACCGGCAAGAATTTCACCGTCTCCATGGCGGACATGAAAAAAGGGAAATCATGCGGCGCCTGTCATAACGGAGCCAAGGCGTTCAGCATCAGCAAATGCGCCGGTTGCCATCCGACAAAGGAAATTGCCTTCCAGGTAAAGGAAACGGGCATCACCGTATTCAGCCACAAGAGACACTTGAAAGGGTACCAATGCAGCGCCTGCCATACCAAACTCTACGCGGTCGGCCCCAACAAGCATGTTTCCATGGCCGCCATGGAAAAAGGGAAATCCTGCGGCGCCTGCCATGACGGCAAAAAAGCCTTTGCGGTAGCCGCGTGCGTCAAATGCCACCCGTACGAGGATATAAATTTCAAGATCGCACAGGCCAAAAACGTGAAATTCAGCCATGCCTCGCACCTGGGCATGTACAGGTGCGGCGCATGCCATACCGGCACCTACCCGCTTAGGACCGGAAACAGGCCGGTCTCCATGGCCGAAATGAAAAAGGCCAAGTCCTGTGGCGCATGCCACGACGGCAGCACCGCCTTTTCGGTGGGAGGAAACTGCGACAGCTGTCACGCCCGCAGCTAAGGGCGCCTGATCGGTCAGACGGTAGGCGGCAATTCACAGCATATTTCCCCATGGGGAAACCTATTTAAAGGAGATCGCCATGAAAACGGAATCCAAGCATCCAGCAGCAGGAAAAGTTGCAAGTTGGTCGATCGTGGGGTTGGTGCTGGTCGGAACCTTGCTTATCTTTGGTGTTTCCGATGTAACCGAAGGGAGCGGGATCACGGCGAAAATCTTCATATTTTTCCTGGGCGCGGTCATCGTCGTCCAGGTCATCCCCGGCCTGATGCTGCTGGGAGCGATGTTCAAGGGGATCTACGGCATGTTCGGCAAAAAGGCAAAAGCAACCGTGGGTGAAGACAAGCAATAGGCGTGAGCATAAAGGTCTGGAAAGGACACGAGGTGATTTATGGACGAGCGAGGAATTATCATCGCGGACAGGGATGTTGGGTATCGCAACCAGGTGGCCGTTTTTTTCCGCAAGGCAGGGTATCAGGTCGAGACGACCGATACGGCCGTCCACGCCATGCAAAGTATCCTGAAAAAGCAGACTCCGGTCCTGCTGCTGGGAAGCGACTTCGACGAGAAGGTGTCTTCGGCTGACCTGATTCACCTGCTCAAGAAGTGCAACCGCCATCTGCAGGTCATCATGATTTCCGACGAGATGCCGCTCGCCCTGGCCCGCAAGGTCCGCCAGGAGGGGATTTTCTACCATGCCCTGAAAACCGCGACGGCAGGCGATTCGGAAGAACTCGGGCAGGCGGTCGCCTGCGCCTTCGAGAAGTATCGAGCCTGTGCCCAGGCCGATGCGCCGCAAGACTCCCAGGAACCGCCGGTGGTTTTCCAACCCGACTCAAAGACCGGGTCCGGCTGGCACTGGATCAGAAAGGCGCTGCCCTGGATCGCCGGCATGTCCGCCCTCATCGTCGGCATGAGTTGCATTGCCCTGGCGGCGGCGAAGATGGCGCTCGACGGCGGCAGCCTGGCGGTCTGGATATTCCTCGGTTTTAGCGCGTTGATCGTGGCAGGGCAACTGCTGCCGATCTTTCGCATCAAGCTGGTGCTGGGATGGGAAGAGAAACGGCAGGCAACGCAGCAGAGCAACCTTCGAAACGGGAAATAGTTCCTCTAACCCTGAAAATACTATGAAATCTGAACCAAAGGAGGCAGCCACGTGAAAGCAGCGACGCAACACCTAAGGTTCCGGCTTCTCATGACTCTGGCGCTGGGCGCATTAGCCTGCATCCGTCCCGCGGCCGGCCAGGACGGGCCCGGATACTCGTACGGCAACCAGACCGGGAAAAACGAGACCTGCTTGGCCTGTCACGGCAACGCCAGTCTGGTCAAAGGCGGCTTTTTCATCGACCAGACGCGATTCGCTCACACCACCCATGCGAGAATCGGTTGTCCGGCCTGTCACGACGCGGTATCCAAAGGGCACTCCGACAAGAACCGCACGCCCCGTGCCAATTGCCAGCAGTGCCACGGCGATATCAGCGGCGAATATGCGGCGAGCATCCACGCCAAGAAGGCTTCCTGCACCGGCTGCCACAACCCGCACAAGGTGGAAACCCCCAGGGAGATTTCCGGCCAGCAGATAAACCAGATCTGTTCACGATGCCACGACAGGTACCAGATGTCGGCAAAACATGGCGAGTGGCTCCCACAGTCGGAACTGCACCTCCAGATGCTCCCGTGCATCACCTGCCACACCGGATCGAAGAACTACTTCATCAGCATGTACATTGTCAGCAACAAGGGTGCGTCGCAGTTCGGGAAGCCCGAGGTGACCGGTTACAACGAGCTGAAAAAACTTGCGGGCGGCGGGAACATCCTTTCCCTCATCGACAGCAACGGCGACAACTATGTATCCCTCGCGGAACTGCGGAACTTCAACAGGAATCCGGACCATAAGTTTCTCCGTCTCCAAGGGATGATGACCCCGGAAACGGTGACCCACAAATTCGAGATCCTGGACAGCCGCCGCAACTGCACCTTTTGCCACGCCTCCGGTCCGGGAAGCATGCAAACGAGCTTCATCGCCCTACCGGAGAAAAACGGCACCTTCCGACGGGTGGCGGTTGAAAAAGGAGCGGTGCTCGACGCACTGTACGGTACTCCCGATTTCTACATGATGGGCTCCACCAAGAATAATTCGCTCAACGGCGTGGGGCTCGCCCTCATCTGCGGCGGCCTGATCATGCCGGTATGCCATGGATTCCTGCGTTTTCTGACGCGCAATAACAGAAGGAAAAAGGAGCATCAGTCATGAGCGAAAAAAAGATGATCTATCTCCAGCCGATACCCGTACGTATCTGGCACTGGATCAATGCCTTGGGCATCATCACACTCATAGTGAGCGGGACGCAGATTCGCTTCCCCGAATACATAACTATCCTGGGAAGCTACCGGACAGCCATCCAGATCCATGACGCAGCCGGACTCATCGTGGCGGTCTTCTTTTCGCTTTGGCTGGTCTACTACAAGATGGTCAGGAATACCCTGGACAAGCTGTATATTCCCGACGGGGAAGACCTGCGTCATGGCATTATGCGCCAGCTTCTCTTCTACTGTTTCTGGTACTTTCTCGGCAAGCCGAGTCCCTACCACGCTACCCCCAATGGGAAGTTCAACCCGATGCAGAAATCGGCCTATCTGGCGGTCATGTTCGTGCTCCTGCCGCTGGTGGCGCTCACCGGGATTCTTTTGATGAACGTGACTCCCCTCCGGGTGCTCATCCTGATGTCGGGGGGAATCAAGATCATCGACACGCTGCACTTTCTTTCGGCCTGTTCCCTGCTCGCCTTTCTCTGCACCCATGTCTACCTGGCAACCCTGGGGTCAACCCCCCTGGCGTACATCAAGCCGATGATTTTCGGGTGGGAAGAAGTGGAGGACCATCAGGAGCAACCGGATCAGGAAGAAACGGTCCTCCCCGGATACCGGCCAGTGCGCCACTATCCCGAGTACCATGCCGCGCCCTCGGAACTGAAGGACCACTAGTCTGGCAAGAAGGCAAGGGGTTCCAGCACGGACCCCTTTGCCTTTTCCCCCTAGCGCCCCTTTCCTCTTGACTGCTTTTCCCGGCGTTCCTTGACTCGACCACCGGGCAGGTTTGTCCCATGGCAGGACTCGGCACTCCATCGGTCTGCGGTCACGCGATCAGTGGGCCGGAAACCGCGCGCAGGGATGCGGAGAGCTTGCCTGAGAGGCTAGCTGCGGCGTACTTGCGAAACTCAAGGGATTGGACGGCATTTTCGGGGCGAGGGGAATGACCAGGGAGAAACGGAGAGGAGTGTTATGCCAACTCGTCCCCGCATGCAGGAGAAAAAGTTAGGTCGCTCTTGCAACGGGGAAGCGCCCGCGTCACCGCTCGGAATAATCCTTCACCGAGATTCCCAGACGTTTCAGCATGGCCTGAAAGTTCGGCCGCAGCATGCCGGTCTCCTCGGCGGCCCGGGAGATGTTCCAGTTGTTGCGCTTGAGGGCGCTCATGACGAAGGCTTTCTCGACATTTTCCACGGACCGGTCCCGGAGGTGCCGCTTCACTTCCTTGAGAGCCTCGACATTGGTGGGAACGTAGCCGTCAAAACCGAGAGGGAGTTCCGCTGTATCGCTGAGTTCCAGATTCTCCTTCCGGATGATGTCTCCTTCGGCAAGCACCACGGCGCGCTCGATGGTATTGGCAAGTTCCCTCACGTTTCCCGGATAGGAATAGCCTTCAAGAAACTGCATCGCTTCGGGTGAAATACCCCGCAGCTCCTTGCCGAACTCATCAATGAATTTGTTGGTGAAATGCCGTATCAGCAAGGGGATATCACCCTTGCGCTCACGCAAGGGAGGGAGCTCAATGGGAATAATATTGAGGCGGAAGAAGAGGTCTTCCCTGAATTTACCCTCGGCGATCATCGTTTTCAAATTCCGGTTGGTGGCTGCCACGAGATGTATGTTGAAAGGGACCGGCTGGGTTCCTCCGATCGGGGTAGCCTTGCGTTCCTGCAGTACCCGCAACAGCTTAGCCTGGGTGGAGAGACTGATATTGGAAACCTCGTCCAGGAAAAGAGTCCCTCCGTCGGCGACCATGAGAAGACCCATTTTGGTCTGTATCGCGCCGGTGAATGACCCTTTCACATGACCGAACAGCTCACTTTCAAGCAGGTTTTCCGCCAGCGCCGTGCAATCGACAGCCACGAAGGGGTGGTCCCGTCGGGGACTGTTGTTGTGGATGGCCCGCGCCGCCAGCTCCTTGCCGGTGCCGCTCTCGCCTGTTATCAGCACGGTGCTGTCGGCCGAGGCGACCTGGATGATCCGGCGATAGACCTTCTGCATCTCGCGGCTTTCCCCGACAAACTGGTCAAACCCGTGATGACTCTCGAGCTCCTTTTTTATATAGATCTCGTCAACCGAGGCGCTTTTCTGCTCCAGTACCCGGTGCACTTTTTCAAGGATCTGCTCCGGGGTAAAGGGCTTGACGATATAGTCCACCGCGCCGATTTTCATCGCCTCGACCGCCGTCTCCACGGTAGCGAAACCGGTGATCATTATAACCGGAACCTCAGGCTGCATGACTTTGACCGCGTTGAGCACATCGAATCCGCTCATGCCCGGCATCTTGAGGTCCGTTATGACCAGGTCATACTCTTTCTGCTTCAGGAACTCGATGGCTATGTGGCCGTTCTTGGCCGCATCGACAACAATGGCATCCCCTGCAAGGGTGCGGATTAGTCCCTCCCTGATCACCGGTTCATCATCAACCACAAGAATGTTCATTTAACCACCTTGCTTGGCTTACAATTACCAAAAAATTCCGGTTCACATCCAGCCTCCCAGCGCGTACCCTACCGCGAGCCGCCCCGGGACCATCATCGTGCAGCTATAAATAGCACCAGAGTGAAGGCGATGTCAACAAAAAGCCATGAAAATACACTTATCTATGCACCCGCAAGAATCAGGCATGCGGATATAGACAACCCGCCGTATTTACGGCAGTTATCACACCCTCCCAGACGCTCGTGCCACCACGTGTATGCAATGCCCATACACCCGCATATGCGACCAAACCAGCTGTTTTTACGGGAAAAGCTAGAGATTCACCGCAAGGTCCGCCACGAGCCACCCCGTTTCTGTATACCAGCAATATACAGAACCTGAAGTATCGCGACCATTCAGACCCCCTCGCTGCCGATCAGTTCCATGATACCGACAGGTTAACCGGAAACCAACGAGATGGCATGCAATATGCTAGTTAACAAATATCAACCTGATCAGCCCGCAGGCGAGGCGGAAGGGGAATCTACCGCAGGAAAGGAGATCGTCATGAAAGCCATAGGCGCGATATTGGTGGCACTGCTGGTTACCGGCGCACAGGCCATGGCGTCGACTGGCGCTGGAAACGACCAGGGGATGGGCAACTTGGCGACCTTCTTCGTCGCTTTTTTCGTCCTGATTATTTTCTTTCAGTTCATTCCGGGAGTCGCCCTCTTCGTGGCGATGGTTAAGGGGATCTTCTCACGGGAAATCAGGAAACCGGCAGAGGCCGTTGAAGCCGCCAGGTCAAATCATTGACCGTATTTCGAAAAAGTCCTGGACAACTAATGAACGGTCTGCCGGGCTATCAGGCCAGGCTTAGCTGAGAAGCCTTAAATTGGGGGATGGTGCCATGTTCGACAAAATCGCAGGTAGGGCTCTTGTTCCGGTAGGGCTGGCGGTTACCGGTTTTTTGATCGTCTGCTTCCTGCTGCTCTACACCTCCATAAAACATGTTGTAGTCAGCGATTCCGTCGGGCATGCAAACAATTTGGCGGGTATCGTGCTGAAATCGACCCGCTATGCCATGTTGAAATCCGACCGAGAACTGAACAACACCATCATTCAGAACATCAGCCAGCAAAAGGGCGTCGAGCACGTGCGGGTTTTCAGCAAGCAGGGGATCGTCGCCTTTTCGTCAAACGCGGGAGAGGTCAATCGACAGGTGGACAAAAAGGCAGAGGGATGTGTCGTCTGCCACGAGAAGATGGAGCCGAGGACAACCCTGGGAAACATGCAGAAAGCCAGGACTTTCAGAAACGGCCTCGGCGAGGAGATCCTGGCCATAACGGCTCCGATCTACAATGAACCGGAATGCGCCAACGCCGCCTGCCACGTACACCCGGCCAGCCAGAAAGTCCTCGGGACCCTGGATATCGGCCTTTCGCAGCAGGCAACGCTCGGTTCCCTCGCATCGATACGCGAGCAGATGGTGCTCTTTACCCTACTGACATTGATCTTGACCACGGCCGGCGTCATAGCACTGCTGAAAATGATCGTGCTCCTGCCGATGAGGAAACTGCAGGAATATACTGAACGAAGCGAGCTCGACAGCAGCCTGGAGCCTCCGGCCAATCTGCCTTATGAGCTTGACAAGATAGCAAAATCCTACTACGTTCAGCAGGTTAAATTACATGAAATTGGACATCAGGCGGCTCCAGCGGACGCCAGCGTCCGCCCGCCTGAGCAATAGCCTCGAACTCAACCGGACCTCTACGATATCGAGCGGTGCATGGAGCAGTCAATCAATAACCGACCGGAGAGTATGAACGACACCGCAGGCGACTCGCCCGCATCCCTTCGCCAGGGCCTTCTGGATGAGATAAAGCGTCTCAGACGGTTCTCCAACAGGGGTTTATGGGCGTTTTCCCTTTTCCTTGTGGTAAGCACGCTCGCCTGGCGCGGCTTTTCCGCCCTGCCGAGTCCCGAAAAAATCGCCGCGTCCCTGGGCGCCCCACCCTCCACCCAGGCTATCAGCCTCGTGCTGGTCCTGTACACGTTTTCCGCCATCATCCTCAGTCTCTCCCGGATGATGGCCGGCATCCAGCACCGCAGCAGCTTCTGCCATGTGGGGTACTTGAGCGTTTTCTATCTTTTCTATTACCTTGCCGAGGGACTGGCGGACAACTACTGGGCCGTTTTCGGCGCCGGCTTCACCATCCTTTGCATGGAAAGCTACCGCATCTGGAACTTCTGCAAGGAAGGGATCAGCAAGAAAAACGAGCAGCTCTCCTTCCTCGAGCGAAACGGCCGCCTGCCTCCGGACGACTCCCCCTTTCCCCAATAGCCCTGAGGGGCTTCAGCTCTTCCTGATTTACCCTGTCAGCCGCCACTCCAGCCGCGCCTGCACAAGAAAAGGCCCCGTTCAACAACCGGGGCCTTTTCCTGTAAGCGGTTTTTTGAGGTGGATATACTACCCCTTTTCCACCTTGACCTCGACCAGGTTGCATCCCCCCTTGAGAAGCGCGTTGGCGTTGAGATCCCTGAAATGCGAGGGAGCGAACAGGAGGCCCGGCTGAAGCCTGCCGCTGATTTTCGCGGTGGCGACCAGCGCGCCGGAAGCGGAGCTTACCTTTACCTGACCTCCTTCGACCACGCCAAGGCTGGCCGCGTCGCTTGGGTGCAGTTCGAGGTACCCCGCGGGCGACACGGTGAGGTTATTCTCGGACCGGGTGGTGGAGGTGCCGTTGTGAAAGCCGATCGGGCCGACCAGGAGCTGAAACCTCGGCAGCGCGGCGACGGCAGACGTTAGCACCGGCGCGAAGGCAACCGTCCCCTTGGCTGTTGCTGATCGCTTCACGACGCCTGAGGCATCCACGGCATAGCTCTTAGAGAGCTGCGTGATTTCCTTCATGAGGTCAGCGGCGTTTCCCTTTTGGACCGACGAGGTGAGCCGGCTGTAGAGCTCGGCGATGATATCCCCGTCCGACATGGCGTCTCCGGGAGGATCAACCGCCTTAGCGATCGCCTGCACGCGGTTGTCCGTCGTGGTGAAGCTGCCGTTCTTCTCGGCGGCCGCCGCGGCGGGGAAGACCAGGTGGGCGAACTGCTGGGAGTCTCCAGCGAAAATGTCCTGCACGATCAGGAGTTCAAGCTTGGCAAGCGCCTTCCTGATCCTTGGGTTGTCGGGGAAGCTTGCGAGGTCGCAACCCAGCAGGTAAAGGGCCTTGATGCTCCCCTGCTCGATCCCGTCGACGATGCCCCAGAGGTCCTTGCCCGGCTCGCCCGGCAGGTCCCCGGGGAGGCTGTCCGGGGAGACACCCATGTCCAGAAGCCCCATGCTGTTGTTCTTCGAGTCAACGGGGAACAGTCCGCCGCCCGCTTCGCCCGCCGAACCGGTGAGCATGGCGAGGTCGGCCAGTGCCGCGATCTTTGCCGCGGCATGGTCACCGCGAATCAGGTCACTGCCGAACAAGATGGCAACCCTCTTTTTCTCTGCCATGAGTGCCGCGGCATCCCGCAGGGCGCCCTCGGCAACGCCGCACGCCCCGGAGAGCTCCGCCATGGACAGCGCCGCGAGCTCAACCGTGATCTTCTCGGAACCGGCCGGAAGCGTGACGCCCGTCTCGACCAGGCCCTTCATGAGACCGTAGATGAGGGGAAGCTCCCGTCCCGGCAGGTTTTTCAGGTGCTGGCTGGCGAATTTTTTCAGCTTCACGTCGCGCATGTTCACCAGCACGAGCTTGGCATCCTTCTTGGTGACCGCGCGTATCACCCGGTATTCGGCGCCGGTCGCCTCCGCGTTCAGGTCGGTCCCGAAAACGAGGATCGCCTCGGCCTGGTCCAGCCGGTCCAGGGTGGCACTGGCGCCGGAAAAGCCGAAGCGCCGCAACATCTGGGACTGGGCCTGTGCGTACCCCAATCGGGCCTCGGAGTCGATATTGTTGGTGCCGACCGCGACGCGCAGGAACTTCTGGAACAGGAAATTCTCCTCGACGGTAACCCTGGGCGAGCCGAGGCCCGCCACGGCCGAGGCGCCGTTCTTGGCGATGATCTTCTTAAGCCTGCCGGCCGCCTCCGAGAGGGCGGTATTCCAGTCGCTGGCGACCAGGGTCCCCGCGCTGTTCCGAATCATGGGCGAAGTTAGCCGGTCCGGGGAGGCAAGATAGCTGTAGCCGAAGCGGCCGTTGATGCAAAGGTTGCCGCTGTTGAAGGTGGTGTCGTCGCTCGTCACCCGCTCCACGGAGCCGTTCCTGGTGTGGTACTCGATCTGGCAGCCGTTGCCGCAGAAGGCGCAGACGCTTGCCACCTTGGCGAAGGCCCAGGGGCGTCCCCTGAACTTGAACGGCTTGGAGATGAGGGTGCCGGTCGGGCAGGCCGCGATGCAGTTGCCGCAGAATTCGCAGTCGAGGGGCTTGCCGTCGACCGTGTCGATGACCGTGGCCTCGCCCCGGTTCACCACGGCGATGGCGTCGCAGCCGACCACCTCGTGGTCCACCTTGACGCACTTCTCGCACAGGATGCAGCGGTTCGGGTCGCTCTCGATGAGCGGCCAGTCGTAACGCACGGCGCGGCGCTCCAGGAGGGCCGAGAAGTCCTGCCGGGTCACCTTGAGGTCGTAGCAGGCGTCCTGCAGACCGCACTCGCCCGCGGCGTCGCAGACCGGGCAGTCCAGCGGATGGTTCACCAGCATCAGCTCCATCACCTTGCGGCGCATCGTCTCCAGGGCAGGCGTGGTCGTGGTGACACGGATCCCCTCCTTGACCGGCGTGTTGCAGGCGGTCATGGTCCGGTCCACCCCCTCGACCTCCACGGCGCAGATGCGGCAGGCGCCGGTCGGTGAGACCTTTTGCAGCCAGCAGAGCGTCGGGATCTTGATCCCCACGACCGCCGCGGCCTCGAGTATGGTGCTTCCGGCTTCAACCTGCACGCTTTTGCCATCGATGGTTAAGCTGACCATATAAAAACCCCAGTTCTATAGTTTCGTTGTTTCAGTTCGTTGCCAGGTTCCAACTCGTGCGCCAAAAGCGCGCTAAACGGCCACCATGGCGACACGGTAGCAGCGCAGGCAGCGCTCCGCCTCGCGGACCGCCTGGCTGTCGGCGAAGCCGAGCTCCACCTCGCAGTAGTTCTTCAGGCTCGCCCTTCCCTTGCCGTGGATCTCGCCCTGGTGCTCCCGGGCGGCGCTGTCGAGCCAGGGTACCTGCTCGTTCTGGTCGTAGACGCCGAGGTAGCTCAGGATGTCCTCCATCCGCTCGTCGTCGGTGAGCGAAATACCGCCCCCCTCTAGGTAGCGCGCCATCACCTTCGCGGCGCGGTGCCCGCTTCCCACGCAGGCCACCACGGTTAGGGGACCGATCTCGGCGTCGCCGCCGGCGAATACCCCGTCGCAGTTGGTGATGAGCGTCCTCGACAGGCTGTTCCCCATGCCGTCCTTGAGATCCTTTCCGTCGGCCCCCTTGAGCGGGATGTACTTGGTGACGATGGTGCTCCACTTGGTGGTGTCGATCCCCGCCTCGGCGGGGATGAAGGAGAGGTCCGCATCCTGGCCGATGGCCGGGATGATGGTGTCACACTCGATGACGAACTCGCTGCCGGGAACCGGCTCGGGACGGCGCCGTCCCGAGGCGTCTGGCTCGCCCATCGCCATCCGGATCAGCTCGACGCCGACCACCTCGTTGTGCTCGCCCGCGACCACCCGGGTCGGGAGCACCTGAAACTCGAAACGCACCCCCTCCTCGTCCGCGCCGTCGACCTCCCAGATGTCCGCCGGCATCTCCTTTCTGGAGCGACGGTAGACCAGGACCGATTCCTCGGCCCCTTCCCGGAGTGCCACCCTGACGCAGTCGATGGCGGTATTCCCTCCGCCCACCACGAAGACCTTCTTCCCCATGCCGGTGGGAAGGCCCAGGTAGACGTTTCTCAGGAAGTCGATGCCGCCGGTCAGGTAGCCGACGTACCCCTTGTCCTCGCCCTCGACACCCATCGGCTTGGAGCGGTGCGCGCCGGGTGCCAGGAATACTGCGTCGAACTTGGCCCGCAGGTCGGCGAGGCTCAGGTCCACCCCGATGCGGGTGTTGTAGATGATCTCCACGCCGAGCGCGGCGATGATGTCAATGTCGCGCTGCAGGAGCTGGCGGGGCTGCCGGTAGGGCGGAATGCCGACGGCGACCATGCCGCCTCCCAGGGGAAGCGCCTCGTAGATGGTGACCGGATAACCCTCGAGCGCCAGGTAGTAGGCGGCCGCGAGGCCCGCGGGGCCTGCGCCGACCACGGCGACCCTCTTGGCCTTTCTGGCCTTGGGGACCATGGGAGGGACCGCGCCGTGCTGCCACTCGTAGTCGGAGGCGCTCCTCTTGAGCGTCATGATGCTGATCGGCTC
>Ga0209125_1001324_pt1 | contig 23787 bp, 15 predicted proteins | sample BarGraIncub1131A_FD_184503 | JGI IMG/M metagenome (GOLD analysis project Ga0209125, IMG submission 184503) | Arctic peat soil microbial communities from Barrow, Alaska - Barrow Graham LP Incubations 11-31A (SPAdes) (version 2) | ecosystem: Environmental > Terrestrial > Soil > Wetlands > Peat... | reverse complement strand
GTGAAAAGCGATTTTGGACTGACCGACTCGGTTGCCAATCTCCTGCCGATGATGGTATTTTTATGGTTTTTCGTCCTTTCTATTCCAACGGGTCTGTTGATGAATAAAATTGGAAGAAAGAAAACAGTGGTCGTGAGTATGGTCTTTACTTTTGTTGCGATGCTGATACCACTGCTGGCATATACATTTACAACAATGTTGGTAACCTTTGCCCTTCTGGGTATCGGTAACACTATTCTTCAGGTTTCATTGAATCCGCTATTGACAAACGTTGTAAAAGGCGACAGGCTGACCAGTAGCCTTACATGGGGTCAGTTCATCAAAGCCATTGCTTCTTTCCTGGGTCCTATCATTGCAGGTTTTGCTTTAACAAGCCTGGGAAACTGGAAACTGCTCTTCCCTATCTTTGCTGTTGTCACTCTGCTTTCAACCGTGTGGTTATACATGACTACAATAGAAGAAGCGCCCATCACAGGAAAGACCTCTTCTTTCATCGAATGTTTCAGCCTGCTTGGAGATAAAGTCATTTTGATGCTTTTCCTGGGAATCCTGATGGTAGTAGGTGTCGATGTAGGTCTGAACACCACCATTCCAAAGTTCCTGATGGAGCGTTGTTTTATTCCTTTAGACCAGGCAGGTCTTGGTACAAGTCTCTACTTCATTGCCCGTACAGCAGGTGCCTTTGTGGGTGCCATCCTGCTGATGAAATTCTCACCACGCAAGTTTTTTATTATCAGTATGTTTGTTGCTATTGCAGCTATCATCGTAGCACTATTCATGAGTAACCTCGTAGCCTTACTGGCAATGATCTTCCTGTTGGGTTTTGCAGTTGCCAATGTATTCTCTATCGTCTTCTCTGCAGCCTTACAACGCAAACCGGAACGTGCAAACGAGATCTCCGGATTGATGATCATGGGTGTTTCGGGTGGAGCCCTCTTTCCATGGTTAATGGGAGTTGTTTCAGATTCATATCAAAGCCAGGGTGCTGCTTTTGTAGTTCTGCTGGGCCTGTTGTGCTATCTGCTCTTCCTTGCCTTTAGCATGAAGAAAGCGTAATATTTTATTGCCGATTTTATTTTCAATATGTAGAGACGCAAAATCTTGCGTCTCTACATATTGAAAATAATTCATAATTTTCTTAGAAACATTTTTTTATTTAAAGATTAAACAGAATGACAAAAGTTGGATTGTTTGGAATAGGCCTCGATACTTACTGGGCGCAATTTGAAGGATTGCTCGATAACCTTACGGGGTATCAAAGCAGTATTAAACATAAAATTGAACAGTTCGGTATCGAAGTCATCGATGCTGGAATGGTTGATAATCCTGTGAAGGCACAAGCTGCTGCTGAATTTCTTAAAAAGAATGATGTAGAAATAGTGTTCCTTTACGTCTCAACCTATGCCCTCTCTTCAACAGTATTACCCGTTGCCCAGAAAGTAAAGGTTCCGGTTATCATCCTCAATCTTCAACCCGTCCCTACTTTGGATTATGCAAAATTCAATGCGCTTGAAGACAGAGGAAAGATGACAGGCATCTGGCTCGAACATTGTCAGGCATGTTCAGTACCTGAGATTGCATGTGTTTTTAACCGTGCAGGGATTCAATATGATTTTGTAACGGGATACCTTGAAGACAAACAAGCCTGGATCGAAATCGGAAACTGGGTTGCTGCAGCTAAAGTGGCAGCAGCCATGCGAACCAACAGATTGGGAATTCTGGGTCATTACTATGGTGGAATGCTTGATGTTTATACTGACACCACATTACAGTCTACCGTCTTTGGCACACACATTGAGCTATTGGAAATGTGTGAGTTGAAGAAATTGAGAGACGAAGTCACGCCTGAAGAGATACAGCATAAAATCCTTGAGTTTCAGTCAACCTTCGAAGTGGCTGAAGAATGTGAACAGGATGAAATTATACGTGCTGCCCATACATCTGTAGCGTTGGACAAACTCATTGCGGCCCATGACCTGGGATCTATGGCTTATTATTATGAAGGTGTGGCTGGCAATGAATATGAAAATATTGTAACTTCGATCATAGCCGGGAATACTTTACTGACAGGAAAAAACATACCAGTTGCCGGTGAATGTGAAGTGAAGAATGCACAGGCCATGAAGATCATGTCCGAACTGGGAGCCGGAGGCTCATTCAGCGAATTCTATCTGATGGACTTTAATGATGATATCGTGATGTTGGGTCATGATGGCCCTGCTCATTTCGCCATAGCCGAAGGAGGAGTGAAACTCGTTCCGCTGCCCCTGTTTCATGGCAAGCCTGGGAAAGGGCTATCCATCCAGATGAGTGTAAAGCATGGCCCTGTCACTCTGTTATCAGTTGTAGAAGGAAAAGAGGGACTGTTTTTATTGACCGCTGAAGGACAATCTGTAGAAGGACCTGTTCTTAATATCGGAAATACCAACAGCCGTTACCGTTTTTCAATTGGTGCCCGGGAACTGATGAACCAATGGTCTAAGAAAGGCCCCGCCCACCATTGCGCTATTGGCGTTGGACATGTAGCCGATAAAATTGATAAGTTAGGAAAAATCCTTGGAATTGAAGTAGTGAAAATCTGCTAAACAGATGTTGAAATATTTCAGGAATTATACCTTATAATATAGTACTAATAAATAGGCACTGTTGAGTTTCGGATTATCAGGTTTGTAGTCAGGACAATTGTCTCTTTATCAACCCTTTCATCCGAACGCAATTTATGGAGCAGAATCTCCATAGACCTGCGTCCCATGACATCACCGGGCTGAGAGATTGTAGTCAGCATAGGATCAAACATATGTGCAATATCCTCATCACCGAAACCAACAACTGCTACCTGTTGCGGCACATTATATCCACGTGCTTTTAAAGTCTTGATAACTCCGATTGCCGTAAAATCATTTACTGTAAAGATGGCATTGAAATCAATACCTGAATCTACCAATTGATTAACTCCATGGATTCCAGTGTAAAAATTATCGGCAGAAATGACAAGATCTTCATCATATTCAATACCATAATCAGCCAGGGCCTGTTTATAACCATTAAACCGATTCTTCCCGATAAGCCTGTTTTGTGGTCCTGAGAAATGAGCAATGCGTCTTTTACCTGTTTTGATAAGATGTTCTACAGCAGAATAAGCACCACCAAAATCATCGATCACAACATAATCAGACTCAAAATCTTCTATGATACGATCGAAGAAAACTACAGGAATCTCTTCTTCCTCTAACTTTCTGAAATGTTCATAGTCGGAAGTCTCTTTTGAAACCGATACCAACAAACCATCAATTCTTCCATCCATGAAAGCATTGACAGCTGCGACTTCCTTGTCATAGCTCTCATTGGTCTGACAAACCATAACATTATATCCGTTCTGATTTGCAAGATCCTGTATACCACTGATTACCGTTGAAAAAAAAAAATGAGCTATCTCAGGAATCACAACCCCTACTACATTACTTCTTCTGTTTTTCAGACTCAATGCGATTGCATTGGGTTTATAATGCAATTTAGCGGCTAGCGTATTTACCTGAAATTTCGTATCCGGACTGATATCCGGATGATCTTTCAATGCCCTTGAAACAGTTGAAGGTGAAACGCCTAATTCACGTGCAATGTCTTTTATCGTTGCGGGATGAGACTTCATAAAACTTTTACTTATGCAAACAGAAATAATAATTGTGTTCGAGGTTAAATGTACAATTATTTTATTTCCCAACATTACTCCTAACAAAAAAACAATCATCTTATGCCAATTCATCTGAAATCTGAAGACAACATAAATTGATTTTTCAGCCAATAATCATAATCATTTTAAATTATCCCAAAATGACAAAATAACCATTTTGACTAAAAACATTTACAATAAACTATTGTTCTGTCAATTACAAACATTTTTTAATTATTAACATTTTTTTACAAAAGGAGTAAAAAGATGATAAAAAAGCTACTCAAAGAACCCACAAAGAGCATTTTTTACAAAAAAAAGGCTTTCTAATTACAAATTTGGTCAAATTCAATAAAGAATTAATGTTCCGCAAACGTTTGCGACGTCGTTTACGATGATTTTCAGGGGTTTAAATGAATAATTAGTATTTTTTTGTTCTATATTTGGATCCGAAATCGGCCTTAGAACACCAGCTAAGTTTAATTAAACAAATTAAAAAAATGAAGAAGCAATACCAATTAATCAAAAGGTTATCGCTCCTAGCATTTTTCTTCCTGTTAACAACAGGAAGCCTTATGGCACAGGAGAATTTTAAAGTATCGGGAAAGGTAACCGATGCTAAAGATGGTACACCACTTGTGGGAGTGACCGTCTCAGTTAAAGGAACCCAACAGGCTTCCATCACAAATTATGATGGAACATTCACAATGCAGACTTCAAGTACTGCTACTTTGGTTTTTTCATACGTCGGGTATACAAAACAAGAAGTACCTGTGAATGGAACAGCATCATTTAAAATTGCACTCGAACCAACTACAAATGTATTGGGAGAGATTGTTGTAGTAGGTTACGGTACAGTTAGGAAGACAGACGCTACCGGATCAATTACGGCAGTTAGCTCAAAAGACTTCAATAAAGGAGCTATTACATCTCCCCAGGATCTATTAGTCGGTAAAAGCACAGGTGTTGTGATCACAAATAGTGGTGGTGCACCGGGTGCCAATGCTACAATCAGAATCCGTGGTGGTTCATCTTTGAATGCCAGCAACGATCCTTTGATCGTTATTGATGGTGTTGCTATTGACAACAAGAGCATTCCCGGATTGGAAAACCCTCTAACTACTATTAACCCAAACGATATTGAATCGTTTACGGTTTTAAAAGATGCTTCATCAACCGCAATTTATGGTTCAAGAGCTTCTAATGGTGTAATCATCATCACGACTAAAAAAGGAAAAGAAGGCAAGATGGAACTTACTTATAACGGAAGTGCTTCCGTAAGTTCCGCACCAAAATTCATGGATGTATTCACAGGTGACGAATATCGTGCATTAGCCAAAAAACTACTTGCTTCAGGACTTTCTGGTTTATCAGCAAGTGCGCTGACTCGATTAGGAACAGCAAATACAAACTGGCAAAAAGAAATTTACAGAACTGCCATTAGTCAGGATCACAGTTTAAGTGCTTCTGGTTCTTACATGAATACACCTTACCGTGTTTCTATAGGTTTTACAGATAACAATGGTATTTTAAAGACTACCAATCTCAAGAGGAATACAATGGCTATTGCTTTGGATCCAACATTCTTTGACAATCATCTTAAAGTAAGTTTAAATTTAAAAGGTGTATATACAAAAGAAAATTTTGGAAATTCTGGAGCAATCGGGGGAGCAACAAATTTTGATCCAACGCAACCTGTTATGAATGGAAATACCGCATGGGGTGGTTACTTCACTTGGGCTGATCTCACAGCCAATCTTCCTAACGGATCGATGGATCCAAACGGACACCCAAATGGCATTGGACCATCAAACCCTGTTGCCCAACTGAACCAAACGGATAACACATCAAATGTGTACAGAAGCATTGGTAATTTGAATTTAGATTATAAATTGCATTTCCTTCCTGATTTGAGTGCAAAACTAAATCTGGGTTACGATTATTATGACAGTAAAGGTCACAATTATCAACCAACTAATGCTGCATTTACAGTTGCTGGTGGCACAGGTTACAAAAATGATTACTCTGGCAAAGGTAAAACTCAACTATTAAACTTCAATCTACAGTATATAAAGGATCTCCCAACCCTTAAAAGCAAATTAGATGTTTTGGCAGGTTACGAATGGTCGCATTTCTGGTCAACAAGCTACAATTGGACCAAATCATCCACAACAACAAACGATCCTCAAAATTTTCCAACTGAACATTTCCTTGTTTCATTTCTGGGTAGATTAAACTATACTTTAATGGATAAATATCTGTTAACAGTTACATTACGTGATGATAATTCTTCCCGTTTTGCTCAAAGCCATAGAGAAGGGTTATTCCCATCTGCAGCATTAGCATGGAAAATCAAAGAAGAATCATTTCTTAAAGATGTTTCAGTTATTTCTGAATTTAAACTTCGCTTAGGTTATGGTGTTACCGGACAGGAAAATATCCCAGGAGGTGACTACCCATATATGCCTGTTTATCGCTTAAGTACAAGTACAGCACAATATCAGTTTGGAAACACTTTCATCAGTACTTATCGTCCCGATCCATATGATGCTAACATTAAATGGGAGTCAACAATAACTAAAAACATTGGTCTGGATTTTGGATTTTTCAATAGTAAGCTAACTGGTTCTATTGATGCCTATAAGAGAACGACAAATGACCTTATTGCAAATATCCCTATTGCTTCCGGAAGTAATTTTTCAAATTTTCTAATTACGAATGTTGGTAATCTTGATAATAATGGTGTTGAGTTATCTTTGAATGCACAAGTTATTGCAAAGAAAGACATGTCGTGGAATCTTGGCTTTAATTTTTCTTACAATGAAAACAAAATCACCAAACTCTCCAAGACCAATGACCCAAATGCAGGTTATGCGCCAACTACAAGCGTTATTAATGGTGGAGTAGGTAATTACATTGAATTTATTGCTCCGGGTTATCCTAATAATTCATTTTCTGTCTTCCAACAAGTATATGGGTTAAATGGTATGCCAATCGAAGGTCTATATGTAGATAGAAGCGGTTTGGGTGGTGTTGTAACAAGTAATAATGCAAATAAATACCACTACAAACAACCTGCTCCTGATCAAACCATAGGTATTTCTTCAAGATTTACCTATGAGAAATTTGACTTTTCTTTTGCTGGCCGGGCAAGCATTGGAAACTATGTTTATAACAATTATGCATCGTCACAAGCTTCCTATGGTAATTTATACAGCCAATCCGGATTCTTCTCGAACATTCCAAAGCAGGTATTAAACACTGGATTTAAGACACTCCAATACTTCTCCGATTATTATGTTGAAAACGCATCATTCTTCCGTATGGACAATATAAGTCTTGGATATAATTTTGGAGAAATTTTAGGTCAGAAACTAAAAGCCCGTTTAAGCTTTACTTGTCAGAATGCTTTTGTAATTACAAAATACAAAGGATTGGATCCTGAAGTTGCCAACGGTATCGACAACAATGTTTATCCTCGCCCAAGAGTCTTTTTACTTGGCGTAAATCTTACTTTTTAACTTTAACGAGGAAAAAAAATGAAAAAATATAAAATATTATCATCAGCCCTCTTTATTATGGCTTTGATGATGACTTCATGTCTCAAAGACTTGAATGTGACTCCCCTTGATACTAAAATCACTACTTCCGCTACAGTTTACAGTACTCCTTTAGCATATAAAGAAGGTTTGGCAAAGCTTTATGCGACCTTATCTATTAGCGGTCAACAGGGTCCTGCAGGACAAGCGGATATTCTCGGTATAGATGAAGGTTTTGGAAATTATCTTCGTCAATACTGGAACTGTCAGGAATTAACAACCGATGAAGCTGTAATGTGTTGGAATGATGCCTCAATCAAGAATTTTCACTGGCAAACATGGGCTGCTTCTGATGTATTTATTGGCGCTATCTATTCCCGAATTATGTACACGGTTTCACTTTGTAATGAATATATCAGGGCAACTGCCGGAAAAACCGATCCTGATATCATCAAATACAATGCAGAAGCTCGTTTCCTAAGAGCATTGGCCTACTATCATGCAATTGACATGTTTGGAAACCCCTCATTTGTTACTGAAGCTGATTTACCCGGATCATTTTTCCCAAAACAAACAACTCGCGCTACATTGTTTACTTATGTTGAAAGTGAATTAAAAGCACTTGAAACTTTGTTGGGAACTCCTAAATTTGAATATGGAAGAGCGGATCAGGGTGCTGATTGGACATTACTTGCAAAGTTGTATCTGAATGCTAAAGTTTACACTGGAACAGACAGATCTACCGATTGTATCACTTATTGTAAAAAAGTTATTGCCTCTAATTATTCATTGAGTCCAAAATACCTGAATAACTTCCTGGCAGATAACAATACAAGTCCTGAAATGATTTTCGCAATTGAATCTGATGGTTTACACACACAAACATATGGAGGAATGACCTATCTGGTTGAAGCTGCAATTGGTGGGACGATGCCTCCAACTTCTATGTTCGGTATGGGTAGTGGCTGGGCTGGTATCAGAACAACCAGTGCATTTGTCACAACCTTTACCAGAAATTCTGACGTGCCAACAACTGACGCAATAAAAGCGGGTACATCTAAAGATTCCAGAGCACTATTCTGGACAGATGGACAATCATTGGCAATCAATGATATCGGACAATTTACAGATGGATGGGCAATTACCAAGTTCAGAAATGTAACATCTACAGGTGTTGCAGGCTCAAACCCTGGTTTCGTCGATACAGATTATCCATTATTCCGTTTGGCCGATGTTTACCTGATGTATGCAGAATCAGTTTTAAGAGGCGGTACTGGTGGCGATGCAACAACATCACTTGGTTATGTAAACGCAATCAGAACCAGAGCTTATGGTGGCACAACAGGTAATATCACAAGTGCACAGCTTAATCTTGCCTTTATTATAGATGAGCGTGGTCGTGAATTGTACTGGGAAGGCTATAGAAGAACAGACCTAATCAGATTCGGTGAATTCACTACAGCCACCTACTTGTGGCCTTGGAAAGGTAATGTTGCAATCGGGGCTGCTACACAGGATTTCCGCAATATTTTCCCAATTCCAACTGCTGAATTAGGAGCTAATCCAAATCTTGTTCAAAATACTGGTTATTAATATTTACAGATATGAGAAAACTAATTTTATTTTTAATCACTATAATTGGTGTAACTTTTATGACATCCTGCAAAAAGGATGAAGTAAGAGCAGTACTGAGCACTAATTTTACGGCACCTGTGATCACAGCAGGTCTCACCAATAGCACAACACCTATTGTGCTAAACCAGGCCAACAAGAATGTATCTTTCGATATCATTTGGTCCGGCGCATATTATGGATTCAGAGGATCTGTCACCTACACACTTCAGGTGGATAAAAAAGGCAATAATTTTGCTGCTCCAATAAGCCTGGGTTCACCTGCAAATACTGTATTAAACAGCACTTATGCTATTTCGATGCTTACCAACGATTTCAACAATAAACTGTTGTTAATGCAGGTAAATCCGGAAATCCCTGTTGCAGCTCCTCTGGAGTTCAGGGTAAAAGCTTACATTAGCGACAGTGTGCCTGTTATTTATTCACCTGTTATCAGTGCTACATACACACCTTATTATATTCCTATTATTTACAATAAGGTTTATGTTCCAGGAGATTATCAGGGATGGTCACCAGGTGATCCTTATCTGGCATCATTGGACGGAAGTAGTAAATATGAAGGATATATTAATTTTACTTCAACCGGTGGATTAAAGATTACATCTGATCCTGATTGGAATCACACAAACTGGGGAGCTGGAACTGGAGCCGGTACTTTAAGTACTACCGGTGGTAATATTACAATTCCCGGAATTGGCTATTACAAGGTTAATGTAAATACCACCGACTTAACAATTTCTACCATGTTAACTACATGGACATTAATTGGTGATGTAACAGGACCCGGTTACAACTGGAGCAACGACATGGTATTAACTTATAATACTACGACCAAAGTATGGAGTGGCACTGCTGATCTCCACGCCGGATCGTTCAAATTCAGGGCAAATCAAGCCTGGAGTTTAGCTTACGGTAGTACTGTTGCAGGTAAACTGGATCCTAATGGTGGCAATATACCATTACCAGTTGCCGGAAATTACACGATTACATTAAACTTTAGTGTACCTCCAATTTACAGATACACGATTGTTAAAAATTAATTAAACTGATTGAAAGATAGTGGAAGGGAAACTTTCCACTATCTTTTTTTTTCATAACATCACCTTTCTCTATACGTTATTTCTTTTTAATAACATTACAATGAAGAAATCCCTTTTCATTTTCCTTTCTTTTTTTCTGATAGTAAATACTTATTCTCAGGTCACAACGGTTCCTGCCCTTCCAACGGCCAGTGATTCTGTAACAGTAATTTTTGATGCTACTCAGGGAGATAAAGGGTTGATGGGTTATACGGGTAATGACGTTTACGCACATACTGGTGTAGTTACGGATCAAAGTGCTGGACTATGGAAATACGTGATTTCTGCCTGGAATGTAGATATTCCAAAAGCAAAAATGACTTCATTGGGTAACGATAAATGGCAACTTAAAATCGGTCCAAGCATCAGGGCATTTTATGGTGTTCCGGCTGGGGAAAATATTCTTAAATTGGCATTTGTTTTCAGAAATACTGGCAGTACTAAGACTGGTCGTGCTACAGGAGCCGCTGATATTTTTTATACTGTTTATGCAGCAGGTATAACTGTTTCTATTGCCCAACCCACGAAAGGATCCATATTTACATCAGGAACCTCAGTTCCTGTCACAGTGAATGTATCCAATGCAACCAAACTGAGAATTTTTTTAGACAACACCAAAATTGACAGTACTGCCGGTACTGTATATACCAAATCATTAACCGGATTAACAACAGGCAACCATACATTAATCGCACAGGCTCTTTCAGCCACGGGAACATCGGTTGCTGATACCTCAAATTTTTTAGTCTCTCAAGCTCCTACTGTTGCTGCATTACCTGCCGGAATGAGACCCGGTATCAATTACACGGGCGATAACTCAGCCTGTCTGGTATTGTATGCTCCATTAAAACAAAACGCGTATGTCATTGGAGACTTCACCAATTGGATCCCCAATGCAAACTATCAAATGAATATCACTCCCGATGGTAAGACATTCTGGCTGAACGTCAATAATCTCACCAAGGGTATAGAATATGGCTTCCAGTATCTTGTTGATGGTACAATTCTTATTCCGGATCCTTATACAGAAAAGGTTTTGGATCAATGGAATGACCAATATATTACATCGGCAACTTATCCAAATCTTAAACCATTCCCTTACAATAAAACCACAGGGTTGGTATCCATTATTCAAACAGGTCAGACGCCCTACAACTGGCAGGTTACCAATTTCACCCCACCTGTTCAGAATAAACTGGTGGTCTACGAATTGCTTGTACGTGATTTCACAGACACACACGATTATAATGGCTTATTGGCAAAGCTGGACTATCTTCAAAAACTGGGTATCAACACCATTGAACTCATGCCCATCAACGAATTTGATGGAAACAGCAGCTGGGGATATAATCCTGCACTTTACTTAGCTCCCGATAAATATTATGGTCCAAAGAACGACCTCAAAGCATTGATCGACGATTGCCACCGAAGAGGAATGGCCGTAGTACTTGACATGGTACTCAATCATTCTTTCAATAACTCCCCTTTTGCACAACTTTACTGGGATGCTACCAACAATCGTCCTGCAGCCAACAATCCCTGGTATAATGTAACATCTCCCAATACAGCTTACAGTTGGGGCAATGATTTTAATCATGAAAGCCTTGACACGAAAGCTCTGGTGGATAGTGTCAATTCTTTCTGGACGAAACAGTATCATGTTGATGGATTTCGTTACGACTTCTCAAAAGGATTTACCAACACTCCCGGAGATGGATCGGCATACGATGCTTCCAGAATAGCCATTCTTAAAAGAATGGGGACTGAACTCTGGAAAAGAAATCAAAAAGCATTCGCAATACTTGAACATTTTACAGCCAATACGGAAGAGACAGAACTTTCAGCAGCCGGATTTATGATCTGGGGAAACATGAATAACAACTACCTTGAAGGAGCCATGGGTTATAACGATGCATCTAAATCTGATCTCACCTGGGGAAGTTACAAGGCACGTGGTTGGACCAACCCAACCCTGGTAAGTTATATGGAAAGTCACGATGAAGAACGGCTGGTTTATAAAGTCAAAACCTATGGCAGTTCATTTGGCACTTACGATACAAAACTCGACACCATTGCATTGAAAAGAGCCGCAATGGCTGCTTCTTTCTTCTTTACAATCCCAGGACCTAAAATGGTATGGCAGTTTGGTGAACTGGGATATGATTATTCCATCAACTATTGCCCTTCAACAGGTTTAGTCGATGCTTCAGGGACCTGTAGAACAGACCCCAAACCCCTACATTGGGATTATTACACAGACCCTCAAAGACTCAAACTTTTCAATATTTACAGTCAACTCATCCGGCTCAAACAATACTATCCTGTATTTTCAACAACGGATTACACGACAGATTTAACCGGAATAACAAAGAGTATCGTCTTACGCAGTGCCGGCTTAAATGCTGTTGTCGTTGGGAACTTTGGTATTACAGGAACAATCGCTTCAGTCACATTCCCTTCAACAGGAACCTATTATGACTATTTCTCAAACAATACGCTCAATGTAAATAATGTGAACCAGTCGCTCAATCTAAATCCCGGAGAGTATCACATCTATACAAATGCACTGATTTCAGGCATCGGAGATAATTCTATCCCGGTACAAAATTTAGAGGTAAAGGTATTTCCCAATCCGACATCGGGTGAAGGTACAATTGAAATCACAAGCCCTGCATCTGGTGAGACAACGGTTGATATCTATTCGATGACCGGACAAAAACTCTCGTCTTCTCTTATTCGTTTACAGCCAAATTCAACATCAACCCTCTACCTGAACAAACTGGGTTTTAATGCTCCCCCTCCCGGTATCTACCTTTTGAAAGTAATCCAGGGAACAAAATCAGTCAATCAAAAACTCATTTTCAAATAATTCCTAAAGGGTTGAACTGATTTCAGTCCCGTAGGGACGTCATGATTGTAACAACAGCAACTTAACCATTTTTTAGCCCCGTATGGGGTGACATGATAATAGTCCCGTAGGGACGTCATGATTGTAACAACAGCAACTTAACCATTTTTAGCCCCGTAGGGGTGACATGATAAATTATATATTTAAAAATGAAACGCAAAATACTCTTGATTTTCTGTCTTCTTGCTTTAACATTTAATCTGGAAGCCCAAAAACCTACCCCTTTTAATGAACCTCCTGCATGGTCAAAAAGCGTCATCTGGTACCAGATATTTGTAGAACGCTTTAACAATGGCGATAAGACAAACGACCCCACTCCTCTGAATATGAAGAGCGCCAGCTCTGACCCCACCCCTGCCGGCTGGAAAACCACTCCCTGGACATGGGATTGGTACAAACAGGAAGATTGGGCCAGGAAAACCGGAAAATCTTTCGACAACATGCTCCAACACCGTCGTTACGGTGGCGACTTGCAAGGCATCCTAAATAAACTCGATTACCTTTCTACACTAGGCATCACAGCCATTTACATCAACCCGATTAACGATGCTCCATCACTTCACAAATACGATGTCCGAAACTATCATCATGTTGATGTGAATTTTGGCCCCGATCCTGTGGGTGACAACAAAATTATCGCCCTTGAAAACCCAGGAGACCCTGCTACCTGGAAATGGACCTCAGCAGACAAACTCTTTTTAAAACTGATCAGTGAAGTCCATAAAAGAGGAATGAAGATCATCCTTGACTATTCATGGAACCATACAGGAGTAGAGTTCTGGGCCTTCCAAGATGTCATGAAGAACCAGGCCAACTCCAAATACAAAGACTGGTACGACATCAAATCATTTGATAACCCAAATACCCCTGAGAATGAATTTTCCTACAACGGATGGTTGAATATTCAAAGTCTTCCTGAAATCAAAAAGGTCAACATCACAACGAAACGCGTAGCCGGTCTCCCCTATGAAGGCAACATCAACGAAGGCGCCAAACAACACATCTTTGCCGTGAGCAAAAGATGGTTGACCCCGGATGGAAATACTGCTGATGGCGTTGACGGATATCGGCTCGATGTTGCCGATCAAATCCCGATGGGGTTCTGGAGAGACTACCGCAAGTTTGTGAAATCCGTTAATCCCGAAGCCTTTCTTGTAGGAGAAATATGGTGGGAGAAATGGCCCGACAAATTAATGAATCCGGTACCTTACGAGAGTGGGGATGTTTTTGATGCCGTCATGTTTTATCAGGCTTATCGCCCTGCACGAAGTTTCTTTGCCAATGCCAATACCCCCATCGATGCAAAACAATTTGTAGACAGTTTGGAAATGCAATGGAATCGGCTGAAACCGGAATACCGTTATGCAGAAATGAATGTTAACGCCACGCACGATTCACCCCGATTGCTTTCCTGTTTCGAGAATCCCGGGAAATATAAATACAATGCCAGCCCCTATTCCGATCCCAAATACATTACCGGAAAGCCAAAACCTGAAACCTATCAACGGGTCAGACTTTATCTGGTCCATCAGTTTACAAGCATCGGTTCACCGAATATATGGAATGGGGATGAGATGGGAATGTGGGGTTCCGACGATCCAGATCCCAGGAAACCGCTCTGGTGGAAGGAATACAAGTTCGATCCTGAAACCCGCACCAATATTCAAAATGTCCCTAAAACTTATGATCAGGTTGGCTTCAATCAGCAACATTTTGATTTCTACAAGAAGTTAATCGCTATCCGTAAATTAAACCCTGTGTTGTCATCAGGAGAAATCGCATTTATCAAAGCCGAAGGAAAAACACTCGAATATAAAAGATTTGAAAAGGAACATGAAATCATAGTCCTTTTCAACCTGGAATCAACAAAGAAAGTTTTTGAACTTCCTGAAAGTGGCACCTATACAAATTTGCTGACGAACACACTGATGAAAGCTAAAACAATTTCACTCGCACCATTAACAGCCACTATTTTAAAGAAAATTAAAAATTAAAGGAATCAGAATACTTGAAGAGCAGATGCAGAATAAAAACCGCCCAAAATACTGGCATATAATCTAACCCTGTAGAGCACGTGTAGAACACTTGTAGAGCACCTGTTCAGCACCTGTTCAGCCATAGGGATGTGCTGAACAGGTGCTGAACAGGTGCTCTATACGTGCTCTATATGGGGGAATCATATATAAAGATTCTACAGTGCTTCCTTAAGAAGTCCGGACTGTATCAAAGAAATATTAAATTAAATTTACTTTTTTAAGAAGAATTAGATGCAGAATTTTTCTAAATACCATCGTATTTACTGCCGAATGCAAGATCTCCAGCATCACCAAGACCCGGAACGATATATGCCTGGGCTGTTAGTTCATCATCGATGGCTCCCAACCAAAGCGTAACCTCATCCGTTGAAACATTTCGGCGCATATATTCAACCCCCTCTTGGCTTCCAAGCACTGAGACGATATGGGTATGTTTAGGTTTACCCTTGGAAAGCAATGCCTTATATGACAACAATATCGAAGCACCTGTTGCCAGCATCGGATCACACAGGATCAGTATTTTCCCGGTAAGATCAGGACAAGAAACATATTCGAGTTGGATTTTAAAAGAGCCATCTTTACCTGGTTTACGGTATGCAGTCACGAAAGCATTTTCGGCATGATCGAAAAAACCAAGCATTCCCTGGTGCAAAGGCAATCCTGCCCTGAGGATCGTCGCGATAACCGGATTAGAAACAGGAAGCTGTATCTGGGCTGATCCCAGAGTAGTCACGACTTCTTTCTCTTCATACTGTAACACCTTGCTTATCTCATAAGCAAATATTTCTCCAATGCGCTCCATATTTTTACGAAAGCGCATACTGTCTTTCTGTATTTCTGCATCGCGCATTTCGGCGATAAAGACATTCATGATGGAGTTATGTGTCCCTAAAACATTGATCATGGCGCAGATTTTTAAAATCGATAGAGTAATTGTTATAAGATCAACAAAGATACAATTAAACCAAAAGTGGAACCAAACAAAAAATGAAACAATTTCAGAAACTGTTTAAATTTTCTCCAATTGGAGTTCAAGAACGGGCGGAAGCGGTTTTTCTGTTGTAGAGACGCAAAATATTGCGTCTCTACGTGATGCAAATAGGCAGTGTTAGCAGGGTTTAGCATGTCCAACGAATAAACAGAAACTAAATTTAAACAGTTTCTCAATCTTTCGTTAATTTTCTGTAAAAGGAGTAAACAAACTTCAAAAATGGAGAAAGATGATTGATTTTTAATCGGGAATAGAAATGCGCTTCTGATCCAAAACTCCCATAGAAACGTGCAAGTCCAGGATGTACTGACCCTTCGAAATCAAGCAAAATTCCTGATGTAGCATTTTCACTGATAAATGAATCGATCAACCATGCCAATGCACCTCCGGCATTTTCGTTTTTGCCCTGAACCGAAAAATAAAGGACGGCCCTGTCGTGACTGAAAAGCCATATCGCACCACCACACAAATCATTTTTACTGTTGTAAACCGACCATACTTGTGCCTTATCACGCTGGATACAAGCCTGGATGACCAGAGCTAATTTCATGTAATCTTTATCTTTTAAGAAGGAAAACCTCTTTCCATTCTCTTCTTTGAACAATTTAATAAGCGGTTCAGGTTTATTGTTTTTAATGATATGAAATCCTGAATGAACTGATTTTCTTAACTTTCTCAGAAGATTATGATTGTAGGCCAACTTCAGTTCCTCATAAGGTTTATCGGTTTTCAATAAGAAGTTGGTGCGCATTTCTACATCCAATCCCGAGGGCAAACTGTTCTGCTCGTTGAAATGATAATCTATTACGCTTATTTCATTGGGCAATGCATTCAGAAACATACATACTGTTGCAGTATCCGGTGAAATCATTCCAAAAACGCCACTCTGTTGAATAAACCTGGGTTGTAACAAATAGTTAATTCCAAAACGCCGGGCAACAGGAACCGGCATGACATAATCATAATCGCCTTTTACAAGTCCACCCCACCCAGGGCTCATGATATCCAAAAACCATGAAAAGCCACCGATATTTCCGTTTACTGCAGCTTCTAAACACCGGTCCCATCTTTCACGATCTATCTGATCGCCTGGAATGTATGCAACCCGTTCTGAATTTGAAGTTAGCTTAGTCATTTAAAGCATACTTAATCATTTTTTCATATATTTCGGGCCATCCCTCCCATCGTCCTTGACCTCCCAAAGACTCATTGTGCCAGAGGCTCATAAAGGTTCCTCCTACAGCTTTCACTTCATCAATGAGCTGTCGGATATATTCGTAAGCTTCGTCAGGAGAAAGTCTGAGATAATCTGCCAGCGTTCCATCCATAATCATAAATGGATGAATAATCAATGGGGTTTCTATCTCCATATCCAGATCATAAAAGGGAAAAGGATCACAGATCCCGGCCCTGAAGCCGGGCTGGGAAGCATATCCCATCGTATAGTCATTGTAGATATCCAGGCTCAACAGATTGTGATAGGTTGCCGGAATTTCCAGTCGCAGGAAATGCTGCCGCGATCGTTGAATCTCCCTGTTCAGCAATTCAGAAAGTCGTTGTACTTCGATCTTCAACAATTCTGGTTCATCATTCGAAGCATAGGATGTATGAATTCCTACATCTGCATAATCGGCCAAAAGCTTCACAATATCCCCGAACGCCTTGTTCTGGAATGGAATACTCTTGTCATAAGTTCCATAATCAGCCATCAACACGAAATAGATCGGTCTGAAGTTGTATTTTTTTTGAATCTCCAGTTGAAATTCAAACGAATCGAAAGGATCTTTCTCCATCCCTGTCAAAACCCTGAGGCGTTTTTTAACGCCCTCATTATCCTTACTGTAAAGACTTTTGATCAACCCACCCATCATCCTTACAAACCCTTTGTTCTTAATGGCATAGGCTGCATCGATATCAATCGTTGGGATCATATTAAAATGGCGCTTCCGGAATTTGAGCTCGGGATAACGTTCCTGCAATAGCTGTGCGATCCTTGCTGCCCAGATATTGATAACCGGCTTTTGCAGGAAACCATATCTGAGTGCCAGACTCTCTGAAGCAGGAAACCTCCCATGGATATCGCGGATCAAAGTAAGATATTCCTCATAACGACTCACCAGATAAAAAGAGGCTGCAAAGGGATCAAACGGAAAAAGTGACTTTGCATGAGCCACAGGGAAAAATGCTTTGATCCCTTCAAACATCACAGGGTCAATATGTAATTTCTTTGTTCCTGTGTTTAACAAAAGGGATGATTGTGCAAAGAAAAGCTCGTGACCCTCATATTGGGGAGCATAACAAAAACGTGGCCCATCATAAGCCAGCCACTCATCATATTGAGCAGTAATCAAATACTCAATACCAAGAATGCGACCCAGTATCAGCTTGAAAATGTAGTTGATCCTGTTATTGATAACCGGAGTGTAGATAAGCAACATGTTGTTCAAATTCTATTGCTCTAAAGTACAGAATAGTCAGCAGAGTTTTACCAAAAATGAATAAATACGGTCTTTTTTTTGTATTTTTGGAAAAGCAACTCTTTCTTTATAACTCACTGATGGATAATTTCATTGTATCTGCACGCAAATACCGGCCCTCGACTTTTAATTCGGTTGTAGGTCAGACATCAATAACCACGACACTTAAAAACGCCATAAAAACCAAACAGTTAGCCCAGGCATTTCTGTTTTGTGGACCACGAGGAGTAGGCAAAACAACCTGCGCCCGTATCCTGGCTAAAACGATAAATTGTGAAAATCTGACCGAAGATTTCGAAGCCTGCAATGAATGTGTATCGTGTAAATCATTCAATGAGTCTACTTCTTTCAATGTTCATGAGTTGGATGCTGCTTCAAACAACTCTGTTGATGATATCCGCAACCTGGTTGAACAGGTTCGGATCCCGCCACAATCAGCCAGATACAAAGTCTATATCATCGATGAGGTCCACATGTTGTCGACGGCGGCCTTCAATGCCTTTCTGAAGACACTGGAAGAACCCCCTCCATATGCAAAGTTTATCCTTGCTACTACTGAAAAGCACAAGATCCTGCCAACTATTTTATCACGTTGCCAGATTTATGACTTCCGCCGTATCAACCTTGAAGATATTGCCGATCATCTGGCTTATGTAGCCAAAAGTGAAAGCATCAGTTATGACGAAGAGGCATTACACATTATTGCCCAGAAAGCAGATGGTGGTTTACGTGATGCCCTCTCTATGTTCGATCAGCTTGTTAACTCAACAGGGCATGATCTTACATATAAAAGTGTTATTGAAAATCTGAATGTTCTTGATTTTGAATTCTACTTCAGGATTACCGAAGCACTATTAACCGGGAATGTATCGGCTGCACTGCTCACACTCAATGAAGTAATTGATAATGGTTTCGACGGGCAGCATTTCCTGACCGGTCTTGCTTCTCATCTGCGCAACATATTGGTATGCAAGGATGTTGCGACGATTAAATTATTGGAAGTCAGTCAGGTTTTGAGAAACAGATTTCTTGAACAATCAAAGGTATGCCCGCTCGACTTTATTATCCGTTCTCTGGATATCGCCAACAAATGTGATCTGAGTTACCGAACAAGCAGCAACAAGAGACTACATATTGAAATCGCCCTGCTACAGATGACAAGGATGAATCCACAGTCTTCGACCCAGGGACTTCCACCGCCGCAGCCTCAACAACCGGTAATACCCAATATTCCGCCTCAGCAAATCAGGACACAAGACACAACGCAACAAACTGTTCCACAGACTCCGGCTGCTCCTAAAGTAGTCTCACAAGCGATGGCTCAGGATGCAAGTATTGAATATGGTAATCAACCTGTTGTAGATCAAAGAACATCACAGCCGACACCGACTGCTGTTCATCAGCCATCACAAAATAACGGTACACTACCCCAGACGACTTCCATCAGAACAAATACATCGCGGATAATACCAACAACGACCAAAATCTCTCTTAGTGCTCCGATTTCAGGATCGGATGTATCAGCAAAACAACATGCTGCAGTTGCTGTAGCCTCAGATAAAGACGACACTGAAAAGCTTGATGAAACCGAAGGAGAAGATTCTGATATTGAAACTGCTGTTGTCAATAAGACCGTCACTCAATCCGGACTGGATTTGGCTTGGGAATTTCTCCAAAAAAAGTTTCCTGATCTGATAACACTTACTTTTCGTAAGCCCATCTTAAATAATGGATACAAGATCGTATATCCCATTGTCAGTAAGTTGGAAGAAACAGAGGTCATACAAAACAGGTATGAAATTCTCAAGTTTTTGAAACAGGAACTTGGAAATCATCAGATAGAACTCGACACAATCCTTACTGAGGAGGCCCCGAAAGAACGAAAAGCCTTCACAGATAAAGACAAATACGAGCGACTGGTCACAAAGAATCATCTGTTACAAAAGTTTCGTGAGAAGTTTGATCTCGAATTGCTTTATTAATTGATTACCAATTAGCCTAATTTCAACGCTACAACTGCTGATTCATTGAAAACACAAACAATACTATCAAACCAAAACGCTTCCCCCAGCATTTATGCTATTGGAGAATCGTTACTCGATTTAATTTTTAGTGATAATGATACCGTTTCAGCTAAACCCGGTGGGTCCATGCTGAATGCCTGTATCTCTTTAGGCCGTCTGGGACATCACGTCCATTTTCTGACTGAATTCGGTAACGATAAAGCTGGGGATAGGATTGCCGGATTCCTTAACGATAATTTTGTCAAAAGCGAATACAGCATCCGACACGAAAAATGCAAAACCACTTTGGCGCTTGCATTTCTCGATGCTTCAGGAAATGCATCTTACAGTTTTTATCAGGATCTGCCTGAAGAAGCTCCAACTATAAAGATCCCCGATTTTCAAAATGGTGATATTCTCCTGTTTGGATCTTCTTATTCTATACGCCAACGCAACAGGAAGAATATTGAGCTGTTAGTAGACAGTGCCCATGAAGCAGGTGCAACGATCATTTATGATCCGAATATCCGTCCTTCCAAAATACAGGATACTATAGATTCACGCAATCAGATCTTTAAAATGATCGCAAAGTCAGATATTGTTAAGGGTTCTGATGAAGATTTCACCTACATCTACCAAAACAACAATCAACTGGATATTATCCGGAAATTGGAAGAACAGGGATCTCTCTTTTTTCTGACATCCGGTAAGAACGGTGTTGAGGTCATTTATAGAGGAATCATTGAACATTATCCGATACCGGATATTGTACCGGTCAGTACAATCGGTGCGGGTGACAATTTCAATGTTGGCATCATCCATGAACTGCTATCGAAACAAATCACAAAGCCCTACAGCGAGGAATCCCTTTCAGCAATGGCCGAAGGAGGCATCAAACTGGCTGCAGAGGTCTGTCTCCGAACCGAAAACTATATTGCCAGGCGATAATCTCCTCATAAAAAGACAACAGTAAATATTTATCTTTGCAAAAACAATTAGAATGGCAAAAACTATCTCAGAGCGCATCTTAAAATTCTTCGGCTGGTCACTTGTAATGGGAGTCCCCAAAGGAATCAAAAAGTGTGTGCTCATTGTAGCCCCGCATACCAGCAACTGGGATTTTGTCATTGGCCGTCTTTGCTTTAATGTCATTGGTTTACCCACCAAATTCCTAATCAAGAAAGAATCTTTTTTCTGGCCTTTTGGAATACTGCTCAAAAAACTTGGGGGTATCCCTGTAGACCGGTCCCGCAACAACAATGTTATTAAAGAAGTAGCCCATCTTTTTCCTAATTACGATGAACTGATTATAATCATAACTCCCGAAGGCACGCGTAAACTTACAAAAAACTGGAAAAAGGGATTTTACTATATCGCTGAATTGGCAAAAGTACCTATAGCTGTTGCTTTTGTTGACTATGGTAAAAAACAAGCCGGTATTTCATTTATGCTCGAACCTTCAGGAGATTACGATAAAGATTTCGAGAAGATCAGTGCCCTTTATTATGACAAAAAAGCAAAATTTCCTGAGAATTTCAACCTGAGTCCAATGTACCAGGATAAGAAGTAATCTCAACGAATTTATTTAAATCTAAATAATATTAGTCAAATCCAAAATAGAATGAATACCGAAAAGAAATCATACAATTTTGCATTGGTCGGTGCAGCTGGCTATATTGCTCCCAGGCATATGAAAGCCATCAAAGATACCGGCAACAATCTTGTGGCCGCGCTCGACAGAAACGATAGTGTAGGCATCATCGATAGTTATTTTCCAAATGCAGATTATTTTCTTGAGCCGGAACGATTTGACAGACATCTTGACAAACAACGCAGACTGGGTCCTGATAAGAAGATTGACTATGTCAGCATCTGTACACCCAATTATCTGCACGATGCACACATCCGTCTTGCCATGCGCAATGGAGCTCATGCCATCTGTGAAAAACCACTCGTACTCAACCCATGGAACATTGATGCATTGAAAGTAATCGAACAGGAAACAGGAAAGAGGATCTACAACATACTACAACTCCGCTTACATCCTGCCATCATTGCCCTAAAAAAACGTGTTGATGCAGCTCCAACCGATCATAAATTCGATATCGACCTCACTTATATTACAAGTCGGGGTCATTGGTATTTCATGTCGTGGAAAGGTGATGCTCAGAAATCAGGTGGTATTGCCACCAATATAGGCGTTCATTTCTATGATATGCTCACCTGGATTTTTGGTGATGTCCAAACCAATATTGTCCACCTTTACGAAGCCGACAAAGCTGCTGGTTATCTGGAATTAAAGAAAGCCCGGGTACGTTGGTTTCTGAGTATCGATAGCGATTCCATACCCGATGAAATAAAATCACAGGGCAAGCGTACCTATCGTTCACTCACTATGAATGGCGAGAGCATTGAATTCAGCGATGGTTTTACCGATCTCCACACCCGTGTATATGAAGATATTCTGAGTGGAGGGGGATTTGGCATCGACGAAACAAAATCAAGTATTGAAACAGTCTATAATATAAGGAAGCAATCACCTATAGGGGCCATTGGCGACTATCACCCATTGATAAAGAAATACCTTTAGAAAAAATAATTCATTAATTGTTATTGCTAACTGATTCAAAATATGCAACCCATAAGAAAAAACGAATACGCATGGTATGCTATCTATACCCGTTCTAGGTCAGAGAAATCAGTCAACCTGGAACTTTCATTGACGGGTATCGAATCTTATCTTCCATTACGGAAAACCATACGCAAATGGAGCGACAGGAAGAAGATGGTAGAAGTACCTCTCTTTAACAGCTATGTCTTTGTGAAGGTATCCGAGAAAGAATATCTGAAGGTGTTACAGACATTTGGCGTTACCCGTTACATCTGTTTTGAAGGTCAGGCCGTAGCAATACCCGAAGTTCAAATCAATGCAATTCGTGCTTATCTTGACGAAACAGAACCCGTCCCATTGGATGATCAGTTAAAAATGGAAGCAGGTAAGAATGTAATTGTCACCCGTGGACCGATGACAGGAATGACCGGAATATTGTTAAATATCGAAGGCAAGAACAGGGTTAAGGTCGAAATCGAGGCCATTGGTCAATCTATCATAATCACTATCCCTCCTCAGAATCTGGAGATCATTTTGCAATAAAAATCATATTATTTTCATGTTTTCAAATGTAGGGGCCGCCCTTGTGTCCGCCCATGGGTATTGAAAATAAAATCAATATTTCTCATGGGCGGCCACAAGGGCGGCCCCTACATTTCCCTCATTACGTTTTAATCTTTACGGCATAGACACAAAAAAGCCCGACCGGTTAGGATCAGGCTATAAATAAAAAGGGCAACGACCTACTCTCCCACAAACTCGCAGTACCATCGGCGCAGGCGGGCTTAACTTCTCTGTTCGGAATGGGAAGAGGTGGACACCGCCGCTATAGTCACCTTAA
>Ga0209125_1001323_pt1 | contig 23800 bp, 21 predicted proteins | sample BarGraIncub1131A_FD_184503 | JGI IMG/M metagenome (GOLD analysis project Ga0209125, IMG submission 184503) | Arctic peat soil microbial communities from Barrow, Alaska - Barrow Graham LP Incubations 11-31A (SPAdes) (version 2) | ecosystem: Environmental > Terrestrial > Soil > Wetlands > Peat... | reverse complement strand
AAAATCACCTTGAAAAAGTTGAGATATTGTTGGATTTGGCTTTTCAAAATCCCAAAACACTACGTTATCGAGAGTTTTATGGCGTAAAACAAAAGCAATTGACACCACTGTGCAAGTAAGGATTATAATTTTTATATCATTAATAATATTTGTAACCATTCGTTTTAAATCCCAATGATATATTGGTGCACTTAAAGTCACCATTTTATATATATCATGTTTTATAGCCAGATTAAAAGCTATTAATCCCCCCATAGAAAATCCAATTAGGACCACCCTATCACTTTTTTTTGAAAGTTCCATTAAGGATTCTTCTGCAGAAGATATCCAATCTGAATAACTAGTTCTTGCTAAATCTTTCTTCGTAAGTGCATGCCCCTTTAATAATGGGCAAGAGGTTTCAAAGCCTTTTTTTAATAAAAATCTATTTAGCTTTTCTATATCCTTTAAGTTTCCTGCAAAGCCATGTATTATAAGGCAACCTATTTTTTTATTCATACTTAAAACTCCTTAAAATAGGTATTACTCTATTTTCTTTAGGTATAGTAGTATCTATATGCTCTTATAGTGTAATTATACATCTTATGGATAGTATTACAACCCCTTAATGTAAAAAACACACTAAAAAATAATTTTAACGTGCTCTTTACATTAAGGCATATACCGTTACTGAGGATTACCTTCCATTTGAAAGGTTAGGTTTTTCAGCCACAATAACAAATCTGTGCTCTTTGCTTGCAATAAATCCTTCCTTTTTAACTTTTGTTTCCAGCTTACATAATTGATTAAAACAACTTTCAACTGAAAAATTGGGAAATTCCCAAGGAATAATTTTTGCATAATAAACTAAGGCTCCCACATCATAGAACTTCTGTGTTAGAAAACATTCCTTTGACTCTAATATGGTCATTCCCTTGTTTTTTATTAACTTCAAATTACTTTTTAAGGTATGTTCCTTTCTTATAATCTTTTCAAAATCCTTTATTAAAAACCTTGATAACTCTTTGTTATTTAACTCCCCAACCTGCTGGGTAATAAATAAACCCTTAGGCTTTAATAATCTATAAACTTCATTTATGTCAAAAGATGCTTGTCTGTTTATTATGATGTCAAACATATCCTTTTCAAAAGGCAGGTAATTATCATTAAAAATTTGTCTAACCTCAATGCCTAGTGGAGTTAAAGTGCGCTTACATAGCTCAAAGTTAGGGGGATAACCTTCTGTCGCAAAAGTATTGCCATAAGGGTGATTTAGCGTGAGTAAATATTCGCCGCCTCCAGTTCCCATATCCAGTAGTTTTGAATTAGTCTTTAAATGTTGGTGTACAATATTGCCGTAGTCCCAAGGTAAAGGTTCCTGGGATTTTCTCTTATCAATATAGGAAAAATTCCAACCTTGGAAGCTCTTTTTTTCTTCAGACAGCCAGTATTCTTTTAACTTCATATATTCCATAACATAACTCCTTTTCATATTTAATTTCCACGAAAAGCAGTGCAGTTAACTGATACCAAATTAGAAAATCTCGGTACAATCTGTTATCAGATTATATTAACTGCACCGAGTGTTTAATTGATTTTATTCTTTTCATAGAAGTCATCTCCTTAATAGGATAATTATATCATATTTCAGCTTATATAATTGCTATAATTGTCCAGTATATATTTCATTACTATATAAATACAATAATTTATTTTAGTAATACATAAATTAATTATTGTAAAACGATAATATTAGTATTATAATAATAATATACAAAATATGGAGGCGTTTTATGTTTAAATTATTTGATAAGTATCAAAAGGTAGGTCCCTTATTCCTGATTTTCCAATTATGCCTTGCTATTTCAATAATATTTACTTTTACTGGCGTGGTTTTCTCTATCCTCAATATATTGTCATTGCTTCCTTCTGGAATATTGAAGGAAACTTGGATTAATATATTTTTACCAAGTTTTCAATGCACAATGGGTTCAATAGTTTTCCCTGTATCTATTCAATCACAATATATACCACAAATTCTTTTGTATGTTGGAATATCAAATCTTCCAATTTTGCTTTTATTATATTATTCTTGTATACAATTAAAGAAAGTATTTAGAAGTTTTGAAGTGGATAATGAACCCTTTACTAAAGCCAATTCTATTTTATTCAAGAAAATTGGTATAGCCATTACAATAACAATCGTTGTCCAATTTGCTTTTGATTTTGGATATGGAGCATTTCTTTCTTTACTGATTAACACCTATGAAAGGAGCTCTTCAGAATTGACTGCTGTTATTATTAATGTTCCAATGATGTTTACTGAACTTCTTGTAGCTTCAATATTCCTTGGATTAGCAAGCATGTTTTCTAGAGGTGTTGAGCTTAAAGAAGATAATGACTCTATAGTGTAAAGGCGGCTTAGCTATGATTATAGTACGATTAGATCGTATAATGGCAGACAGGAAAATATCCTTACTTGAATTATCTGAAAAAGTTGGAATCTCAAATGTTAACTTATCTCTTATAAAGACAGGCAAAGTAAAAGGGATACGTTTTGGAACAATGAATAAGATATGTAAAATTTTAAATTGTCAGCCTGGTGACTTGTTTGAGTTTACTCCTGATGAAAATGAAGAGGGTACAATTTAGCAACGGGTTCGTTTTTGAGGTGCATATGTAATAAATATCACAGCAAATAGCATGTACTTTAACACTAGAATCGAAAATGAAACTGAAGATTTTCGACTTCACTTAATTCGGATTTTTAGAAAGATTCCGAAGTAATTAGCTGTATTCTATCCAATAGATAAATACAATTTCATAGCATTGAGATTTTTCCCATTCATTGATAGAGTGGCAATTTTCTGACCTGAATCCTTTAATGACTGCAGTCCTGTTGCTATTATTTCTCGTGCAATATTTTTTCTTCTGTAATCTGGTATTGTAAAAATATTTTCAGCAGCACTGCGACCTTCACCAATATCCCATAAAGTAATTGCACTGACAATCTTTCCATTATCGGTTGCTGTAAATATTTTGAAACCTTCGCCTCCTGAACGAAAACTTAGTTCTCCCTTGCTATCAGCAACGTCATCATTGGCAATAGCTGTTGCTTCAATAAATTTATCTATAGTGTTTTCATTAAGTGTATATTGCTCAATGATTATATTTTTAGGAATTTCGTAATGCTTGATTTCTTTTGTCAAATCGTATTTAAGAACAGGTATTACACTGCTCATTGCATACCAAGAAGAATGGAAAGAAAGACTTGCAACTCCAATCACATAAATGTTTTTCCCAAAATGGCTTATTAATATTGTTACAGCATATGTTTTTTACCCTTGCGTCACAAAATATAAACCTTCTTCACTAAATAAAGTTTAGTTAGTATCTGATATTATAGCAAATATCTGATGGTCTTCCCATTGACCATTAATCTTTACACCCTTTTGTTCTATGCCTTCTCTATTAAAACCTACCTTTTCTAATACTCGCACTGAACCTATATTGCTTAACATTACGCCTGCCTCAACACGATGTAGTTTTAATTCATTAAACGCAAATTCTACTGCTAAAGAGACTGCTTCTGTGGTATAACCTCTACCATTATATTGCTTGTCCAATGAATAACCAATTAAACATCTCTGGAGGGGACCTCGAAATATATGATACAGGGATACATCCCCAACCAATTTCCCGTTATCTTTTAAATATATACCAAAAGAATATATTTTATCTTCTTTTCTTTGTTTTATAGAATTGCTAATATCTTTACGTTTTGATTCAAGTGTGTAATAGTCATCGTCAAAAGTTGGCGAATATTTCTGGAATAATTCACCGTTTCTTAAATGCAAATCGAGTAAAGCTTCTGCATCTGTATTTTCAAAAAAGTGAATATAAACTTTGTTACACGTAAGCTCCATATTAATTTTACCTCCTATATAAATTTTTTTATGTTTAGATTCGGTTTCTGAAGTTGAGCCTATCCATTTGCTTCCTTCAAAACTTAACCCTCCACTTGGTACTAAGCAGTATAAATGTGGGTGGTTAGAGTTATGTAATTTAATTCTTGTGGAATCGTAAATACTATATGAAAGTAATCAACAGGAAGTAGGTCTTACTAAATACGATTTCATGCTATTCTCCTTTGTTTTCAATATTTCCTATACTCACCAGGAGTTTTACCCTCCCACCTTTTAAATATCTCATTAAAATACTTTATATCCTTGTAGCCTACCATACCTGATATTTCTATAATTTTAATATCTGTGGTCTTTAAAAGCTTGCAGGCTTCCTTAATCCTAAGCTTTTGAATATATTCAGATATTGTATGGGAGGTGCATTCTTTAAAGAGCTTACTGAAATAATTAGGGCTTAAAAAAGCCATATTTGCCAGATCCTCCAGCTTAATATCCTTAGCATAGTTTTCCTTCATATAATAAGTAACCTTATTTATCATCTCTTGCCTGTAGCTATAGAGCTTGTCCCTTAATGCATCCTTTCTATTATAGAGTCTAAAAATAGTTATTAATAGTTCAATTACATATACTCTTAAAATTTCAATATAGCCTTCCTCTTTTAGCTCATATTCTCTAAACATTTTTTCATATATTCCATCTATAGCAGCGCTTTCCTTATCCATAAGAGTAATATCTCCTACATATTTAGTTCCCTCAGGAAATACTGTGGGAAATTGAAAATGCTTTGACATTTCATAGAAATCCTTACAATCTGTTAGCCTATCATCTAAAAAATATGGTCTAAATATACAATTGTAAATATGTAGATTTGGGTATTTGCTATCTTCTAGGGATTTAAATTCATGGGGAATATCATAATTGATTATAAAAAGATCCCCTTTAGATACCTCATACTCCTTATCCCCTATTGAATGAATCCCTACCCCAGACGCTACGAAGGCAATCTCTATAAAATTATGAGAGTGAAGGTGAGATTTTGAAGACTCTATTGCTTTATTTAAGTAAATTGGTTCTTCCTTACTTAAGAGTTCCTTTGCTTCCTTATAATAATCAAGTGCTTTAATCAATAGAACACCCCCCTATTAATAATAGTATACTCCCATGAAAAATAAAATCCTTTAGGGTAAAATATAAATATAAATTTAAATCTTGGAGGTAGATTATGTTATACCCGAAAAATGTAGAAAAGTCACTTTCCATAGAACTTTTCAAAAATCCAACTTCAGAATATAGAGGTGCACCCTTTTGGGCCTGGAACTGTAAGCTAGAAAAGGAAGTTCTAGAAAAACAGATAGATGATTTAAAGCTAATGGGAATGGGAGGAGGCCATATACACTGTAGGACAGGCATGGCCACAGAATATCTTGGAAAAGAATTTATGGAACTGGTGAAAAGCTGCAAGAACAAATTTAAGAAAGAAGATATGCTTTGCTATCTTTATGATGAGGACCGTTGGCCATCTGGCTTTGCAGGTGGAATAGTAACTAAAGAGGATAAGTATAAACAACGCTTTCTATTATTTACGACTAATGAATATAATGGAGACTTAAATAAAGCTTCACTCGAATACGACTCTAGCGCAAGATATCAAAGAGGAGATAAGCGAAGCCTTATCGCAAGCTATCAGGTAGTAATAGAAGCTGGCACCTTAAGCTATTATAAAAGATTAATGCCTGGTGAAGCAGTTAAAGGTAAGGGTAAGCTCTGGAGAGCCTATCTTGAAATAAGTGGAAATAGCCCCTGGTTTAATAATCAATCTTATGTAAATACCTTAGATAAAAAAGCCATTGATAGGTTTATTCAAGTTACCCATGAAAAATATTATAGTGAGTTAAAGGATGATTTTGGTTTCACAATACCTTCAATATTCACGGATGAGCCTCAATTCACCCACAAGGAATTTTTAGGCTATGCCACTGAGGAAAAGGATATTGCAATCCCCTATACTGACGATTTTGAGGAATCCTATAAATTGGCTTATGGAAGTAGCTTTCTAGATAGTCTTCCAGAGTTATTTTGGGAGCTTCCCAAAGGTAGTGCGCCCTTAAATAGATATAGATATCACGATCATCTTTGTGAAAGGTTCACCACTGCTTTTTCTGATAATATTGGCAACTGGTGCATGGAGCATGGCATAATGCTAACTGGACATATGATGTCTGAGGAATCCTTAGCTTCTCAAACTGGTGCTTTAGGAGAAGCTATGCGTGCTTATAGATCCTTTCAGTTACCTGGCATCGATATGCTTTGCGACAAAAGAGAGTTCACTACTTTAAAGCAAGCACAGAGTGCCTCAAATCAATACGGTAGACCTGGTGTTTTATGCGAAATATATGGAGTTACCAATTGGGACTTTGATTTCAGAGGTCATAAGCTGGCTGGAGATTGGCAGGCTGCCTTAGGTGTTACCCTGCGGGTTCATCATCTAACCTGGGTTTCTATGGGTGGGGAGGCTAAAAGAGATTATCCTGCTTGTATAGGCTACCAGTCCCCTTGGTACAGGGAATATCCTCTTATTGAGAATTATTTCAGCCGTTTAAATACAGCTCTAACTAGAGGTAAAAACATTGTAAAAATAGGAGTAATTCATCCTGTGGAATCCTACTGGCTACACTTTGGTCCTTTAGAACAAACCAGTATTATTAGAGAAGAGTTAGAGACTAATTTCCAAGACCTTACCCAGTGGCTCCTTTATGGATTGTTAGATTTTCACTTTATATCAGAAGCTCTACTTCCTTCTCAAAATCAGCTTGAAGAAAGTGCCTCCTTTATAGTTGGGGAAATGAATTATGATGTTATACTGGTGCCTGGCAACGAAACCTTAAGATCCAGCACCTTAGATAGACTTGAAGCCTTTGGGAAATCCGGAGGTAAGGTAATATTTCTTGGCACCCCTGGCAGCTTAGTTGATGCTATGCCTTCTGATAGAATAAAAAAGCTAAGCTCAAGCTGCACAAACATAGCATTTTCAAAAAGTAAACTTTTAGAAGGACTAGAGCCTTATAGATTAGTTGATATTAGAAAAGTTGATGGTTCAAGAGTTGACAATATCTTTTACCAGCTTAGGTCAGATAATGAAAATAGATGGCTCTTTATATGTCATGTAAATAAAGCAGCTAATCCTGATATATCAGAGAAAGAGGATATTAAAATAAGCCTGAAGGGTAATTGGGAACCAACTATTTATGATTCTATAACCGGGGACATAAAGCAATGCCTTAGTTTCCTTGAAGAAGGCAATACCATAATAAATTATGAATTTTACCAGCATGATAGCCTTTTACTATCCTTAGAGCCAAATGTTAAAAACATTCCTAAGGAAAATTTGATTATTACACCTTCAGTATTAAGGCATCAGGAGGTAGTGTTTAAATCTAGGGTACCTATAACCTTATCTGAACCAAATGTGCTTCTATTAGATATGGCAAAATACTCAATGGATGGTGAGATCTTCCATGAAGTAGAAGAAATCTTAAGAATAGATAATATATATAGGAAAATCTTTGCCTACCCTTTAAGAATGGATGCCTTAGCTCAGCCCTGGGTAGATAAAAGCTCAGAAAGTTATGAGCATGAATTAAGCCTGCTTTTTGAAATAGACTCAGAAATAGAAGTGGAAAAACCGTATCTAGCCTTAGAAAATTATGACAACACTAAAATAATCTTTAATGGTAAAGAAATCAGTAAAGTTTATGAAGGATATTTTGTTGATACCTGTATTAAGAAGATCTTGCTTCCTCCTTTAGCAACAGGGAGAACAGAAATAATTTTAAAAATACCTTATAACTCTAAGACAGATGTGGAATGGTGCTACTTACTAGGAGCTTTTGGAGTTAAGGTTTCAGGGGAAACTAAAAAGATAATTCAAGAGGTAAAGACATTAGACTTTGGCGATTGGGTTAATCAAGGACTACCGTTTTATGCTGGGAATGTAACCTACCATCTGGATACTACTGTAGAGAAAGGCCAGCTTGAAATAGAAATCCCTCATTATAGGAATCCAGTATTATCTGTTTCTCTTGATGCTATTAAAGTAGGAAACATAGCTCTTGCTCCATATAAACTAAGCTTTGATGTTACCAAAGGAAAGCACTTAATTGACATAACCGCCTTTGGAAATAGGATAAACGCCTTTGGCACAGTTCACAACTGTGACTATACCACCTCTTGGTATGGGCCAAATGCCTGGAGGACTACTGGAAATAGCTGGTCTTATGAATATCAGTTAAAGCCTACAGGTATATTAGTTAAGCCAAAGATAAAAGTAAAATAAATATATAAAAGTACCTTTTCCATACCAATTTGCAATATAATTGGTATGGTATTTTTTTGTTGATTATATGGGGTAATCTTACAATAAATGGTGTATTATAAATATCAAAGGTACAGGGATTTTGGAAAACCACAATTGTACTATATTCCTAAATGGTTCATCAAAATAATTTAAAGTATAAAAGCTTTGTATAAAAATACCTACTAAAAGATTATTTATATTAGGTGGGGGAATTGAATAATGGAGACATCATCTATACTATCATTGCTGAAAGAGAATTATAAAATAGAGTTTGATAAAATTGAATTTTTCCGAGATGCAGGTAGCCTTTCATATATCGTTTTTGGAAATGACCGAAAGTATTTTTTAAGAGTTATCCGTTCAGTGCTTATGGATACAGCCATTCAATCGGTCGATATCCACCTTTACCTGATAAAAAACAATATTCCTGTACCCCAGATAATCTTTACAAATCGGTATAAGTCTTATTTTGACTCTGATGAATCCGATGGAAAGCATTTATATATTCTATATGAGTTTATTGAAGGAAAGCAGCCTGATATAAACGAAGAAGCAGAAAATATAGGTCGTTTAATAGGTAAATATCATAAAGCAATGCAAAGCTATAACGGTAATCTTTTGAAAAGAGATAAATATTATTTCATTGACAGATACATAGAGATATTAATGAAAATGAATTATCCTGAGCCCAAAGTAACTGCATTCAAAAAACATGGTGATGCATTGTGGGAAAGAGTTAAAGATTTGCCACAGGGGTACTGTCATGGAGACTTATATATTGGTAATATTCATCAATCATTGACGGGTGAACTTTATATATTGGATTTTGATACCTCTTGTTATGCATTCCCTGTATTTGATATAGCATTAGTGTGTAATTCAGCTGATTACTTTGATTTGGATGAAAGCGGATATGAGAAAACAAAAAAAGTTCTTGACCGTTTCTTAAAAGGTTATGAACAATTTTGTCCTTTGAGAGAAATAGAACGTGAATCTGTTTTTTATTTCCTCGCAGTATATCATTATCAATTGCAAGCTACTATTATTGAAATTTATGGGTTAGATTGCGTTGACAAAGAATTCTTGGATAATCAATATAATTGGCTGATAAAATGGGCTAATCAATGTGGATATTTGATGTGAGTATAAGCTTTTGCGTATAGAACAATATAGAAATGTCAATATATGTGTACTTAGTTATGTCTAAGCAAAGTTTATTTTTGGGGGAAGAGTATGTTAAAGCAAAGACATTTTAAATATCTGACAGATTACAACAATGTTTATGAAATGTTGATAAAAAACTATGAACCTAATAATGCTAGTGGAAATATGCTGCCTGCTGAATTTGAATACTGTTTTTGTCATCCTTACCTTGATTTAAAGTCAATGAGTAGAAGTGGTATTTGGGAATATGATGATAAAATTGTTGCTTGTGCACACATTGAATTTAAACTTGGCGCGACTTATTTTGAAGTTGCCGATGGTTACAATTATCTGCGTGAGGAGATGCTTGATTTCAGTGAAAAGTATTTATATGGAACAAAAGAAAATGGAACAAGATTCTTATCTGTAAGGGTTCCACAGTCTCAGCCTAAATTTAAAGAGTTTCTTGAAAATAGAAATTATAAATTTGTTTGGGAATGTGAACGTTATTGCTTACCACTTAACAAAGAGTTTGAAGTTACATTGCCTGAAGGCTTTAAAATAATTAGTGTGTTCGACGGTGTAGACCATGCAAAACTTCAAATAGCAATACAGCTTGGATTTAATCATAAGATGGAAGATATAATGGGCGACCATCTTGCCAATAGTCTTATTTGTGCAACAGGACCTCATTTTAATGCTAAAATAAATTATGTAATAGTTGCACCAAATGGAGATTATGCAGCCTATGGTGGATTATGGTATTGCACAGGTGGCTCAGAAGATTTTTATTACCATTTAGGTTTTAAAAAATATAACAGTTATACTTGGTTGTATAAGGAATTTTAATAAATAAAATGAGCATAAATACAAGATAGCACAAGCTTTAAAAACTTGTGCTATCTATTTTTTATTTAATTCAATTAAAAGAAGAATCCGAACTAGCTTGCCGATTATCAAACTCGTCTATCCTCCGTGCTATGTCAACTGGATGTTTGAAGGGCAGCTGATGAGAGTCGTTAATCCACTGCACAGAAATTGAAGGGATAGCTTTGGTCAACTGGTCAACGCCATCTTGCCAGAGGCGGTTCGACCGTCTATTATAAGGATCTTTTTCGCCCTGGGGCTTGGAAGCCGTGAGCATCGTGATCGGACAGTCAACTTTTCGGTATAGATCCATTAGCTTACTCCGGTGAGCGTCGACTTCTACGCAGATATCAGCCACATTTTCAATCAGCGGCTTTTGTACAGGACCTGCTCCGTCCACGATCACAATTCCTCCGATTTTTCCAGGATGCATTGCCGTATAGGATACTGCAATATCGGCACCCATTGACCAGGCAACGATAATCGGCCTGTCTACGTCTACCGATTTCAGGACAGTGTCAGCATCACTAACGAAAGCGTCAAAAGAATAATCCTGAGCAGTAGAAGCCTTCCCGTGCCCACGAAAGTCAAAGGTAATAATTTCGTACTCACCTTTCAGTACACTAATGACCTTTTTCCAGGTTGCTTGCGTAGACCCAATCCCATTGAAAAATATAATTGGCTGACCCTCACCAGCTCGGGTGATAGGAATTGTTATGTTACCGTTCTACACTTTTGCTTTCATTTCGATTTCTTCCTTTCAAAAAAATATCTGTTACAGATCTTATATGACTTTTCAATGTTACTGACAGAAATGGCTGTATCAGTTTGTATCATATCTTCATCCTACTTAAATATACAGTATGCTCACAGTTCCCAGAATGACTTTTCCAGTAAGAGTAAGCTGTGGTGCATTTTCTGAAGGTTTAGTACGGGTGGTATCGTTACTTACATTGCTACAATATAAATCAATATTATTAACCACATTCCAGTGCATTGGAATATATAAATTTATTGTGCCTAAAATACAGTCAATAAATACTTCTGTTCTATCAAGCCAAAGTTGTACTTGGTCAAAATACACATCCACTACTCCAAGGTATGAAATAATTTGACCACCTTTTAAAGCTTCTAAATGAAGATACTTACTAGTCGAACTTAATATTACCTTAGCATAAAGATTGTCATCATCAATATTATTTTTATCTATCATAATTACTCCTTTCATCTAAACGCTGCTGCAATTCCCTATAATAAGAACGCGATACATATACATGTTTATGACTGTCAATAAAGCTTATACGGCTAGAAGCGGTAAGGTTACGAGTAACTGAATATATCTGCATAATATTTACTATTGCTGACTTAGCTACTCTCACAAAGTATCGTGGTAGAATATTTTCAAGCTCATATAAACGGTACTTAACTCTATAGGCGTCATTTGCAGTATGAGCATAAATATGCTCATCTTCAGTTTCAAAAAATAAAACATCTTCAAATGGAAAATAGAATTCATGATTTTTTTTATAGAAGATAATTTTAGCTTTGGATAAGGACTGTTCTAAAACATAATGGTGTATTTTTTGTATTGTTTCATCTACTCGGGAACAACATATTATCACCTCATCCTCCGCTAAATCGTTGATTATCTCAATTCGTATTTTCAACATATCACCTGCCTCACTAAGATTATATACAATTTCAATATACTTTAAAAGGTTTGATCATCGACAGGTAACTTAATACCGGTAAGAGGTAAAAAAAAGTAGGTAAGATGCAATTTGTTCACTATCCTTACTACAAATGGCCACAAATATGCAAAACAAGCATACAAAATCGTATGCTTGTTTCTTGTTAAAATTCATGCTTTTTGATGTGCTATTCTAATGTTTTGCACCACAAAACCGAAACAGTTTGAATTTTTTAAAACTACTTTTTTCTTATTATTTTATTTTCATCGTCTTGTACATAAATAATACATGCTTTGCTTTAGCAAAGCCTTTTCTATGATAAAATTTAGCTGAAGGCATGCACTTGTCAGTAAGAAGAGTAATGCCACCCAAATTATTATCTTTAGAATATACCTCTACTTTTTCAAGTAATTGACCTCCAAAGCCTTTCCCTTGCATTTTGTTTGCCACATATAGTTCATCAATATAAAGCTCATCCTTTGTCCACCAGGTTTTTTCATGTGCAAAAATTGCAGCTACCACCTCTGTCTGATCCTGCGCTAAGAATCCTACAAATCTATCTGCTTCAAAGTATTCCTTAAGATACCTAAGGGATGTACTAATATCCCAATGATTATCCCAAGGTGAGCAGTTATAAGCATCTATAAGCAACTTACAGCAAGGGACTAAGTCCGCCTCATTTATTTCTCTTATCATCTTATCCTTCCTTTATATACCCTCTGTATATATAATTATATTTTATTACAAAAAAAATAAAACCAAAAACATTAAATGTTTTTAGTTTTACAAATAAAAAAAGCCAGAAACACTATAATTAGCACTTCTTGACAAAATACACACTCGATATTAATTTATGACAATTTATATATCTAGCATATTACAAAAGCTACGAGTTGTCAAGAAAAAGCTAGTAAATAAATGGATTCTCGAGATTTTATTATTATTTTACCTTAGCTTAGTTTTAGTCCACTAGATTAAACAACTAATGGGATTTTCCTTTTACTTCTTATTTATATAAAATATATCTATAAGCAAAATATTTTTGTAAAGGATAGGTGATTTAATGCCTGCCATAAAACATCCTGCCTATAAAGAGGAAGCTATCAAGTTAGCAAATACAACAGATTATCTTAAGGTTTATAACCAGAAGGTTATAGATGAAAAATACAATATAGATAGAGCTGTTGATTACAGTGTAAGTCATTTTAATTCAGATAATGCAGAGCAGTTTAATGAACTTCTAATAAATACCAACCTTCAGTATTCTCTAGAAGGAAGATTAAAGAATCTTCTCAAAAGTATAGATAAACCTTACTTTGCTAGAGTAGACTTTATAGAAAACGGGGAAACATCTTTTAAAAAATTATACATAGGAAAAATCTCCTTGATGAGAGATAAGGATCAAGAGCTTATTATTATAGACTGGAGAGCCCCGATTGCTACCTTGTATTATGAAGGAAGACTTGGTAGTGCCTCCTTTAATTGCCCAGAGGGAATAATCGAGGGTGAAATAAAACTAAAAAGACAATACAGCATAGAAAAAGGGTGCCTTCAGGATATCTTCGATATAGATATAACAACAAATGATGAATTCCTTCAAGCTGCTTTAGGCTCCAACAAGGATAAAAGACTTAAAGATATTGTTACTACCATTCAAGCGGAGCAAAACAAAGTTATTCGGAGCGATATGTGGAAGTCTTTAGTTGTGCAAGGCTCCGCTGGAGGCGGAAAAACAACTATAGCTCTTCATCGAATCGCTTATCTTTTATATAATCAGGAAAAAACTTTATCCTCAAAAAACTTTATGATTATAGCACCTAATAAATTTTTCCTAAGTTATATATCAGAGGTATTACCCGACCTAGGAGTTGAAGATGTAATTCAAACAACTTTCCAAGAGCTTTCTTTAAACTTTATAGGTTGCAAATTGGAAATTAGAAGTCCTTGGGAAAAGCTATCTTACCTAACAAGCGTAACCCCTACCGGTTTAAAGGAAAGAATTAAGTGGATATCTTCCTTTAAATCCTCTCTAGAATATAAAAATGTAATAAAGGAATATTTAAAGAATTTGGAATATGATTTTATTCCAAAGGAGGATTTCAAAATCATTGATTTTATATTAGTAAAATATGAAACAATAAACAACCTATTTATAGAGGATTACAAAGACTTTTCCTTTGAAAGAAGAATTTCAGAAATTAAAAAGACTTTAGTAAACACTTTAAAGCAAAGGAAGGTACCAATCCTTGAAGAAATAGAAACAAGCTATGACCAAAAACTATGGGATATAAAGGAGGCAATGCCGGACTCCCAGGAAAGGCGCGATATAATAATAAACCTTATAGATGAGAGAGACTCCTCAATGGAAAAAGTAAAAAGGTTATCCAAAACTCTAGTTAAAAGTTATATATCAAAGCTTAAGATGAAAAGCTCCCTAGATTATTATAAAGATCTCTTATCAAATAAAGTCTTATTTTTAAAATTATCTGGCAAATATATTTCCGAAGAAATATCCACAGTCCTTCTACAGGATACTTTAAAAAATATAAAGGAAGGATATCTGGAGGTGGAGGATTTAGCACCACTTATGTACTTACAACACTCTATATTTGAGCCTGAAGAGAAATCTGATATTCGTCATGTGATTATTGATGAAGCTCAAGATTTTAGTAGCTTTCAGCTATATATTATCAAAAAAGTCATAGGGGGCACCTTTACAATACTAGGTGATCTATGCCAAGGAATATATTCCTATAGAGGAGTAGAAAATTGGCATTCCTTTAGCGATGAAATATTTGGAAAGGATAATTACAACTTTATGACCTTAGAGCAAAGCTACAGAACTACCGTAGAAATAATGGATTTAGCAAATTCAGTAATTAAAAAACTGGAGGATCCAAATCTTCCCCCTGCTATTCCTGTAATTCGACATGGAGATAAAATTGCAATTAATGAACTGAAAGATTTGAAAGAAGTAGCCATAAATATTAATATAGATTTAGCTAATATTAAAAAGGATAGCTTTAAATCTGCTGCTATAATCTGCAAAACTATAGAGGAATGTAAAAGTTTAAGAGCTCTTTTAAAAAGTCTTGGACATGATATAAAGCTACTTACAGAAAAGGATTTAGAATATACGGGAGGTCTTGTCCTATTGCCTGCCTACCTTGCAAAAGGATTGGAATTTGATGTAGTTATTTTAGCAAATTGCAATAAGAATAATTTTACAAAGGAGCCCTTAGACATGAAGCTTTTGTATGTTTCCATGACAAGGCCCCTTCATAAATTAATTATTTATTCTGTGGGAGAAAAGAGTGAAGCTCTGAGTTATTGATCCTTACATGTAGTCTTTTGCCAAAGGATAAGATATCCCCATCCTTTAGTCTTAATTTTGTTACAGCGCTTACCTTAACTTTGTTAAGCTTAATCCCACCTTGCTTTAATAGCCTCTTTATTTCGCTTCCCGATAAATTAAGGGTTTCTCTAAAAGCTTGGGAGGAAATAATATTTTCAAAATCCTTTAATTCCTCCAAGCATAGGTGGATTTCCAGTATATCTTTTGGAATACCACCCTCCCTGAATTCCATTGTGAAAGCCTCCTTAACATTATTAGCTTCATCGACCCCATGATATAAGGAAACAATATCAAAGGATAACCTTTCCTTAATGTCTCTAGGGTTAGCCCCTTCTGCAAGCTCCTTTTTTATTTTATCTAAACCCTCTGGCAATATATTTGTTGCAAGTTCAAAGTATCTTATTATTAGACTGTCTGGAATAGTCATTAGCTTAATGAACATATCCCCTGGAGCTTCTTCAACTCCAACATAGTTTCCTAAGCTTTTACTCATTTTTTCTATTCCATCGATGCCCTCTAAAATAGGCATTAAGATTGCTATTTGCTTTTCCTGGCCATACTCTTTTTGAAGCGTCCTCCCCATCAATATATTAAACTTTTGATCCATCCCACCAAGCTCCACATCTGCCTTAATAGCAATTGAATCATATGCCTGCATTAAGGGGTAGAAGAACTCGTGAATTCCTATTGGCTTTTGTCCTTGAAATCTATTTTTAAAATCCTCCCTCTCCAGCATTCTTGCTACGGTGTATTTTGATGCTAAGTTTAGGACCTCCTGAAAGGATAGCTTTGATAGCCACTGGCTGTTAAAGCATACTTCTGTCTTTTCTTCATCAAGTATCCTAAAAATCTGTTTTTTATAGGTTTCTGCATTTTCTTCTATCTGCTTAATTGTTAACGGTTTTCTTGTCTTTGATTTTCCAGTAGGATCTCCTATCCTTCCTGTAAAATCCCCGATTATTATCACTACCTTATGACCTAGTTCTTGAAATTGTCTTGCCTTTCGTAGCGCAACAGTATGTCCTAAATGGATATCCGGTGCAGTTGGGTCTAATCCGAACTTTATAATTAACCTCCTTTCTTCCTTCTGCGCTAAAAGAAGTTTATCTCTTAGGCCTTCTAAATCGATTATTTCTGCCTCTCCCATTTGTATGATTCTTAACTGTTCTTCAATTGATATTTTCAATACTTTCCCCTCCTATTGATAAAAACCGAGGATATTGATGATGGAGTCCTGCATATAAACAAACGCAAAAAACTCTCATCCTAATTAAAGGACGAGAGTTATATCTCGTGTTACCACCTTGCTTCAAAGACACCTCACGGTATCAATCTCTTCAAGTACGATGCAATAGCATTTATACTCTAGCACTATAACGGGTGCAGAAATCCGAATAAGCCTACTTAGCATTGCTTTTTGGCCCTCAACTCAGGGACGTATTCAAAAAATCTTCTTTGCTTTCTTACACCTACCGAAAGCTCTCTTTAAAAGTAAGATCGTTTTACTGTTTCCCATCTCAGTTTTTATTCATTAATAATATTCTTATAATAATTATACACTATATTTTATCCTTGCGGATACTATTTTATACCTAAATGTATTTTTCTAAAATTAACTGGAGACATTCCCTCATATTTTTTAAACATTGCACAAAAATAACTTACATCCTTATAACCAGTTTCGTAAGCTATCTGGCCAACTTGCTTTTCACTATCTTGTATTAGTAATTCTTTAGCTTTTCGTAGTCTTAGTTTTGTTATATATACGAAGGGCCTCATGTTAAAATTCTCCTTAAAAAGCTTGCATAAATATTGAGGTGTAACTCTTACAGTACTTGCAATTTCTTCAAGGGTCAAATCCCTTTCAAAGTTATCTTCAATATACTTAACTGCTGGCTTAAGCTGAACATATCCTCTATTCACTTCTTTATTTTCTTCTGATATATAATCTTTAAATTCAGTCAAGAATTCATAAAGAATAGAGGAACTTTTATATCCAGATAAGGGTCCCTTAGAATTTATGGAATTTGCAATAATATTCATATATCCTTCAATAGCTTCCCTGCTTTTCAAATAATACACTCCATAGCTGGGAAACTTTAGTAGCTTAAGAAGTTCCTTTACAGCATAGCCATTAAAGGTTATATAATAAGTTTCCCAAGGCCCTGTTTCGCAGTAATACTTATGAGGAATATATGGATCAAAGAAAAACCCCATATTTTGTCCTATTAAGTGCTCTTCCCCATTAATAATAAGTTTTCCGCTACCTTTACCCGTGTGAAGCCAATGATAATCTGGATAACCATTAGGCCTGTCCGTCTCAAATTGATTTTCTTCGGAGCCTATAGTCTTCACATAAAAGGGTAAAGAGCTTATTTCATCTGTAATTATAGGAAATTCTCTTTTAATCATGCTGTACCTCATGTTAATATTATTATATTACTATAATATTCTTTCATTGATACTTGTATATTACTCCATTATAATTATGTTGTATACATTAATATAATCATATTTAAATTGCTATAGGCTAATAAGAAATACGAGGAGGATAAAATGATTAATTCAAAACTACCTGCTTTCTATTATGGGGGTGACTACAATCCTGATCAATGGCCTGAGGAGACTTGGGAAGAAGATATGCGATTATTTAAAAATGCAGGCATCAATATTATAACTGTTCCTGTATTTAGCTGGGCTAAGCTTGAACCCTCAGAGGGGATCTATGATTTCTCCTGGCTGGACAAAATAATGGATTTGGCGCATAAGAATAATATATTTGTATGTCTAGCCACCTCAACAGCTGCGCAGCCTGCTTGGATGTCTAAAAAATATCCAGAAATTCTTCCTGTAGACCAAAATCTAAGAAAGAAAGTTCACGGGGGTAGAGTTAATTTCTGTCCTAACAGCAAGTTATTTAAGAAATTTTCCGTGAATCTTGCTTCTAAACTTGCAGAGCACTATAAGGATCACCCAGCTTTAGTAATATGGCACATAGGAAATGAATATGGTAATTATTGTTATTGTGAAAACTGTGAAAATGAATTTAGGCTATGGCTTAAAAAAAGGTATGGTACCACAGAGGAACTAAACAGAGCTTGGAATATGAGTTTTTGGGGACACACAATATATGACTGGGAGGAGATAGTTGTACCCTCTGAGCTAAATAGTGATAAATATTCTTTTCAAGGGATGAGCCTTGACTATAACAGATTTATGTCTGATTCTAGCTTAGAATGCTACTATGGAGAATACAAAGCTATAAAAGCTATTACGCCAGCCATTAAAATAACAACAAACCTTATGGGTACTTTTAAACCTTTAGATTATTTCAAGTGGGCAGAAAAAATGGATGTTATCTCCTGGGATAGTTATCCACGTCTTACCGACCCAGCAAGCACAACCGCGCTAAGACATGATCTTATGAGAGGTCTTAAAAACGGAGCTCCCTTTATGCTTATGGAGCAAACACCTAGTCAACAGAACTGGCAGCCTTATAATAGCTTAAAGAGGCCTGGTGTTATGAGGCTACAAAGCTATCAAGCAATAGCTCATGGCTCAGATACAGTAATGTTTTTTCAACTAAGACGTTCCTTTGGTGCGGGTGAAAAATATCACGGGGCTTTAATTGCTCATAGTGGCTCAGATAAAACAAGGGTTTATAAGGAATGTGCTGTTCTTGGCGATGAGCTTAAGATTCTTGGTGATAGCATAATCGATTCAACACTTAAAGCAAAGGTAGGAATAATCTTTGACTGGGATAATTGGTGGGCAATAGAAATGTCCAGTGGACCCACAATATTACTAAAATACCTGGATCAAATAGAAAAATATTATAAACCATTTTTTGATATGAATATACCTGTAGACCTTATATCACCCGTGTCTGACCTATCAAAATATGATATAATAATAGCACCAGTACTATATATGGTGAAACCTGGGGTTTCAAAGAACATTGAAAGTTTTGTGAAACATGGAGGTACCTTCATAACAACCTTCTTTAGTGGAATTGTAAATGAAAATGATCTAGTCACTTTAGGCGGTTATCCTGGAGAGCTAAGACCACTTCTTGGGATTTTTGTTGAAGAAATTGATGCATTATTTCCAGATATGAAAAATAGTATAGTTATGGAAGCCGTGCTTGGAGAATTAAAGGGCACCTATGACTGTGATATGCTATGCGATTTATTAGAGCTTGAGGGTGCAAAAGCTTTAGCTACCTACGGTTCGGACTTTTATAAAGGAAAGCCTGTTATAACTGTTAACAATTTTGGAAAAGGTAAAGCTTACTATGTAGCTTCAAACCCATCAGAGGATTTTGTTTTAAGTCTTATGAAATATATTTCTAAGGAAAAAGCTATTTATTCACCAGATATTGATGGAACTTTACCAGTAGAAATAACAACTCGTTTTAATGGACCCTCTGAATTTACATTTATATTAAATCATAATACTGAAGCTTGTACTATAAACCTTAAAAATAATAGCTACGAAAATATGTTAACTGGCGAAAAAATGGATAACATATTTAATATAGAGGCGAAGGGAGTTAATATTTTAAAGAAAATATAATCCTCCCTTAAAATTAAAAAGGAGGGGAGTATATGAGGACTATAATGGACTTTATGAGTTATAACGGTTACTTGGTCTTATTTCTAGTGCTCTTCTTTGAACTTATTGCCCTTCCAACTCCTGGTGAAACCCTCATGACCTACTGTGGATATTTAGTTCATCAGGGAAAATTAAATTTATTTTTAACTATACTAGTTGCCACAGCCGCAGCTATATCCGGCATTACTATATCTTATTTTATAGGTTTAAAACTAGGCAACGGTTTTTTGATAAAATACGGAAAGTATGTTCATCTTAAAGAGGATAAAATTAAGAAAGTCTCTGATTGGAATGATAAATATGGTCAGAGGCTTCTTCTTATTGGCTATTTTATACCAGGGGTACGTCATCTAACAGGAATCGTTTCTGGTACCGCTAAGCTATCTTATAAGAAATTTGCAATAAATGCTTATTTGGGAGCCCTCATATGGGCCACCACCTTTGTTTTCCTAGGAAAAGCTCTTGGAGCTAAGTGGGATTCCTTTCATTCCTATGCTAAAAACTATATTCTAATCGGAAGTTTAATTATAGCTTTTATTTTGATAATATTTTCTATATGTAGATATTTTAAATCCCAAATAAATAGTTTCATTTATAAATGGTTGTTCTTAATATTTAGCAAACTAAGAAAACTTGAGAAAGCACAAATAGCAATAGGTGGGGTTTCCTTAATATTTCTTACCTTCTTTGTTGTCCTTATATTTTTAGCAAGAGAATACATGGAAAAGGATCTTCGCAAATTTGATAGAATTACAATATTTACGGTAAAAGCCCTCCTTAACGAAAACAATCTTGGATTTATAAAATATTTTACTGCCTTAGGCAACTTCCAATTTCTAATTCTTGTCTTTGCCTTAACCATAATGTTTATAATGGGCAAAGGCCATAATCGAATACTAGAATTAAAATTTTCATTTTTCATATGCATAGGGTCAGAGGTATTAGCTTATATCTTCAGGAACTTATTTCATCGCCTTGGTCCTATGTCAATGCTACTACCTGGAATAAAATATTCCTTCCCTAGTAGCTCTGCAATTATGACGGTATCCATATACGGTTTTGGTTGTTACCTTCTAATAAAGCACAGTAAAAGCAGGTGGTTATCAAGCCTTTCCTTAATATTGTTTTTAGTTTTCTCTCTTTTCTTAGGGCTTGGCACCATATATCTTAATCTTGAGTTCCCTGGAGATATTATCGGTGGTTATATCCTTGGCTTACTATGGCTAACCTTTAATATAGTGCTTATGGAGTTATTTAGGCTTTTATATGTCATTAACAAAAGGAGACCTTATAGATAGAGAACTTCTAAGTAGGGACGTTTTACATATTTATAAAAGGTGTTTCTAGTGAATAAAATTCCTTTTTATCTAAATCAAAGCTAACCTGGCAGCCTAAGGGCAAAATAACCTTAGGGTCTGTATACCCTTCCTGGTATATGAGCGGGAAGCTATAAGGTAGGCCACTAGAGGGAGATATTATAGCTATTTTAGCTCCGGGTCTTAGTTTTCTAACTTTTATCATGTTCTTCCTCCTGAAATCATTTCCTTTATACTATTTTAGTCTTACTAATTTCTTTAGCTTTTTCTGAAACAAATTCAGAAATCAGCTGTCTATCCTCTATTTTTATATCCTCGTACCTAAAAGCAACCTTATTATATATGGAATCATTAATTGCATCTGTTCTGGTCCTACTACATAGAATTATAATTTCTTTATCCTTTATTGCAAGCTTAACTAGGGCAGATTTACAATCTATTTCATTTTTGGGAACAAGAAAATTCATCCCTCCAGCACTGATATCTATGGTATGAGTGTTTCTGAAGAATCTAAAGAATATTGATTGAATATCGCTTAATGCCTTATACTCCGCTCCATCTGGCAAAGGTGAAAAATCCAAGTCCATAACGATGGGTATTCTTTGAAACTCTCTTCGCTGAATCTTCAATATGAATTTAGGTATACTAATTAGTATATCCTGTGCGAGCTCGCCCTGCTTAGTACCAAGAATAACAGAGCTACATTTTATTGCTTCATGACCATAAACTAAAATTAATTCAATTAACTGATCTTTCTTTAACTCAATATATGTATTTTGCTTTACATCTATTTTAATACATAAGTAAGTATTAGATACTTTAATTATTCGTCCATCAAACAGGGTATTATTGGGATTGATAAACTTTACTATATCATTTTCCTTTATAGCCTTTATATCAATATCTTCCATAACTATTACCTCTTTCTAAATTGAATAATCACTATTACATATATTACATATAAAATTGCGAACTATAAAAAACTGTATAAAGCTCAAATTATAATATAATGTCCTATACATTGCCTTAGGTATGACTTTGGCGCATACTTTACTATTTAATTTTTATAATACCATAATTTGTATGAAAATTGAATAGATTTTTATACAAGTTTTATAATAATGTTGAATTTAATAATATTTCCTATTAAATCTGGTGAGTTTTGGGGACTGAGTTTTGGGGACGGTTCATCAATTCTCTAAATTTTTATGATTAGGACAAACCTACTTTGGCAATTATCTAAGTATTAAGGGAGTGATGTTTATGCCAAGAATTGCAAGAATCAAAAGAATAGATGCTATTTACCATATAATGTCAAGAAGCATTAGTGAACTTTCCCTGTTTAAGGATAAAAAAGATAAAGATAAGTACCTATATCTGATGAGCAAATATAAATTTATTTTTCAATTTAAAGTTTATGCTTATTGTCTCATGACAACTCATGTTCATTTGGAGATCGATTGCTGTGGCGCAGATATAAGCAAAATAATGAAATCAATTAATCAAAGCTATGTAGCTTATTATAATAAAAAATACAATAGGCATGGTCATTTATTTCAAGACAGATTCAATAGCAAGATAGTCAATAGCATTGATTATCTTTTAACTCTCTCCTCCTATATTCATAATAATTCAAGGAATATTAATAAGTATGAAAAGAACATAGCTTCCTATAGCTATTCAAGCCTAGGGACCTATGTTGGCAAACAACCTAATAAATATGGCATAATAACTACTGAATATATATTGTCTTTCTTCTCTAAAAACAATGATAGGATTAATAGTTATTTTGATTTTGTAAATAATCATAAAGCTTCAGAAAAACCATCCTTTGAATTCGTAAATCAAGGCTCTACAAGCAAAAACGAGCGTCAGCTTATCATTCGAGATTGTGATTCGAAAACTGTAATAGAATTTTTATCAAAATATACTGATAGACCTATTAATATTCATGCAAAATTTAACCATAGCAATAGTGAAATGAGATCAATCTTTGTACTAATTATGCGTTGCCTTGGTAATTATAGTTTTAAGAAAATATGTTCAATTGTTGGTAATATTACCATCCCCAATTTGTGGCGTTTATCTGAAAACGGGTATAAACTGATAACATTGAACGATACTTATAAGAATGTGTTAGAAGATTTTATAAAAGAACATGGGAATATCCAAATAGCTTAGCTGAAAATTCAGGATTTAATTTTTCGTTTAATCTTAAGCTATAAATATAGACAATCTTTGTATATATTTGCTTTTTTATTGAAAATATATGCTAAACACAAGAAAAATAAAGTTTTTTTCAGTTCTGAATAATCTTTTAAGCTTGCGTATCGGCATTTTTGATGAACCGTCCCCCAAACTCTTAACTAACAATTTTTGATGATGAACCGTCCCCTAACCCCAAATCCACTTCGATCTCCCCTACATCCGTAGAAAGCTTTACCATTGTTATTTCATTGGTATGAGTACTAAAATGCATATCTTTTCCGTAAACAATTGAAGGAGGTGTTATATCTATTTTAACATTGCCTTTTCCGAGCAACATGGCTGCATGACCT
>Ga0209125_1001322_pt1 | contig 23805 bp, 22 predicted proteins | sample BarGraIncub1131A_FD_184503 | JGI IMG/M metagenome (GOLD analysis project Ga0209125, IMG submission 184503) | Arctic peat soil microbial communities from Barrow, Alaska - Barrow Graham LP Incubations 11-31A (SPAdes) (version 2) | ecosystem: Environmental > Terrestrial > Soil > Wetlands > Peat... | reverse complement strand
GGCGGCAGGCGCACGGGTGGCGGTACTGCCCTGTTGCCACGATCTGAAGTACGCCGACACGGGCGGGTTTCAGGGGTGGCTGGACGGCCCTCTCGCGGTGGACGTCACCCGCGCGGCCCTGCTTCGATCGCACGGTTACCGGGTTTACACACAACTTATCCCCGTCGACATAACTCCGAAAAACCGCCTGCTGATGGCCGAGCCAGGCTAAGGCCGACCTATCCCTGGAGGGCCGCCGTGACACAGGCGGCCCAGCCAGGATTGGACGTGGGAGGGAAGGGGAAAGTCTAGAGGGCGATGAAGCTGAGGGCATAGTTTACGACGGAGAGGACCAGGCTGAAGATCAGCGCCCACCAGAATCCCGCGACCACAAAGCCCGGAACGATGGAACTCGTCAGCAGGATAAGCAGCGCATTGATGACAAAGGTGAGAAGTCCCAGGGTGAGGATGTTGAGCGGCAGCGTGAGGAGCAGCAGCAGCGGCCTGATGAAGGTGTTGACCAGCCCGAGGACCAGCGCGGTGACGAGCGCCGCTGAGAATCCGGAGAGCTGTATGCCGGGAAGCAGGTAGGCGGTGATTACGATAGCGACCGCATAAATCAGCCAGTGGATAAGAAAGGTCATCTAGTTTTTCCTCCCGTGGTGGCCCGCAGCTTGATCGCGCCAGGCCGATTCTAAGAAGCTCAAAGTATACCCAAAATAGTCGAATGGCAAGCTCCCGCGGTTTCATCTTGCTGGCCGCTCAGCCAGTACCCTGTCTCCCTATGCTGGATTGCGGCTTGCCGCACACTTGGATCTTTCCTGCCGATCTGCAATCAAGTTATCCTTCGTCTGGAATAATCAAGTCATAGGACGATCCCTCGTTCATCGTTGTTCAATTTCCCAAGATATCGTTGGCGCTGAGCAGGAAAAACTTCTGCTTGTCCGAATACCTCGAAGCTTCCACGCTGTCTGACAACAAACCCATTCAAGCATAGATCAAGCCGCCTAAAGACTGTATCTAAGCCGTAAACACCATTTTACAAAGCAGTTGACAGGGTGCCCGATACTACAGTATATTTCGCCGACTCACTAATTGAACCTATGAGGAAACCACTGCATATGAAGGAAATACTTTCTGGCAACGAAGCCATTGCCCGCGGAGCTTACGAGGCGGGCGTGAAGGTAGCGTGCGCCTACCCGGGAACCCCTTCCACCGAGATACTCGAAACGATCACCCGCTACCAGGAGATCAACGCATCCTGGGCGACCAACGAGAAGGTCGCCCTCGAGGTCGGGATCGGCGCCTCTTTCGGCGGCGCACGGGCCCTGGTCACCATGAAGCACGTCGGTGTGAACGTTGCCGCCGATCCGCTCTTCACGCTCTCCTACACCGGCGTGAACGGCGGCCTGGTGCTGGTGACGGCCGACGACCCCGAGCTGCACTCCTCCCAAAACGAGCAGGACAACCGCAACTACGCGAAGTTCGCCAAGGTGCCGATGCTGGAGCCCTCCGATTCCCAGGAGTGCCTTGACTTCACCAAGCTCGCCTTCGCCATCTCCGAGCGTTACGACACCCCGGTCATGCTCCGGACCACCACCCGCATCTCGCACAGTAAGTCCGTGGTGCAGCTCGCGGAGAGGGTGACCGGGCTTCCCGAGCCGCACCTGGTGAAGAATCCGGCAAAATACGTCATGCTCCCCGGTAACGCCCGGGGGCGCCACCATATCGTCGAGGAGCGCACCGTCACGCTCTCAAAGGACGCCAGCAGCATGCCGATCAACAGGATGGAGTTCCGTTCCGCCAAGATCGGGATCATCACCGCCGGTGTCTGCTACCAGTACGTGCGCGAGGTGCTGCCCGAGGCATCGGTTCTGAAACTGGGCATGGTGCACCCGCTGCCGTTCCAGATGATCCGCGAATTCGCCTCCAAGGTGGACAAGCTCTACGTCGTCGAGGAACTCGATCCCTTCATAGAGGAGCAGGTGAAGGCGATGGGGATCGCCGTTACCGGCAAGGAGATCTTCTCCCTGTGCGGCGAACTCACTCCCGGCAGGATCAGGAAGGGGTTCGGACTTCCCGAGGTTGTGCAGAACGCAGCCGAGAAGCTCCCGGGGCGCCCCCCCAACATGTGCCCGGGATGCCCTCACCGCGGCGTCTTCTACACGCTGAACCGCCTCAAGGCCTATGTCTCCGGCGACATCGGCTGTTACACCCTCGGCTTCATGCCTCCCTTGTCCGCCATGGACACCTGCATCTGCATGGGGGCTTCCATCGGCATGGCCACCGGCGTCGCGAAGGTGCTGCCACCCGAGGAAAGGAAGAAGGTGGTGGCCGTGATCGGCGACTCCACCTTCCTGCACACCGGCGTGAACGGCCTGATGGACATGGTCTACAACAAGGGGGCTGCCACCGTCATCATCCTCGACAACAGGATCACCGCCATGACCGGGCGTCAGGACAACCCCGCCTCCGGTCACACCCTGATGGACGACCCGGCGAACAGCATCGACCTGCCGCTTCTCTGCCAGGCGATCGGTGTCAAGCACATCCGCACCATCAACCCCCTCGATCTCGAGGAGTGCGAGCGGGTGATCTCCGAGGAGATGGAGCGCCCCGAGACCTCGGTGATCATCACCGACAAGCCGTGCGTCCTCATCAAGAGGGAAGGGGTCTATGCCCGCGGCACGGTGCTCGCCGTAAATGCCGATACCTGCACCGGTTGCCGCGCCTGCCTGAAGATCGGCTGCCCAGCCGTGGAATGGATCCCCGGCAGCGGCAAGAAGGGGAAGGCGCATATCGATCCGCTGCTTTGTAACGGATGCGACGTCTGCCGCCAGCTGTGCAAATTCTCCGCGATCGGGGGTGCCAAATGAGCGACAAGATCACAAATATCCTTCTGGTAGGGGTGGGCGGCCAGGGTATCCTGCTCGCCGCCGAGATACTCTCCGAGACCTGCATGCTGGCTGGCTTCGACGTCAAGAAGAGCGAGATCCACGGCATGTCGCAGCGAGGAGGGAGCGTGGTTTCCCATGTCCGTTACGGCAGGGAGGTGTTTTCCCCGATCGTGCCGGAAGGGGAGGGTGATATCCTCTTCGGCTTCGAGCTGATGGAGAGCTGCCGTTCGCTGGACCTGCTGAAGCCGGGCGCCACCGTCGTCGCCAACGACCTCTGCATTCCGCCTCCCTCGGTGCTGATGGGGCAGGAGGCGTATCCTGCGGGACTCGCCGACAGGATCGCGCGAGCCTTCCCCGACTTCATCCTGGTGGACGGACAAAAGCTCGCCACCGAGGCGGGCAATGCGCGTGCCGCCAACACGGTGCTCCTGGGCGCTGTCTCCAAAAGGCTCGATATCGCCGAAAACTTCTGGCTGGAGGCGATCGAGCGGATGGTTCCGAAGAAGGCGCTCGCGGTGAACCTCAAGGCCTTCGCGGTCGGAAGGTCGCTCGCTTAGGGTCAAAAGACTCGGTCATTGAGACAAAATCAAACGGTCAAAAGCCTCACCACGGGCGACACAGAGGAAAAGCAATACGAGGAACGGAAATAAGAGGAAACAATACAAAGATTTTTTTGAGTCGTTGTGTTGAAAAGTTTTTCGGATTTTGTTTTCCTCTGTGTACCTCGATTGGGTGTACCTCTGAGTCATCTGTGGTAAGGCCTTTAGTTTTTTCAACCTGTTTTTTTAGGAGTCATCGATGTACTTCAACGAGGATTTCGAGACGCTGCCCCGGGAGGCGATTCGCGCCCTGCAGCTAAAGAGGCTCAAGGCCATGGTGGGGCGCGTCCAGGCGAGCGTCCCTTTCTACCAGGAGGCCCTGGCCAAAGCGGGGGTCACCCCCGACTCCATAAAGACGCTGGATGACCTGCCCCGGCTCCCCTTCACCTACAAGCAGGACATGCGCGACTCCTACCCGTACCGGATGTTCGCGGTCCCCATGGAGGAGATCGTCCGGATCCATGCCTCCTCAGGGACGACCGGCAAACCGACCGTGGTTGGCTACACCAAGAAGGACATCGAAAACTGGAGCGAACTGATGGCCCGCTCCTTCGTGGCGGCGGGGGTGCACAAGGGTGACATCATCCACAACTCCTACGGCTACGGCCTCTTCACCGGCGGACTCGGCGCCCACTACGGGGCCGAACGGCTGGGGGCCTCGGTGATCCCGATGTCGGGCGGTAACACCAAGAAACAGATCATGATCATGCAGGACTTCGGTTCCACGGTACTCACCTGCACCCCCTCCTACTCGCTCTACATGGCCGAGGCCGCCAAGGAGGAGGGGATCGACTTCCGTGACCTGAAACTGCGCGTCGGCATCTTCGGGGCCGAGCCCTGGAGCGAGGCGATGCGGGGCGAGATCGAGGGAAAGCTGAACCTCTCCGCCGTGGACATCTACGGGCTCTCCGAGATCATGGGACCTGGGGTCGCCATCGAGTGCCACCAGGCCAAGAAGGGGCTCCACATCTGGGAGGATCACTTCATCCCCGAAATCATCAACCCTGAGACCGGCGACGTTCTCGGGGAAGGCGAAGAGGGCGAACTGGTCATCACCACCATCACCAAGGAAGGGATTCCGCTGATCCGCTACCGTACCCGCGACATCACCTCGATCTCCTACGAGCCGTGCATCTGCGGCAGGACGCACGCCAGGATCAAGAGAATGAGCGGCAGGAGCGACGACATGCTGATCATCCGCGGCGTCAACGTCTTCCCGTCCCAGATAGAGTCGATCCTGATGGGGGTCGACGGCGTCGAGCCGCACTACCTGCTCATCGTGGACAGAAAAGAAAACCTCGATACCCTCGAGGTCCAGGTGGAAGTGGGCGAGAAGCTCTTCTCCGACGAGGTGAAACACCTGCAGGCGCTCTCCTCGCGGATCGAGAAGCAGATCAAGGAGATGCTCGGGGTCACCTGCCGGGTCCGGCTCGTGGAGCCGAAGAGCATCACCCGCAGCGAGGGGAAGGCGAAGAGGGTCATCGACAACAGGAACAAAGCCTGTTAGCCACGGAGAAATTCTGAAAAGGTCTGAGGAAGACTTTGCAAAACCCACGGCGAGGGAACGGCGGAACACCCTGAAGTAGTAGTTTTTTCCCGATTTTTAGTTTTTTGGATTTTCTCCGATTTTCTCAGATTTTCTCCGTGGCAAATACGTTTTAAAAGGGGGGATTGACATGCACGTGGAACAGATCTCCATTTTCATCGAGAACAAATTCGGCAGGCTCGCCGAGGTGACGCGGATCCTGGGAGACGCGGGGATCAACATCCGCACCCTGTCCTTGGCGGACACCTCGGACTTCGGGATCCTGCGCCTCATCGTGAACGATGCGGAAAAGGCAAAGGGGGTGCTCAAGGAGCGCGGCTTCACGGTCAGCTTGACCGACGTGGTCGCCGTTGAGATACCGGACCGGCCTGGTGGGCTCGCCGATATCCTGCAAGTGCTCGACGCGGACGGCATTAATGTCGAGTACATGTATGCCTTCGTGGAGCGCTGCGGCGAGAATGCGGTGATGATCTTCCGTTTCGACGAGACCCAGAAGGCGATCGCTACCCTTGCCGCCAAGGGGTTCAACGTCCTCCCGGGCGAGCGGCTGTATTCCATCTGAACCGGGTTCAGAGTTCAGAGTTCAGAGTTCAGAAACGTCTCGCCGATGAGCCGCTTTTTCTTGATGCAGTTTTGCCAAATCTAGAGTTTAACGGGGGATGTCTTGAGAAGATTTCTGGGGATTCTGAGCATCACTATGCTTCTGGGCTGCGCGAGCGCCGCACTCGCCGCGGCTCCGATCAAGATCGGCGCGCTTTTCGCCGTCACCGGCCCCGCAGCCTTCCTGGGCGAGCCCGAAAAGAACACCTTGGAACTCCTGGTGAAGGAGGCCAACGCCAAGGGGGGCATCAAGGGTGCCAGGATCGAGCTGGTGATCTACGACACCGGCGGCGACGTCACCAAGGCGGTCCAACTCGCCAACAAGCTGATTAAGAACGACCATGTGGCCGCCATCATCGGTCCCAGCACCACCGGCGAGACCATGGCGGTGATCCCCATCGCGGAGAAGGAGCAGATCCCGCTCATTTCCTGCGCCGCTGGCATCAAGATCACCGAACCGGTGAAGAAGTGGGTCTTCAAGACCCCCGCCAACGACCATGTGGCGGCCGAGAAGATCCTGATCCAAGCGGAAAAGCTGAAACAGAGAAACCTCGCTCTCCTCACCGTTTCCGACTCCTTCGGCTCCTCCGGGCGCGAGCAGCTAAAACTCATGGCTGCCAAGCGCGGTTTCAAGATCGTCGCCGACGAGGTCTACTCCCCTAAAGACACGGACATGACCCTGCAGCTCTACAAAATCAAGGCGGCCAAGCCGGACGCCATCATCTGCTGGGGCACCAACCCCGGTCCCGCCGTCATTACCCGCAACCTGCAGCAGCTCGGCATCAAGACCCAGCTCTACCAAAGCCACGGCGTCGCCTCCAAGAAGTACATCGAGCTCGCCGGCGCCGAGGCCGCCGATGGGGTCATGCTCCCCGCCGGAAAACTCGCGGTCTACCATCTGCTCAAGAAGAACGACCCCCAGGCAAGTCTCCTCAGGGAGTACGCCGACTCCAACCGGAAAGCCTACAAGGTGGAACCCTCCACTTTCGGGGGGTACGCCTACGACGGTTTCCAGCTGGTGGCGGGGAGCCTGAAGAGGGGCGCCGTCAGCGCGGCGCAGATACGCGACGGCATCGAGAAGGGCGGCAGGATGATCGGCGTCTCCGGCATCTTCAATATGGGCTCCAAGGATCATAACGGACTCGACCTATCCGCCTTCGAGATGGTGCGAATCAAGAAGGGCGACTGGGCAATGGTACGCTAAAAACTAGGGGGGAAACGGCCTTGAAAAGATTGATATCGACTGCTTTGATTATTTTCGCCCTGTTTGGCTGCACAAAGGCTTCTACCGGGAAAGCTCCCATCAAGATCGGCGGGCTCTTCGCGGTGACCGGACCCGCCTCGTTTCTGGGTGCACCGGAGCGAAACTCCGCCGAGATGGTGGTGGAGGAGATCAACAAGGCTGGCGGGATAAAAGGGCGCAAGCTTGAGCTGATCAGCTACGACACCGGCGGCGACGCCACCAAGGCGGTGCAGCTTGCCAACAAGCTGATCAAGAACGACCAGGTGGTCGCCATCATCGGACCGAGCACCACCGGGGACACCATGGCGGTGCTGCCGGTGGTCGAGAAGGCGCAGGTCCCGCTGATCTCCTGCGCGGCGGGAATCAAGATCACCGATCCCGTCAAGAAGTGGGTCTTCAAAACGGCGCAGAACGACAGCCTCGCCGTGGCGGCCATCTACCAGCAGCTCAGGATTGAGAAGAAGAACAAGGTCGCCATCCTCACGGTGTCCGACTCCTTCGGGTCCTCCGGACGGGAACAGCTGAAGAGCCAGGCGGCGCTCTACGGCATGGAGATCGTGGCTGACGACACCTATGGGCCGAAGGACACCGACATGACGGCGCAGCTGGTCAAGATCCGGGGCTCTCAGGCCCAGGTGGTGATCTGCTGGGGTACCAACCCGGGCCCGGCCGTCATCGCTAGGAACGCCAAGCAGTTAGGGCTCGGCCTCCCGCTCTACATGAGCCATGGCGTCTCCTCGAAGAAGTTCATCGAGCTTGCCGGCGACGCCGCCGAGGGGATCCGGCTTCCTTCCGGAAAGGTGCTGGTCGCCGACCTGCTTCCCGAAAACGACAAGCAGAAGGGTGCGCTGCTGGCCTATATAAAGGATTGCCAGCTCCACTTCAAGGCGGCGGGTGACCACTTCGGCGGCCACGCCTGGGACGCGGTCATGCTCCTCAAGGGCGCCATCGAGAGGGGAGGGGAGAGCCCCCAGGCGATCCGCGACCAGCTTGAGGCGACCGCCGGTTTTGCCGGCATCGGCGGCGTGTTCGGCTACTCCGCAAAGGACCACGCCGGATTGACCAAGGACGCCTTCGTCCTGGTCGAGGTGAGAAAGAATGGCTGGACGCTGGTCAAGTAAAGAGGATACATGGAGCTTTTAAACCAGACCATCCAGTTCGTCATCTCGGGGCTCGCCACCGGCGCCATCTATGCATTGATAGGTCTCAGTTTCGCGATCATCTTCAACTCGACCGGCATCATCAACTTCGCCCAGGGTGAGTTCGTCATGCTGGGCGGGGTGCTGACCATCTTCTCCATCACGGTGCTGAAACTCCCCATCCTCCTTGCCGTCGTTGCCGCCGTTGCCGGCACGACGGCCGTGGGGGTGGTCTTCGAGCGTTTCGCCATCAGGCCCCTGAAGGATGCCACGCCGCTTGCCCTCATCATCATCACCATCGGTGCCAGCATCCTGATCCGTGGTGTGGTGATGCTTCTTTGGGGCAAGGACACCCAGGTGCTTCCCCCCTTCTCGGGCAATACGCCGATCAATTTCGCAGGGGCGACTTTGCTGCCCCAGCACATCTGGATCTTCGGGGTAACACTCCTGGTCATCGCGGGAAGCCGTCTCTTCTTCCATCACACCATAAACGGCAAGGCGATGCGCGCCTGCTCCTTCAACCGGCGCGCCGCGAACCTGGTCGGCATCAGCGTGGGGCGGATGGTGCTTCTTTCCTTCGTGATCAGCTCGGCGCTCGGCTCGCTGGCCGGCGTCATCATTGCGCCCCTCACCATGACCTCCTACGACGTCGGCGTCATGCTCGGCCTGAAGGGGTTCTGTGCGGCGATCATGGGCGGGATGGGAAGCGGTCTCGGTACCGTGCTGGGAGGATTGATTCTTGGGGTTCTGGAGTCGCTCGGCGCCGGGCTCATCTCCTCCGGCTACAAGGATGCCATTGCCTTCTTCATACTGCTGCTGATTCTTTTCATCAGGCCCCAGGGTCTGTTCAAGAAGGGCGAAACCGACAGGGTGTAAAACCAGAAACCGTGTAAAACCAGAAGCCGTTCTACGTTCTACGTTCCGGGTTAACAGCTTGTACCGTAGAACGTAGAACCGTCTTTATAAGGTCCTGTATTGAAATCCGATAAACTCAAATTTCTCATCCTTTGCCTGGTGGTGCTCGCGGCTCCCCTGCCTCTTAAACAGGGCTACCTCACCAACGTGCTCGTCTTTGTCGGGATCAACAGCATGCTCGCCCTCGGGCTCAACCTGCTGCTCGGCTACGCGGGACAGATCTCGCTCGGCCAGGCCGCCTTCTTCGGGCTGGGCGCCTACGGCTCCGGGGTGCTCACCACACAGTTCGCCATGAACCCCTGGCTCGCCATGGCGCTCGTCGCCCTCTGCGTCGCGGCCTTCGCCTTCGCCATCGGCTTTCCCGTACTGCGCCTGAAGGGACACTACCTCGCCATGGCGACGCTCGGCGTCGGGGTCATCGTGCATATCGCCTTCAACGAGACCATTGCTCTCACCGGCGGCCCGTCCGGGCTCTCCGGCATCCCGAACCTCTCCATCGGCGGCTTTAGCTTCAATACCGATCTCAGGAACTACTATCTCGTCTGGGGCTTCACCCTGGTCATGGTTCTCTTGAGCCTCAACCTGGTGAATTCCCGTGTCGGCCGGGGCTTGAGGGCGATCCATGACTCCGAGGTGGCGGCCCGGGTGATGGGAGTGAACGCGAGGCTGATGAAGGTGCAGGTGTTCGCCCTGTCGGCCTTCATCTCGGCCATCGCGGGGAGCCTCTATTGCCACGTGATGACCTTCATCTCGCCGACCTCTTTCGGCTTCAACGTCTCCATCGAACTGCTCACCATGGTGGTGATCGGGGGGCTTGGCAGCGTCTACGGTTCCATCCTCGGCGCGCTGCTACTGACGCTCCTCCCCGAGATGCTGCGCGCCTTCCAGGATTACGACATCATCTTCTACGGTCTTTTGCTGGTCTCCATGACCATCTACGTGCCGGGAGGCCTGGTGCGTGGCATCCCCGCGCTGTTTCGGCGCCTGATGCCGGCAAGGGGGGGGAATGCTTAGACTCTCCGGAATCGGCAAGAGGTTCGGGGGGCTCACCGCGCTGGAAGGGATCTCCTTTGGCGTGGCCAAGGGGTCGATCACCGGCATCATAGGTCCCAACGGCGCAGGAAAGACGACCCTTTTCAACCTGGCGACCGGTATCTATCCACCGTCCGAGGGGGCGGTGCTGCTCGACGGCAGGGACATCTCGGCGCTCCCGCCGGAGCGGCGCGCGCGGCTCGGCCTGGTGCGGACCTTTCAGAATATCGAGCTCTTCGGCAAGATGACCGTCCTTGAGAACGTCATGGTCGGCCAGCACACCCAGAGTTCCAGCGGCATCTTCTCCTGCGCGTTCAGGATGCCGTGGCAGATCAGCGAGGAGCGCCGGATACGGTCCAAGGCAAAGGAGTGGCTCGCCTTCGCAGGGATCGGCGAGCTGCAGGACCTGGAAGCGGGAACTCTCTCCTTCGGCAAGGGGCGGCTTCTGGAGATCGCGCGAGCCATGGCGCTGGAGCCGAAGTTACTGCTGATGGACGAACCGGCGGCGGGTCTGAACAGCCGCGAAACCGCCGAGCTTGCCGAACTGATCAAGAGGATCAGGGATCGGGGCGTCACCGTGGCCTTGGTGGAACACGACATGGATCTGGTCATGGATATCTGCGATTCCTTGGTCGTGCTCAACCTCGGCACCATGCTCGCCGAGGGGATCCCACGGGAGATCCAGGACAACCAGGCGGTGGTGACAGCGTATCTGGGTGAGGAATAGTTTTAAATTTTGGGTTTTGAGTTTTTGGTTGAAAGCTTTTCAGAAACGTCGGATCGGGATCTATGCTTAAGATAAAGAACGTAAATGCATACTACGGCAAGGTGCACGCTTTGAAGAATGTTTCGCTGCATCTGAACCGCGGCGAGATCGTTACCCTGATCGGCGCCAACGGCGCCGGCAAGAGCACGCTTCTGAACACGCTTTCCGCCATCATCCCGGCCGCGAGCGGCGAGATACTCCTGGAAGGGAAGGGGGTCGCCGGTTTGGCCGCCGACCGGATGGTGTCGCTCGGGCTCTCCCAGGTGCCCGAGGGGAGGCAGGTCTTCAATCCGCTCACCGTGGAGGAAAACCTGGAACTGGGCGCCTATCTGCGCTACCGGGCGGGCGGACAGAAGGGGGAGATCGGGGCCGACCTGGAGCGGATGTTCCAGATGTTCCCCAGGCTCAAGGAGCGCAGGCGCCAGGCGGCCGGCACCCTTTCGGGCGGCGAACAGCAGATGCTCGCCATCGGCCGGGCCCTCATGGCCCGCCCCAAACTGCTTCTCCTGGACGAGCCCTCCATGGGACTGGCACCGCTCGTGGTGCAGGACATCTTCAGGGTCATCGAGCGGTTGCGCAGTGAGGAGGGCACCACGATTCTGCTCGTCGAGCAGAATGCCCGCGCGGCCCTCAAGGTCGCCGACCGCGGTTACGTGCTGGAGACCGGTAAAGTGATACTTGAGGGTGTCGCCTCGGAACTGCTGGAAAATAAGGATGTGCAGCGTGCCTACCTGGGACGCGACAAGAAAGAGATCTGGGAGAGATAAAGACGGTTTTAAGTTTTTGCAGTCCCTCAAGGACCTAGATTAGTCGTTGCCTTGGTTCCCTCAGATTCCTTCAGATTTTCTCCGTGGCTAATGATTTTAAGTTTCTTGATAAATGATAGAGAGGAAAGCTATGCAGATTTGGGATCCCGAGTACGAATGCATGCCGCGCAAGGAGATCGAGCAGCTCCAGCTGGAGCGACTCCAAGCCACGCTCAACCGCGTCTACAAGAATGTCACCTGCTACCGGAACAAGTTCAAGGAACTGGGTATCGTTCCCGAGGACGTCCAGTCCCTCTCCGAACTGTCCAAACTCCCTTTCACCACGAAGGAAGACCTGCGCCTCAACTATCCCTACGGCATGTTCGCCGTTCCGCTGCGCGAGGTGGTGCGCATCCACTCCTCCAGTGGCACCACCGGCAAACCGACGGTGGTGGGTTACACCAAGCACGACATCAAGGTCTGGTCCAACATGGTGGCGCGCTTCATGACCGCCGCCGGGGTTACCAGCGATGACGTGGTGCAGATCGCCTTCGGCTACGGTCTTTTCACCGGCGCTTTCGGCCTGCATTACGGGTCGGAGCTGATCGGCGCCTCGGTGATACCGATGGGTGCAGGCAATACCGAAAAGCAGATCATGATCATGCAGGACTACAAGACCACGGCACTGGTCTCGACTCCGAGCTATGCCATCACCATCGCCGAGCGGATGGAGCGTATGGGGGTCGACCCGAAAAGTCTTTCCCTGAAAGTCGGCCTTTTCGGGGGCGAGCCCTGGTCCGAGTCGATGCGCCGTGAGATCGAGACCAGGCTCGGCATTTCCGCTACCGATAATTACGGCCTTTCCGAGGTGATCGGTCCCGGTGTCGCTGGTGAGTGCCAGCACAAGTGCGGCATGCACATCTGCGAGGACGCCTTCATCGCCGAGATCATCGATCCGGATACCGGCCAGACGCTGCCGCCGGGGAGCGTCGGGGAACTCGTGCTGACCTCGCTCACCAAGGAGGCGTTCCCCATGGTGCGCTACCGCACCCGCGACATCACCTCGCTCGATTACGGAACCTGCGACTGCGGCAGGACGACGGTCCGGATGCGAAAGACCATGGGACGCTCCGACGACATGCTGATCATCAAGGGGGTGAATGTTTACCCTTCCCAGATCGAGGACGTGCTGTTCGCGGTCGAAGGGTGCCAGCCGCATTACCAACTGGTGGTCGACAGGAAGGGGGCGCTCGACACGCTGGAGGTGAGAATCGAGGTGACGGAGAACATCTTCTTCGACGAGATGAAGATGCAGAAGGCATTCCTTGATCAGGTTGAGCGGCGCATCGATTCCGTGCTCGGGGTAGGCGCGGTCGTCAAGCTCGTGGAGCCGAACAGCATCCCGAGGGCCGAGGGAAAGGCATCCCGGGTGATTGACAATCGTAAAATTTAGTTTAGGATTTCCCCGCCGTCCTGAGATGTCAGGATGGTATACCGGGAGTTTAGGTACTCATAGGGGTAATTCCCGTCACCCACAGGGAGGAATCAGAATGAAAAAGGTTTTTATCGTAACTGCAGCGATGCTGTCATTAAGCGCATTCGCAACGCCGGGATTCTCTGACATCAAGAAGGGCGTAAAGCTGGATGCAAAACAGGAGTTCGAAGAACATTGCGCGAGTTGTCATCCCAAGGGCGGCAATATCGTCAATGCCAAAAAAACCTTGAGCAAGAAGTCCTTGGCTGCCAATGGCATCAAGTCCACTAAGGACATCGTCGCCAAGATGCGCAATCCGGGGCCCGGAATGACCAAGTTCGACGAAAAATCCGTACCGGCTAAAGAGGCAACAGCGATAGCGAGTTATATCCTGAAGACTTTCAAGTAGGAATTAACGTCGTCCAAACGATGTTAAAACGACAAAAACCTGTAAGCCATCTCGGCATACAGGTTTTTGTCGTTTTGTCGTCTGACTCCAGGTTGCTTTCCTTCAGGCAGGTTCGGGCACCCGCATCCATTGTGCCGCGACAAGTGAAACCAAACCCAGTGCGCTACCGGCGACAAAGGGTATGCGGTAGTCAATCATCCAGAAAAAACCTCCCAGCGCCGGCAGAAATACCGCAGCGATATGGTTGATAGTGAACCCGACGGACATGCTAGATGCGATATCGGAGGGATTGGCTACTTTCTGGAAGTAGGTCCGGATCGCCACGTCGAAGTTGTAGAGAATACTGTCGAAGATATACATGAGCATTACCAGATGCTTGGAGGTGCTGAAGGCATACACCAGGAAGATGATAATGACGCCGCTGTATTCCAAGGATGATATGGACCTCTCGCCAAAGCGGTTAATGGCCTTGCCGATAATTGAATTGAGGATGTAGGCGATGATGTTGTTCACGATGAAGAGGAGCGTCATGTCGCGCACTGAAAAATGAAAGACCTGAACCAGAAGCAGGATGGAAAAGACCACGAATATCTGCCGCCTGGCGCCTGACAGGAAGGTGAGGATATAAAAGAGAGCATACTTGCGGCGCAGGAACATCTTCTTGCGCTGGGGGACAATCCCCGCATGGGTCGGATTCTGGAATAGTCCCCAAAAGCCGGTCAAAAGGACGATAGCTCCGATCACGAGATAGATCTCGCGATACTGCGCCACCGCTCCCAGAAAATAGACGATGAGCCCCGCAACCACGCTTGAGACGGCAGCCAGCGCACGCAACCTGCCGAAGATCAGCGGCGAGACCGCCGTGGAAAAGTACTGCAGGGTGAGTGACTGGTTGGTGCTTTCGTAATAGTGGAAACCAAAGCTCATGAGAACGGTGGTGCAGATGAGCCAGTTGTAGGTCGGGAAGAGTCCGGTAATGCCGGTCCCCAGTCCCAGAAGGACGACGGAGAGCGCGGCCAGGCGGTGCTCGCGCACCAGGAGCAGGACGAATACCAATAGTAGTGTCAGAAGCCCGGGTACCTCGCGGATCGACTGGATCATTCCGACCTGGCTTCCGTCGAGGTGCACCATTTCCGCCGCGAAGTTGTTGAAAAGGATGGTATATCCCTGGAGCCCGATCGTGGAGGCGGCGGTGAGGATCACCAGGAATCGCAGCATCGGGCGTTGTTCTGAGGTGATCGAACCCACGTCAAGTTTTCCCAGAATTCTTTTCATTGGTTCCTCATATAAGCTTCGGTAAGTGCTTGGAACATGCGAACAGCGATGATCTGCAGAACTCACTGCCAAATAAGCCGCGCCGCAACTCAGCTGCGGATAATGGCACGGTGTGGGTGTAGTGTAAAGAAAGTAGTGTGTAACTGTTGTATTGGGTGTTGTTGTGTTGTTGTGTTGTTGTGTTGTTGTGTTGTTGTGTTGTTGTGTTGTTGTGTTGTTGTGCGCCCCATTTGCTGCGCAGTTACACACCATCAATGTCCCATAAGATATATTATGTAAAGTACGAGACGTGTACGCTCGCAGGATTTATCGTATGCCGTGAAAATCGAGACAAACACAAATAGAGCGTAGCATTTGACGCCACGCTGATTGATCTGATAATTCTTGGACTCTTGCCAAATATCCTGCCGGGTTTTAATCGGCCCGGCCCGGCAGACCTTCGACTGCTAAAATTCAAAGTCGGATGGTAGCCGCGACTGACCTTCTAACTTCAACATAGTGGGAATCCGAAATACAGCAGCAACGCTACAGATCCGCGCCTACGGCCTCTCCTTCGCATGCCACGCCCCACAACACAAGCCAAAGTCCCGCTACAGGGCAAATTTGGAGTCCGTTTTTCGGGCGGCTTACCAACGCCGACTTTCCAACGCCCGTACCAACTCGACGACCTTGTCCGCCACCACCGATTCCAGGATGCGCCCCTTTTCGGCGCTCGCCTTGGTCGGGTCTCCCCATACGCCTCCGGGCCAAAAGCTCCGCTTGTCCCGAACCAGTATTCCGGTTGGGAAACTCGGGTATTCTGATACGCCGATCCCTTTCACCAGGTGCGGATGGGAGTGCATGATGCGGGACGTCTCGATCTCGCCGGCGTGGGCGTCGCCCGGGGTCTCGATGAGATGCGCGCCTGCTTCCTTTGCCAGATCATATTCAGTAACGACCGCCATGTTGATTTCGGCAAGCTCTGCGATCAGTTCCTCGCCGGCGTCCTGGAGCGCCATCCTGTGCGCGCCTCCCGCGTGCCCGGTAAGCGCTATGAAGTTCCTCATCCCCTGGGCGTGCAGCGAGCGCACGATATCCTTAAGGAGAAGCTTCAGGGTTCCGGTGCTGATGGAAACGGTTCCCGGATGGCGCGAAGTCGAACGACAGGAACCGTAATGCACCGGAGGCGCGACAAAAAGAGAAATCCTCTCCGCGGTTCGCTTACCGACCTCATAAGCCTCGATGGTATCGGTCGAAAGCGGCAGATGGCTGCCATGCTCCTCGACCGAGCCAAAGGGAATATATACGGTACGGCAAGTCTTTAAACCTTCCTCGAACTCGGTCATGGTCATTTCTTCGATAAGCATGCAAATCCCTCCGGCTGAAAGAATATATTTCCGCAGACAACAGATACTACCTCGGGAAAAGTCAAAAAAAACAGTCAATTGTCCGCGGATAAAAGCGGATATCATCTAAAAAACTGTGTTGAGTCCCCATAATCTTGAAACTCGGTCTGCAGTGTGACGTCTTCCCTTATTATTCTAATGAGGAACCGTGTATGTTTGCGGGCCAGTTCGTTCAAATTCAGTTGCTGAAGCTGCATGACCTGCTTCCGGCTGAAGGCCAGCAGGCTCCTGGTCAGCAGTGTCGCCCTGTCTGCTGCATCAAGGATCTGGTCCATATGGTCGCGCTTCGGGTCATCCGCCTGAAACGAAGCCCGCAGCAGCTGGCCGAACCCCATGATGACGGTGAGGATGTTGTTGAAATCGTGGGCGACTCCTCCTGCCAGTTGCCCGATCGCCTCCATCTTCTACGCCTGGCGAAGCTGTTCCTCAAGGCTTTTTCGCTCGGTCATGCATTCCATGAAGGCCATATAGTGGCTGATGACGCCGGCACTGTTTCTGATCGGCGAGATGGTGGCATGCACCCAGTGCAGATCTCCGTTTTTTTGCCGGTTGTGGAGCTCGCCGGTCCAGACCTGCCCCGTGGAGATGGTATTCCAGAGATTCTCGTACACCTCTGGCGCGGTCGTTTCGGCTCTCAGCAGGGTCGGGTGCTGGCCGATCATTTCATCGGCCGTATATCCGCTCACCTGGGTGAATTCAGGGTTCACGAATTCGATATGGCCGGAAAGGTCGGTGATGACGAGGGATACGGGGCTCTGCATGATGGCTTGGGAGAGTTTTGTGAGCTGGTCTTCGGCCAGCTTGCGATCGGTGATGTCCATCATAACCGTAATCACCCCACCGTGCGATCCATTGGCGGCGGGAAAGGCTGTCTTGAAAAAAATGGCTCTGCGCTGGCTGCCGTCGGCAAACACCGTGTCGGCCTCGTAAACCTGCGTCCCCTCTTTCTGTGTCAGTTTAAGATCCGCCTGGCGATGAATTTCAGCCAGATGGACCGGGGCCACGTCGGAGATCGTCTTGCCGATCATCTGCTGCTTGGAAAAACCAGAGATGTCTTCAAATGCCTTGTTGCAGTTGCGGTGTTTCCCTTCCGTATCGGTATAAAAGACGGGGATGGGTATGGAATCGATCAGCATCTGGGAAAAATCGAGCTGTGTTTTGACTCCACTTTTCTGGTTATCCAGTTCCTCCAGCAGAAGATTGAACGCATCACCCAGCACGCCGATTTCGTCACCGGTCTCGATGCTTATCCGTGTTTGGATGGTATCCCCGAGTGTCAGATCCTGTATCTGCCGGGTGAAGGAGACAAGCGGAGCTGTCAGATGTTTCATGGAAAGCCATACCACCAGAAAGGAGACCAGGAAGACGCTCATAAGCGCAATCAGCAGATAACGCTGGGCTCGGTACACCGGGGCGTAAGCCTCGGCTTCCGGAAAATTGCTGGCAAGTATCCAGCCCGTCGACTTCAGCCTTTTGAAAGAACTGATTACATGGAGGTTTCGCGAATTCACGGTCGCTCCGGTTCCCTCGAACCCGGCAATTGCCTTGTCGTACATCAGGTTTGCACCAGGAGGGACATCCTCCTTGAGGATGCGCTCCCGGTCCTTGTGCACTATCATGAGGCGGGAGCTGTTGTATAGATAAAGATATCCTTTCCCGCCCAACCTGATGAAGGCCAGTTTGGTGAGGAAGTTGTTCTTGGTCAGGTCGAGGCTTCCCCCGAGGATTGCAGTGACCTCCCCCTTCTCGTCGAATACCGGGGCCGTGAACATGACGATGGGGTTCTTATGCGCCTGGACAGCGAGAAACGGTTCAGAGATCTGTGGGCGTCGGGTAGCCAAGGTTTTTTTCAGGTAGTCGCGCTGGGAATAATCCCGAGCCAGCATGCCCGGTTCCAGTGGGGTCCCTGAGAGCAGCCTCCCCTGCGGGGTAAAGAGGAAAAGGCCGTTGTCGAACATAGCCTGGGTGTCGGGCCTTTCGGCGAAAAATCTGCGCAGCTTGATGGGATCGTTAAGGACGGCGCTGTTTATGGTGGAGGCTGCGGTGACCAACTCGTTCTCGGTCGACAGCAGTTTATCGTCAATCTGCTCGGCGAGCACCGAGAGCATGGTGAATTGCTGACTGGAAACCATCTGTTTAATCTGGTCGGCGAAATATACCTGGGCGGAAAAAGCCAGTATCGACAACAGGACGGCCGTCAGCAGGGAAACCGCCAAGGTCATCTTGGTTTTGAGGCTCAAGGCAGTCACAATTCTCTCCATAAAAAATGCGGATGCGCTGCATTTAAGTAAGTATTTAATGTCTCAAAATGTCAACAGCGGTGTAGCTAGAACAATTATTTGGCAGATAATCCGGCGTATTGATTATGTTTAGATATTCTTTTTCTACCCCCAATGTCTATTAAAATAAATATTATTCGGCGTATAGTTTATTCCGAATCCGTTCATTCATTCATCGGCTGACAGTTGATTCAGTAGTGCGTACAATGGCGAATAAACAGGCAATCATCATAAGGCAAATATGTGTTGCTAAAAGTGCCGACCGTATATAAAATAGCGGTTTGCAAACCTTACAGGAAACAATTCTGGTTGGTAATGAATCCAATAGATCTTAAATAAACAGTGTATCCTGGCATTGCCACGGCACTCTAATCGGCGTGGCGAGCTTAAATCTCGGAAATATTAAACGGAGTAACAAACAAATGCTTGAAATAGGCAAGTACAACCGACTTGAAGTGAAAAAACTCAGCGCAATAGGTGTCTACCTCGTTTCGGAAATGGGAGACATCCTGATGCCCACCAAGTACGTCCCCGAGGGACTCAAGCCGGGCGAGCATGTCAAAGTGTTCGTTTATCTGGATTCGGAGGATCGACTCATCGCCACCACCCTCACCCCAAAAGCTCAGGTGGGGGATTTCGCCCTCATGGAGGTGAAGGATACCGGCAGCGTCGGAGCCTTTCTCGACTGGGGTTTGGAAAAGGACCTGCTGGTCCCCTTCAGCGAGCAGCCCCGCCCGATGCAAAAAGGGGAAAAATACCTGGTACGGGTTTATATGGACCGTTCGGATCGGATCGCGGCGTCGGCAAAAATCGGCAAGTATCTGGAAACCAGGAATATCAACCTGAAGGTTGGAGAAGAGGTGCAACTCACCTTCTACGAATTCGGCGACTTGGGCGCCAAGGTAGTAATCAATGGCCGTTTCGCAGGACTTCTTTTCAAGAACGAACAGTTTGGCAGCTACGAAATCGGCTCCACCGCCAAGGGGTTCGTAGCCAAGATCCGCGATGACGGCAAGATCGACGTGACCCTGAGAAGGGGCGGCGCTCAGGATATCGGCGGCGGCAAGGAGACCATCCTGAAGGCGTTGCGCGCCGCTGGCGGTTTCCTTCCGGTCGGCGACAAGACCGCGCCGGAGCAGATTTCGGCCCTTTTCAAGATGAGCAAAAAGAGCTTCAAGACGGCGATCGGCAACCTGTACAAGGGAGGGGTCATCGAAATCACCAAGGAAGGAATAAAATTGCGCTGAAGCCTCTCCCCTCCCCTCCCCTCCGATTGAGAATCAATTTTCGGGATAAAGCTGGGAGTGGCATCATGGCCGAGGAAGGGGAGTTTCTTCCTTTTGCGCTGTAGCGAATGGGATTTCGGGACCGGTCGCCGTCCCAACGCTTTGCGTGGGCGGCGACCGGCTAGCGCGAGTTATCTGCGGTTGCCAAGCAGCCTCAGCATGATCAGGAACATGTTTATGAAATCGAGGTAGAGCGTCAATGCGCCGAGGATGGCACCCTTGGGACCGACGTTGCCCTGGTTTTTGATCTTCTGGGTGTCGTAGGCGGTGAGACCCGTGAAGACGATGATGCCGCAGAAGCTCACGATCCAGTAAATCATGGAACTTTGCAGGAAGATGTTTACCACGGAGGCGATCACCACCCCGATCAATCCCATGAAAAGGAAGCTTCCCCACGAGGTAAGGTCACTCTTGGTCAGATAACCGTAAAGACTCATGGCTCCGAACATGCCGGCGCTGATCAGGAAGGTGGAAGCGATCGACGATGAGGTATAGGCGATGAAGATGATCGACATAGTGAGACCGTTAAGCGCGGCGTAGGCCAGAAACAGCAGGCTTGCCGTCGAGGCGCTGATCTTGTTGATGGCGCCGCTGATGGTAAAGACAAGCCCGAGCTCGCCGAAGACAAGGACATAGAACAGGATCCTGTTACCAAGTATGGCTTGCAGCAGCGTCGGCGATGAGACAGTCAACAACGACACCAACGCGGTCAGCGCGAGCCCACCCCCCATCCAGGCATAGACCCCCCTCATTACCCCGCTTTGCACAGTTGCAACGGTAGTGTAATTCGTTTGAAATCTTTCCATATCCACTCCTTTAATAATCCGTATGAGATTCTGACGCTAGACGACTGGAATTATACTCGGAACAATGCCGCATTGTACAGTTGATAACAACTATAGGTGTCAGTCGGAGGGCATGCCGTCCCTGTTGGAATACTGGCACATGGGGGAGACGAATATGCTGTCCCTGATTTTCAGTTCGCGAAGCGAAAGTGGCGTAAACAGGCAGCTCATGAAATTCTCCTGGTGCGGGTTACCGGCTGTGCCGCCGCAACCTCACTTTTGGCAGACGGGGCAGAAAAAGGTCGAGCGATTGCCCAGGCGGCCGCGCTGGATGGCGCCGCCGCATTTCCGGCAGGGCGAGCCCTCGCGGTCATAGACAAAAAGCTTCTGCGCAAAATAGGCGAGCTTGTCCCCTTCCCAGCTAAAATCCATGGTGGACCGGCCGGTGGCGATCGAGGCGGAGAGCGTCTCCTTGATCGCGCTTGCCAGCTTGTCGCAATCCTCGCGGGAAAGGCTGCCGGCCAACCTGGCGGGTATTATGCCGCAGCGAAACAGCGATTCAGCGGCATAGATATTTCCCACTCCGGCGAGGACCGCGCTGTCCATGATGAACCGCTGCACGGCGACCTTCCTCCCGCGGCTCCGCTGGTACAGGTGGTCGCCGGAGAAGTCGTCGGTCAACGGCTCGGGGCCGATGCCGGCCAAAAGCCTGTGCTGCATGGGGTCGCATGTCGTCCAGTGGATGGAGCCGAAACGGCGCACGTCGTTCAGGCGCAGGAGGACACCTGAGCTGAAAAGTATGTCAAGGTGGTCGTGGGGGCCGGGTGTCCGGTCGCCGGGGAGTATGCGCAGATGCCCGGTCATGCCGAGGTGTATCAGGAGGGAACCGGCGCGGCAGGTGAGCATCAGGTATTTCCCGCGCCGTTGGATTGATTCAATCCTCTGGCCGGTGAGCAGTTCGGAGAGTTCGGGTGGGACCAGGGCGCGCAACTTCGCGCTAGGGATGGAAACGCCCAGCACCGTATTACCAATCAGCTGCCTGGAGATGTCGAGACGGGTCACCTCCACTTCGGGCAATTCAGGCATCGGCCTCTCCTTGAAAAAAGAAGCGGTTTGCCTGGGCGGCAAGAGCTTCAGCACAGTGCCAGCAGGCCAGCCGTGAAACGGCTCGGGGGCTGACAGGGAGAGTCCCGCTCGATGCATCAGTCAAGGGGGATCGGCACACAGACATTTTCGGCGCAATTGGCCTCGGCTCCGCAGGTGAAGCAGGCAACTGTCGGCTTGTCGGTGAGGTGCGCAATCTCCTTGGTCAACCCCTGGCTTTTCAGCAGGCAGATATGGCCGGTGTGCTTTGCGCCGCAACTGCAGGTCGTCGTGGATTCCATCGTATTCACCTCGCGAGTCAGGAATATCAGATCGTTCCTTCTTACTACCCTATCGCCATAACGGTAGTCAACCACTTAAATCGGAAACAAACCAGCCCGCAGTTTTCGTCTATCTGCAAGCTCCGACAACGCTGACAATAGTATGCGTGTACTTACCTGGCTACCCGCGTACCGGTTTACCATGAAGGTGGTTAAGCCGTTAATAAACCAAGCGATCAGCGACTATTTCGGCCAGATCCTGCACCACCAGTTCGCCTTCGCAGCCACCGGTCTTGATGCCGTCCTCGAACATGCTGACGCAAAACGGGCAGCTGGAAACAAGCAGCGGAGCGCCGGTTGCGTGCGCCATATGCACCCGCTCCACGTTGATCCGGGTCCCGATCTTCTCCTCCGCCAGGATCCTGCCGCCACCCGCGCTGCAGCAGAAGCTCTCAAGCCCGGACTTTTCCATTTCGACGATGCTCCCTCCGCAAGCCGCGAGAATCGCCCGCGGCTCCTCGAAGATGTCCATGTAGCGGCCGAGGTAGCAGGAATCGTGATAGGTAAGCTGAAACGGTTTCGGCTTTAGGATCAATTTATTCTGGCGGATCAGGGTGTCCACGAAGCTCGTGTAGTGCTGCACCGACACATCGCTCTCCAACCCGAGGTCGCGGTAATCGCGTGCCAGGGTGTTGAAGCAGTGCGGGCAGCTAGTAACGATCAGCTTCACCCCGTACGCCTTGATCCGCTCGATGTTCTCGTTGGCCGTCATCTGATAGAGATACTCGTTGCCCAGCTTGCGCGGCGGCTCACCGCAGCACTTCTCCTCCTTGCCGAGAATCCCTACCCTGACCCCTGCCGCGTTGCAGATCTTGACGAAACTGCGCGCGATATCGCGATTTCTCTTGTCGAACGAGGCGTAGCATCCGACGAAATAAAGCAGGTCGACATCGCTATCCTCGGCCATCAGCTTCACATCGAGCCCTTCGGCCCAGTCGCCTCGCGAGGCGTAGGCGAGGCCGAAGGGGTTGCCGTTCACCTCGATGTTTCCGACCGCGGTCCGCACCTCGTCTCCCGGAAAGGCGCCATCCATGAGTGTCAGGCTGCGCCGCATCTCCACGATCTTGTTGACATGCTCGATGTCGGCGGGACAGATCTCCTGACAGGCGCGACATGTGGTGCAGGCCCAGAGTACCTCCTCGGTCACCTTCTCAATCAGGTTTCCCGCTGGATTGGTCAGCGCCATTTCTCCAACCTGGTGAATGAGCTGCATCGGCGAGAGCGGCTTTCCCGTCGCATAGGCGGGGCAGCGGTCCTGGCAGCGCTTGCAGCTGGTGCAGGCATCGGCGTCGAGGAGATCCTTCCAGGTGAGATCGGAAACCTTCGCGGCGCCAAACTGCTCCGCCGTCTCGTCCTCCAGGTTAATCGTGGCGATGGTCCCCTTTTGCCTCAAGTCGGCAAGCAGGTAGTTCGCTGAGGTGGTGAAGAGGTGGCGCAATTTGGTATAGGGTATCGCCGCGATGAAACCGATGGCGAGGAAGAAGTGCACCCACCAGAGCACCTTGTGGGCATGGAGGAGAGAGGCTGCGGAGTTCCCGGTGAAAAATCCGCCGACCAGAAGGCCTATCGGCGAATAACGGGCCAGCCCGGGGTTTATACCGATCTCCGTGGCCGCCATACGCACACCTTCCGTCAGGAAACCGGTCAGGATGATGGCAAAAAGCAGCGCGTGCACCAGATAATCGTCCCGAATGGTTTCCAGCCCCTCGGGCTTCACGAAAAAGCGTCGCACCATGAGACCTGCCAGCATGAGGGCCGCCACCAGGCCGGCGATGTCCAGCACGATCGAGTAAAACTTGTAAAAGGTCCCTTTTAGAAACCGGATGCCAAAAAGAGGCTCGCTGAAATCGGCCTGGGCCATGATCAGCAGCGTCCCGATAAAAAGCAGCGTAAAGCCCCAGAAGAACAGGGCGTGAAGGCTGCCCGGATCGAGCACTCGCAATACCTTCGATTGCGTCAGCACGCCCCGAATCAATCTGGCGATGCGTCGCGGCATCTGATCCAGACGGTTCAGCGGCTTGCCGAG
>Ga0209125_1001320_pt1 | contig 23816 bp, 26 predicted proteins | sample BarGraIncub1131A_FD_184503 | JGI IMG/M metagenome (GOLD analysis project Ga0209125, IMG submission 184503) | Arctic peat soil microbial communities from Barrow, Alaska - Barrow Graham LP Incubations 11-31A (SPAdes) (version 2) | ecosystem: Environmental > Terrestrial > Soil > Wetlands > Peat... | reverse complement strand
TTATCGGCATTGTCTGCACCTGTTATAGTAATAGCATCTATACTATTTGCGGCACTACTAGAGGGAGCATCATTTATTCAGACGGCCTTTGGAATACCTGAAGCTGCAGCGCAGCTAATACAGGCGATTATACTATTTTTCGTATTAGGCAGTGAATTTTTCACTAAGTACAAAATAAATTTTAAATTTCAAGGAAAACTAAAGGAGGAAGATAAAAATGAATAGTATAACAACATTTTTAGCCGCAGCAGTTGTAGCGGGCACTCCTCTACTTTTTGCAACGCTGGGTGAACTATTAACTGAAAAAGTAGGTAACCTTAATTTAGGCGTAGAAGGCATGATGCTTATGGGCTCTGTTATTGGATTTATGGCAGGTTTAAGCACTGGCAATCCAATACTAGCTATGATAGCTGCAGCAATTGCAGGAGCTTTTGGAGCTCTAATTTATGCATTCTTAACTATATCCCTTAGGGCAAATCAAGTTGTATGTGGTCTTACACTAACTATATTTGGAACGGGGTTTTCAAGTATGGTAGGGAAAAAATTAATTGGGCAAGTTACCCCAGATAAAATTAAAGCATTTTTTGTGCCCGTAAGAATTCCTGTAATTGGACATATACCTTTTATAGGGGATATATTCTTTAATCAAGATGTATTTGTATATTTGGGATATGTTATAACAATTCTTTTGTATATATATTTATATAAAACGGCTAAAGGCTTAAACACTATGGCAGTTGGCGAAAATCCAGCAGCAGCTGATGCAGCAAGTATAAATGTTAATGCATATAAATATGTTAATACACTAATAGGAGGAGCTCTTTGCGGTCTTGGAGGTGCTTATCTATCCCTTGTTTACGTGCCAGCATGGCAGGAAAATGTAACAGCGGGCAGAGGATGGATAGCAGTAGCATTAGTAATTTTTGCAACTTGGAGACCTCATAGGGCACTTATTGGAGCATACCTTTTTGGTGGACTTGATATATTAGGATTTAGGCTTCAAGGGTTACCTAATTTTGCAATATCCCAGTATCTAATTGATTTGCTACCATATGTAGTTACAATAATTATTTTAGTAATAGTATCAATGAAGAAATCTAGTAAAAACTCACCACCGGCTGGGCTATCAATTCCTTATTTTAGAGAAGAAAGATAATTTATTTCTATAGTTGTTACCTTCGCCACAAATTATTTTGCAATTTTTTTGTGTTTTATGCATAATTATAGTATGATGTATAGTAGGAATGGTGACAAGATGAAATATGCAGTTATTACATTTACAGAAAAAGGGGACCAAATAGCTGAAATTTTAGCTTTAAGCTTTAACATTGATTTATATTCAAAGAAAAAACAAATTGATTTTAATTTTAAGGAAGTTAGTAAAAAGGTAATGGAGTGTTATAAAACTATAATTTTTATAAGTTCAACAGGTATTGCAGTTAGGGCTATAGCACCGTACATAAAAAGCAAGGAAGTGGATCCTGCAGTGCTAGTTATAGATAATTATTGTAATTATGTTATAAGTCTTTTAAGTGGTCATTTAGGTGGGGCAAATGAGATCACACTAAAAGTAAGTGCGATTTTATCTGCGAAAGCTATAATAACTACTGCTACAGACAATTTAGGTATTACTGCTCCAGATATGATAGCAAAAGACAATGGATTTATTATTGAGAATTTGAAAAAAGCAAAAGAAATAGCTGCTCTTTTAGTAGAAGGGAAAAATATTGGTTTTTTTGATGAAAAAGGAATAATGAAAACACCTGCTGGATATAGTAGTAATTTAGAGGATATTTGTGGATTAGTATGTGTTTGTAGCTGTGAGAACATTAATACGGGTTTAGTTGAAAATATAACACCTACTCTTAAATTAATTAGAAAAAATATTGTACTTGGGATAGGATGTAGGAAAAAATTTCCCTATGAAAAAATGAAGCAAACTGTATTAAGGATGCTTAAAGAGTATAATATAGATAGTAGGTCTATAATGTCAATAGCAACTGTTGATATTAAAAAAGATGAAGTGGCAATAGTGGAATTAGCAAATTATTTTAAGTGTCAGCTTAAAGTATTTACTATAGAAGATATAAAAACAATACAACATAAATTTAGCGGAAGCGATTTTGTAGAGAAGACTATCGGAGCTCGTGCTGTTTGTGAGCCTTGCATAGAACTTAGTGGGGCAAAGATTATAAAAAATAAGATGAAATTAGAAGGTATGACCTTATGCATAGGGGAAGTATGATATAATAGAGAAGATGTTCTAAAGAAAAGATGTATAAATGAGCATATTTTGAAAATAAGAAGGATTTCAATGAATATTTATAGAATATATTATAGTAGACTATAAATAATTTAAGAATAGTTTTAAATATTTCAAAAATAACAAGTCAAATATGACTTAGTAACAATTATAGAATAAGAGGAGTGTATTTATATGACAACAGATAACAATGAAGAAGTTACAATGAAAGATATGACAACAGACGTAAAAGAGGAAGTTACAATGAAAGAAGCAATGGATAATACTGAGGATTCTACAGTTTATATTCATAGCGGAGAAATTGTACAAGGAACTGTACTTTCTGTAAGTGAAGACGAAGCGATAGTTAACATCGGATTTATGACAGATGGAGTTATACCAAAAGAAGAGATATCAAATGAAAAAGAAGCAAATATTACAGATATTGTGAAGATTGGTGATGAAATTTCTGTATATATAATGAAAATTAATAATGGAGAAGGAAATGTGCTTTTATCTAAAAAAAGAGCAGATAGTCTTAAAGTTTGGGATAGATTCCAGGAAATTTTAGATGAAAACAAAACTTTAGAGATAACAGTTAGTGATATTGTAAAAGGTGGAGCTACAACTTATATTGAAGGAGTTAGAGCATTTATACCTGCGTCACAAATGTCAGATGCATATATAGAAAATCTACAAGACTTCAAAGGTAAAACAATGGAAGTTAAAATAATTGAACTTGATAAAGAAAATAAAAACATAGTTTTATCTAGAAGAGTAATAGAAAAAGAAGAAAATCAAGCTAAAAGAGAAATACTATGGAATGAACTTAAAAAGGGTGAAAAGAGAAAAGGCGTTATAACTAGACTAGCTAAATTTGGTGCTTTTGTAGATTTAGGTGGTATTGATGGTCTTATTCACGTTTCACAATTATCATGGAAAAGAGTTCAAGATCCATCAGAAGTAGTATCAGTTGGAGACGAAGTAGAGGTTGATGTTTTAGATTTTGATAAAGAAAAGGGAAGAATATCTCTAGGACTTAAGGAAGCTGCAGGAAACCCTTGGAACAATATTGCAAGCAATTATAAGCCAGGTTCTATAGTAGAAGGAACCATTGTAAAACTTATGGATTTTGGTGCTTTTGTACAACTTGAATCAGGAGTAGAAGGACTAGTTCATTTGTCAGAAATATCAGAGGAACGAATAGCTAAGGTTTCTGATGTTCTAAAAGTTGGAGAAGTTGTAAAAGTAAAAATTGGTGAAATAAATGAAAAAGATAGAAGAATAAGTCTAAGCATTAGAGAAGCAGCAAGAGGTAATGAAGATTTTTCACAGTATAAGCAAGAAGAACAAAGTGGATTAACTTTAGGAGATATATTAGGAGATAAATTTAAGGATTATAAATTTTAATATAATTTTAGTATAAAGTGAAAATTTAATATAATTTATAAGGCAAAACAATAATTATTGTTTTGCCTTATAATAATTTAAGGAGGGTATGATATTGCTAATGTGTGAAATATGTGGAAATCCAGCGGATAAACATCATATAGTTTATAAAAGCCAAGGAGGCATCGAATTTCCACTTAACTTTAGATACCTTTGCTCATATCATCATAGAGGAAATGTGGGGCCTCACAAAAATAGAAGATTAGATTTAGAATATAAAATAAGTATGCAGAGACAACTTGAAGATGTTTTAATAAAAGGGTTTTATTTTATTGAAGAATTAGAATCTTTACTTAAAATAAATAGGGGCATGATTAAAAGATTATTTAAGGAAGTTGATATAAATAATAAAACCCTTAAAAAGAGTGATATTATTTTTAGGATTATGGGTAGGAAAAAATATGATGAGAAAATGCTTTTAGAAGTAAAAATTTCAGAAAAAAACTTTAAAGAAATATAAACAATTAATATTTTTGATGTTTAGCCCTTATTAAATAGTGCATTTATAATATAGATGGCATGACCGAGTTCACTATGAGCAAATTGCTTTAGTTCAACTCGGTAACCTAATTCAATTTCTGTTTAATAAAGGACCAAAGATGATAATTATACTATAGACAATACTCTTTTGCTACCAATGATGAACACTAAGACAAAGACAGAAGTCAGAGCGATAGTTCCTCCGGGTGCACAGTTTATGTAGTAGGATATGACAAGTCCTAAAATTATGTCAATAAAGCCGAACATTATGGAGTAAATTAGGGTTTGTTTAAAACCTTTATTTAGTTGCAGGGATGTGGCTACAGGTAATGCTATCATAGAGGACATAACAAGTATGCCGAGTATTCTTAGGGATACTGAAATAGTGGCCCCTACGAGTAGTGCGAAAATATAGTTGATTATCTTAACTTTTACACCAGAAACCTTGGCTCCTTCTTCATCGAAAGTAATATATAATAATTGATTATATAAAGAAAGTAAAGTTATAATAGATATTATACTCAGTACAAGCATTATGTATAAATCAGTTTTTGTGACTGTTAGGATGCTTCCAAACAGAAAGGAATTAACATTAGCACCGGCTTTACCTGTACTTACTAAAGTTATTCCAATACCTACACTAAAGGTAAGTATAATCGCTAGAATTAATTCTGCATATTTTTTATAATAATCTCTTAAAAATTCAATAGATAATCCGCATAAAGCTGTAAACACAAAAGCACAAAGTATAGGATTGTACCCTAAAATCAGACCAATTGCTACTCCGGCGAAGGAGGCATGGGACATAGTATCACCCATCATAGAATATCTTTTTAGTACAAGAAAGACACCTACAATTGGAAATAAAATTGAAATTAAAACCGATGCAATTAAAGCATTTTGCATAAAACCATATTCAAACATAAAGTCATTTTACCCCCTTTTTTCAGTTAATTTATATTTATAATCAAGTATAGTATAAAGTATTCCATTACCATGGCTCATTTCGAAAATATTAGTCGAATTCTCAAGTGCAGCTTTCAAATTATGTTCCACAGAAACAACTGTAATACCTAAGTTTTCATTTAATCCTTTAATAATTCCATATATGTCTTCCATGCTTTGCATGTCTATACCAGTAGATGGCTCATCTAAAATAAGTAGCTCAGGGTTACCAATTAAACTTCTAGCAATAAAAATTTTTTGTTGTTGTCCTCCGGAAAGGTTGCCAATAAGAGTATGAGTATGATCAGCCATTGCTACAGCGTTTAGACTTTGTAAAATTAGACGTTTATCTTTAAGCTTTAACACTTTCCTGTGGCAATTCAGCATCTCATAAACTGTTATAGGGAACTGTGCATTAAAATTTTCAACTTTTTGCGCTACATAGGCCATTTTAGATGTAGATATATTAATTTGACCACTATTAGGTTTTAGTAAATTTAATATTAATTTAATTAAAGTACTTTTGGCACTACCATTTTCACCTAAAATTGAAACGTAATTTCCTTTCTCAATTTTAAGATTAACATCATCGAGTATATAGGGTTTTGAATTTGTATATGTAAAACATAAATTTTTTATGTCAATCATGTAGATCCTCCTCATTAATGCTTTAATTCAACAACTATTAATTACTATAAAATTAAATATGCAAAGGGCAATATTAATATGCATAAAAAATAGCAGTAACAATTATTATACACCCAAATGCGAATAACTTGCAATAAGTCTATTTAATATTATTGACCAATAATTATATAAATATATCTCATAAAATTTATATAATTGGTAAAACTGTATATGATGATACTTTATTTTATAGCATATTTAATATTGCTTAAGTATTTTTCAATAAAAATGCATACTTTTATGTGTTTAAAGAAGAGAGGTAGTGTTATTATGAATAAAAACGAAGGCTCAACCCATATGATTAGTAGGGTAGCTAAAGACAGTCAAGGAGAAATCACAGCATATGAACTAGAAAATGGAGAAATAGTTTCAAAAGAACAAGCTGTATTACTTGCAAGGCAAGGAAATATAAGTGGGGTTTCTGTCTCAACTTCGAAAAAAGGCGAGGAGTTCTTAAGAAGTCTACCTGATCAAAATAAAGCTAATAATTTAGATAGTTTGCCTGTTATAGATGATAATGATATATACTAACTACTAACTAAAAAAAATTTTCTAATAAAAAGAATTGATAAGTATACAACACTAAGGAAACAGGAGCATTGATTGCTCTTGTTTTTTTGGTTTAATTTAATTTAAACTGAAGGGGACGGTTAATGACTAATGAACTTCAACTGAGGGAATGGGGACAGTTAACAACTAATGTGTCTGATTGGGAATTTTCCTTGAAAAAACTTTTTATTTAGAATACTATAAAGGTGTGTTCAAATAGACTTAAATTATAATTAAACATACAATACATCTATATTACGATAATTTTTATCCTTTATTACGTGAAAATCATGTAATAAACTTAAAGTAGAAGGAGGAGAAAAAGATGGAACTTCTAGAAAAGACCTTACAGTGTATTCAGCCACCAAATAAAGAAGCTATGAAAAAGGCTTGGGATAGGCTTGATAGTTTAACAAAACCTATAGGAAGTCTTGGTGAAATAGAAAATATTATAGCTAAGATTGCAGGAATTACAGGACTTATACATAATAAAATTAATAAAAAGAATGTTGTTATAATGTGCAGTGATAATGGAGTTGTAGAAGAGGGCGTGTCTAACTGCCCTAAGAGTGTAACCGCTACAGTTACCAATAACTTCACTAAGAAAATTACTGGTGTATATGTTTTATCAAAGTTTGCTGGAAGTGACATTACAGTTGTAGATGTAGGTGTCGATGCGAAATTCAATAATCCTAAAATTATAAATAAAAAAATAGCATATGGTACCATGAATATGATGAAGGGGCCTGCTATGACTAGAAAGCAGACAATTAAAGCTATAGAGGTTGGTATAGGCACAATTGATGGTTTAGTACTTGAAGGTTATAACTTGTTTGGAACAGGGGAAATGGGGGTAGGAAATACGGCCACAAGTGCGGCGATATTAGGCGTTTTTTCAGGACTTGAGGTAAGTATGACAGTAGGCAAAGGCTCTGGAATTACAGAGGAGCAATATATTAATAAAAAGAGAGTAATTAAAAAATCGATTGAAGTAAATGAACCAGATAAAAATGATGTTATTGATGTGTTATCAAAAGTTGGAGGATTTGATATTGCAGGATTATGTGGTTGTTTTCTGTCTGCTGCAAAAAACAGAGTGCCGATTGTTATTGATGGCTTTATAGCCTCAGCAGCGGCACTGTGCGCTTATAAATTAAACCCCCTAGTAATAGAGTATATATTCGCATCTCACTTGTCTGCGGAACCGGGAGCATCATTTATCATGAATGAAATAGGATTAAAACCCATGTTGAATTTGAATATGAGATTAGGTGAAGGATCAGGATGTCCGCTTGCTTTTAATATAATTGAGGCAGCGTTGTACACAATGGACAATATGGGAACGTTTGAAGATGCATCGCTTGATAGCAAAAAATATATTGATATAAGGGAGAATACCATAGGGTAGAATATAGGTGTGAGAATTTATGAATATTTATTTGTTAAGGCATGGCCAGACTGATGAAAATAGAAAAGGTTCTTATTATGGTAATTTGGATATAAGCCTAAATGCTGTTGGAGTAAAGCAAGGTAATAAAGTCAAATTTTTTTTTAATGATATAAAATTAGATAAAGTTTATGTTAGTGATAAAAAAAGAACTTTGGAAATGGCGAAATTAGTTTTAGGACAAAAAGATATTGGGATTATACAGGATAATAGGATAAATGAAACTAATTTCGGAGATTTTGAAGGTAGAACCTACGAAGAAATTAAGAGAATTTATCCTAAAGAATGTTTATGTTGGAAAGACAATTGGAAAGAATTTGTGCCCCCCGGTGGTGAAAGTTATATTAAGTTGTGTGAACGAGTTAAGAGTTTTATGGAGCATATTAAAATGTTGGAATTTAATAATATTTTAATATGTGCTCATTCCGGGGTCATAAGAGCTATATATTGTTATATAATGAATGAAAACATAGATTTGTTTTGGAAATTTGGATGTAAAAATGGTGATATAAGCATTATAAAATATGAATACGGTAATTTATATATTGATGCAATTATGCATATTTAAGAAAATATTTGTGCTTAAGAATATGTTTGGAGTGATAGGAAGGATGTTATACATATTTTCACGGTAATAATTACGTTGATAAAAAATAATTTTATTATTAAGAAAAGAGGTGGGGTTTGCATGGGGAAATCTTTGCAAGCAAAAAATGAGAGAATATTTAAATGACTTTTTACTGTTTTTTCAGTTTTTTACACGTATACCGATAAATAGAAGCTTAAAGTGTGACAAAGTAAACTTTAGACGGGGATCCGTATTTTTCCCAGTGGTTGGATTATTTATAGGAATTGTCCAGTGGTTAGTTTATTACATATTAATAAAAGTTCTACCAGTAAATATTACATCAGTATTTGTAGTTATTATACCAATAGTTATTACTGGAGGATTACATGTAGATGGGCTAGGAGATACATGTGATGGTTTTTTTTCATTAAAAGGTGACAAATATAAGATAATAGAAGTTATGAAGGACAGCACAGTAGGCACTTATGCTACTATTGCTATAGTATTTGATATGTTAGCACGATATGCAGCGGTGAATACTGTAATACAAATGAATTTGCCATTTATACTAATTGCAACGCCAATAATTGCAAGATTTACTGTGGTCTTCATTTCCTTTATAGGGAAAAATGCTAAGGAAACAGGATCGGGTAACATATTTATTGGAAATGTTGATGTTAAAAGGATAGCAATTACAGGTATTATAACTATTACATTTAGCACTTTATTAATAGGATTTAATAAAAGTCTTATACTAATAGTTTCAGCGTTATTTTTAAGTTTTTTGTTTAATAAGTTTTGCGAGAGTAAAATTACGGGACTTACAGGTGATAGCTTGGGAGCTAATAATGAATTAGTTGAAATTCTAACTATGATATTATTTGTAGCACTAAACTAAAAGTAAGCATAATCACTTCCATGTAACTTCTCACTATAATATTGACAGTATGTCCTAAGTATAATAGAATAATATAAAATCGAATAGAATTTTAGGTGCCTAGTATTAGGTGAAAAGGGAATGTGGTTTAAATCCACAACAGCCCCCGCTACTGTAATTGACGACAAATTTTTAAATGCCACCCTGCAATGTTGAAATGAGGGAGGCTAAGAAAAAGAAACTCAAAAGTCAGGAGACCTGCCTAAATGATGTTAACAAGCTTTCGGTGGGAAAGAACTTTTTAATGTAGTTAATTTAAATATGAATTAATTAAAAAGTAGTCGCTATCTTAATTGCACTACTTTTTTATTTTTTGAAAATGTTAAGAAGAGATTATATAAAATTAAAAAATATTTTAGTAAGGTGGAAAAAAAATGAAGAAGGCAATATTAGTTGTAAGTTTTGGAACGACATATGAAGATGCAAGAAAAGTAACTATTGATATAATAGAAGAAAAAATAAAACATACATTTATAGATTATGATATAAGAAGAGCATTCACATCACATGTTATTCTTAGAGTATTAAAAAATAGGGACAATATTTATATAGATACTCCAGAAGAGGCTTTGCAAAAATTAAAAAATGAAGGTTATAGTGATGTAATTGTCCAGCCTTTGCATGTTATCCCTGGAGTGGAATTCGATTATATAAATAATGTAGTTAAGAGATACAAGTCTAGTAAAGCATTTGAAAACATCGTTATAGGGAGACCTCTTATATGTTTTAAGGGAGAAGAGGATGGTGTGCCAGATGATTACTCAATAATGCTCGATGCTCTCTCAAAACAATTGCCACAAGATGACACAGTGATTTTAATGGGACATGGTACAAACCATATCGCAAATGCAGTATATTGTTGTTTTGAAAGTGTTTTAAGAGATAGAGGATTTATTAATGTTCATGTAGCGACAGTGGAAGGCTATCCAACTTTGGATAGAGTAATACCTAATATTATGGCGCAGGGAAGCACGGAAGTTATTTTAATGCCACTACTGCTAGTAGCAGGTGACCATGCCAAGAATGACATGGCGGGAGACTCGGAAGAGTCATGGAAGAGCATTTTAGAGGGGAAAGGTTTTAAAGTTAAGACATACCTGCATGGCTTAGGTGAAAATAGCGATGTTCAAGATATTTATATACAGCATATTAATGATGTAATTAATAAAAAGTATAAGAGTGTAGGAAAAACAGATAAGGGTATTTAGCATTGTAAGGAGTTACTAATAACAAAATCACCGCTAGAGTGGGTTTGACAGTAGAAAGGAAGGTATTTAATGATACATGGTGGAGATGTTTATACTAAGGGATTACTTGAGGGACGAGAATTAATAGATTATAGTTCTAACATAAATCCATTAGGAGTTCCTAAAAGCTTCATTGATAATATTAGTGAAGCAGTAGATGCATTGACAAGATATCCAGATATTCAGTACAGGAATGTGTTAAAGGCGTTAAAAGAATATGTTGGTTGCTCAGAAGAGTATTTTGTTTTAGGAAATGGTGCAGCAGAAATAATTGATTTAGTTATATCTTGTCATAAAAGTTTACTAATTGTGGTGCCTTCCTTTGTAGAATACGAAATTGATGCTAAGAAGTGGGATAGCCATATAGAGTATTCATACTTAAAAGAGAATACCTTATTAAATTATGAATATGTTGAACTCTCTTATGATTACGAAGATATTCTAAAAAAACTACAAAATGTAGAAGGCGTGATTTTAGGTAACCCCAATAATCCTAATGGCAATATCATCGATAAAGCCCAGTTTCAAAAAATTCTTGAATATTGCGAGAGTAATGGCAAAGTAATAATAATAGATGAAGCATTTATCGAATTTACCGGCGAGCAGCAGCATAGTTTTGCTGGCAGTGTTAAAAGATACAAATGTTTATTTATAATACGAGCTTTAACTAAATTTTTTGCAATGCCTGGTGTAAGGTTTGGGTATGGAGTAAGTAGTAATGCTAGTTTAATAAAAAAGATTAAAGACAAACAAAATCCATGGAACATAAACTGTTTTGCAGAAGTTGCTGCACTTTGTGTGTTAAAGGATGACATTTATATTGAAAAGAGCAAAGAGTGGATAAGAGAGGAAAGACCCGATTTTTTGAAATTGTTGAAAACTATTTCATTTATAGATAAAGTGTTTTTAACCTTTGGAAATTTTGTACTATGCAAATTAAAGGGACTAGCCTTTGAAAAAGGAATAAACATTCAAAAAGGAATAACTTCAGAGGTGATTTATAAACTATGTCTAGATCAAGGCTTTGTTATAAGAAAAGCGGATAATTTTAGAGGACTAGATAAACAGTATATAAGGCTCGCAATTAAGGATAATGATAGAAATGAAAAACTTATCCAGTGTTTAAAAAACATAGAATTGAGAGTGAAAACATTTAGGTACGTTAATAATTAAATAAATTTTTGGACTAAATTAACTGAGGAAAAAAGAGGGACGGTTAAGAACTAATTCATATTTAGAGGCAAGTCCACAAAAGGATGTGAATATAAATGAAGAGTATAATTATAGCTTCCAATTCTAGCGGTGGTGGTAAAACCACAGTGACATTGGGAATTATGAAAGCGTTAAAAAATAGAGGATTTGAGGTACAAGGGTATAAAGTAGGACCTGATTATATAGACGCAGCTTTTCATACAAAGATAACGGGACAAGATTCAAGGAATTTGGATTTATATCTTATGGGCGATGAGGGAGTTAGGGCTAGTTTCTCAAGAGGATATGGAGACCTTGGTGTAGTTGAAGGCGTAATGGGATTGTATGATGGGAAAGGTGTAGACACATCATATTCTACGTATCACCTATCGAAGGTTTTAGACTTGCCTATTATACTTGTATTGTCGCCAAAGGCTCAGGTAGCGACTCTTTGTGCAGAAATTAATGGAATAGTTAGTTTTAAAGACGCTGATATAAAAGGAATAATACTAAACAATATAACAGAAAGTTATTATAAATTACTTAAAGCAGTCATTAATAAAAATTGTAACTTGGAGGTTTTAGGATACCTTCCGAAAGACGAGAGATTAGATTTAAAAAGTAGGCATTTAGGATTAATTCAAAGTAGTGAAATAGAGGATTTAGAGGGAAAAATTGAAATTTGTGCGCAGTTATTAGAAAAACATTTGGATATGAACTTATTATTAGAACGATTTAAAGAAAGTGAAAAATTTATTGATAATTTCCATGTTGAGAATAGGGGAAAAAGAATAGCTATAGCATATGACAAAGCTTTTAGTTTTTATTATAAGGAAAATCTAGAGCTTCTAGGTGAAATGGGAGAAGTTATATACTTTAGTCCCCTTATTGATAAGGAGCTACCCAATAATATTGATTTTCTTTATCTAGGTGGTGGTTATCCCGAGGTATTTATAAAGGAACTATCTGAAAATACATCCATGCTTAATAGCATAAAAAAAGCTCTAGATAATGGACTTCACTGTTACGCCGAATGTGGAGGATTAATGTACCTTACTTTGGGGGAAATACCTTTAGCTGAAGAACAAATATCACATAATGCCGTGGGCTTTTTTAATGGGTATTATACCTTAACTAAAAAACTTCAGAATTTTGGATATGCGCAAATTAAGGTAGAAGTAGAAAACACTATTTTGCCAAAAGATATAAGTATAAACTGTCATGAGTTTCATAAATCCTTTGTTAATTTAACAGAAGAAAAGATATTTAACCTGTCTAAGGAGGTTTATGATGGAAGTCAGAAAAGTTGGGTATGTGGATATGTTAAGAAAAATACAATAGGGGTATATGGACACGTACACTTTTTTGAAAACTTACAATGGTTTAGAAAAATTTTAATTTAGGTTATTAGTTGTTAACTGTCCCCGCTTATTCTTGCTTATTGGACACTTATTTATCGTAAAAGAAAAGGAGATTTAAATATGGATTATATAAAAGTTCCTATGGATATAGAAAAGAAAAGTTTTGAAATTATTGGAGAAGAAATGGGAGAACATAGTTTTTTAGATAGAGAGCTTTCAATAATTAAAAGAGTAATACATACTACTGCTGATTTCGATTATAAAAATATTGTGTATATTCGTGATGGGGCTATTGAGGAGGCTACAGCGTTACTTAAAAAGGGAACAATTATATATACTGATACAAAAATGGCACTAGCAGGAATAAATAAAAAAGTACTTAAAGACTTAAACTGTAATGCAATGTGCTATGTTAGTGATGAAAAAGTGGCAGAGATAGCAAAAGCTCGTCACATAACACGTTCTATGGCAGCAGTCGAGAAAGCAGTAGAAGATGGAGTGGAATTCTTTGTATTCGGTAATGCACCTACAGCTTTGTTTAGACTAAAGGAATTAATTCAGGAGGGAAAATGCAATGCCAAATTTATATTGGCAGCACCCATTGGCTTTGTTGGCGCAGCTGAATCTAAAAAAGAAATTGAAAAATTGGACATTCCAATGATTGTTGTAAGGGGTAGAAAAGGTGGAAGCACGGTGGCTGCATCTATATTAAACGCACTAATGTATATGATAGTAGATAGAATTTAACATGTAACTGGGGTTTCATAGTTATTAGAACTTAAAATAAATAAGAAACTTATCAGGGGGTACATAACAATGCTTAATTTATATGTTAATTATAATGGCAAAAAACTTAGATGTGGATACACAACTGGTTCTTGCGCGGCGGGGGCTGCAAAAGCTGCGACGCAAATATTATATTATGATACTTATTTAGATGAGATAAGGATAGACACTCCAAAGGGTATAGAACTATTACTTCCTATATATAAGGTAGTAAAGGGAGAACACTTTGTTGAATGCTGCATTATAAAGGATGCAGGAGATGACCCTGATGTAACTCACGGCATGGAAATATGGGCAAGGGCTGAAAAAGCAGAATCAGGATATACCTTAAAAGGTGGAAAAGGCGTTGGGATAGTTAGGGGAGAAGGATTATATGTACCTAAAGGTGAATGGGCAATAAACCCTATACCTAGAAAAATGATAGAAAAAGAAGTAAAAGAGGTGCTCCCAAAAGAAGCTGGGATTACAATAACTGTATTTGTACCCAGGGGGGAAGAAGTAGCCAAGAAAACATTTAATCCTAGGTTAAACATTGAGGGCGGTATATCAATACTAGGAACTACAGGTATCGTAACACCAATGTCTGAGGAAGCTCTTACAGAATCTATTCATATAGAAATATCTCAAAAGGTTGCTGCTGGGCATAAAAACCTAACCTTGGTTTTCGGTAATATGGGAGAAGATGTGGCTGAAAAAGTAGGCCTTAAAACTGATAATATAGTAATGGTTTCTAACTTTATAGGATTTGCAATAAACAGTTGCATGGAAAAACATATAGAGAATATTGTGCTGGTAGGACATATAGGAAAGGCATGTAAAATAGCAGCGGGATGTTTTCAAACTCACAGCAGAGTATGTGATGTGAGGCTTGAAGTAATAGCTCTAGAATTAGCTTTAATAGGAGCACCTACAGATATTGTCACTAAGGTTTATAAGGAAAAAACTACTGAGGGAGCAATAAATTTATTAGGCGAAGATTACAAGTCAATATATGAAAATATTGCAAATAAGGTAAAGGAAAGATTATTTCAATATACTTATGAAACAATTCCAGCAGAGGTTATAATGTTTTCTATGAATAAGGGGATTCTGTATGACACAAGGGATAAGTAAAAAAGTTAACAACTAATGAACTAAAAAAATCAAAGGGAAGAGGTAGCAGAATATATGGTTTATATAGTGGGCATAGGGCCTGGTAGCCCTAAATATATTATTCCTTTGGCAGTGAAGACTATGGAAAAGGTTGATGTTATAATAGGATTTGAAAGAGCTATAGCGAGTATACCTAAAATTAATGTGCAAAACATAACAGTCAAAAAATTAGATGATATTATTAATTATGTAATAACAAATAATGATAAAGATATAGCTATAATAGCATCAGGTGACCCATGTTTTTATGGTATAACAAACTATATAAAGAATAATTTTGAGGGTGAAATAGAAATAATACCTGGCATAAGCTCTTTTCAATACTTAATGTGCAAGCTCCAAAAACCATGGCAAAATGCCTATATTGGTAGCATGCATGGAAGACGAGAAGAATTTATAAAAGTTGTAAGTAAATATGAAATATCTGTGTGGCTTACGGATAAAAGCAATTCACCACAAGCGCTGTGCACAAAACTTTATGAAAATGATATTAAAGCTACAATATATGTGGGAGAAGAATTATCATATGCGGATGAGAGAATAATAAAAGGTACAGTTGCAGAAATTAAGGATAAAAATTTTAATAACCTCAGCGTGGTTGTTATTGAAAGTATGTCATCGAATATAAATTGAATAAGACATAAATAAATTAAAATACTATTCATTATTTGTGTATTAAAGTTATGGAGGACGAAACATGGCAAAATTATATGGTGTAGGGGTAGGACCTGGAGACAAAGAACTACTTACTATTAAAGCAATAAGAACTATAGGAAAATGTGATGTAATAGTAGTGCCCAGTGCTATGAATGGAGGAAAAAGTATAGCCCATGAAATAGCCGAAGAATATATTAACAATAAATCTGAAGTCTTAGTTAAACATTTTCCTATGGGGGGAGCAGAACAGGAATCTAAAATATATGAAGCCTTTAAATCTATTGAAGAAAAGCTTAAGGATGGGAAAGATGTAGCTTTTTTAACTATAGGAGATCCGTTTGTATACAGCACATACATATATCTTTTAAATTACATAAAGGAAAGTGGATACGAAGTTGAAACAGTTCCAGGCATAACCTCATTTTGTGCTTGCGCCAGCATTGCTAATGAGCATTTAGTAATAGGGAATGAACCGCTTTTAATACTTCCAGCAACTAGGCTTGATACTATAAAGGATGAAAAATTCTTAGTAATTATGAAGGTTTATAAAGTTGAAGAAGAAGTCTTAAATTGCCTTGAAGCAAAGGGTTATAGCTATGTATATGTTAAAAAAGCAGGTAGAGAAGGACAAGAAGTTCTAAGGTGTCGTGAAGATATTTTAAAAAACAAAGAATATATGAGTTTAATCATTGCTAGGAAAGAATAAAAGCAATTAAAAGGCTGAAAAAGGCGGGACGGTTAACAACTAATTTAACAGTACTTAATATTTAATACTTAATAAAGGATAGGTGAATTTAATGGTATATTTTATTGGCGCAGGACCAGGTGATGTGGATTTAATAACGGTGAAGGGAAGAAATATATTATCTAGTGCAGATGTAGTTATATATGCGGGATCACTTGTTAGCGCTGAGCATATCACATTTTGTAAAGAAGATGTAGTAGTTCATAATTCAGCTTCAATGACTCTTGAGGATGTTATAGAGGTTATGAGAAAAGCACATAGAGCAAATAAAAATGTAGTAAGATTACATACCGGTGACCCAGCTATATATGGAGCTATAAAAGAGCAGATGGATGAACTAGATAAATTAAATATAGATTATGTTATAGTGCCAGGAGTAAGCTCTTTCTCAGCAGCAGCATCTGTTATTAAAAAGGAATTTACGCTACCAAGTGTAACCCAAACTCTAATATTAACAAGGGTTGAGGGAAGAACACCAGTACCAGAAACTGAGGATTTAGAAAAGCTTGCGTCAGTTGGTGCATCAATGGCTATTTTCTTATCCATAAGTATGATAGATAAAGTGGTTGCAAAACTTAAAGCAGGTTACAAAAGGAATGTTCCAATAGCTGTTATTGAACGAGCTACATGGCCAGATGAAAGAGTTATTATTGGAACTTTAGATGATATAGCAGAAAAGGTTAAAATGGCTAAAATAACAAAATGTGCTCAAATCCTTGTAGGTGATTTTATAGATTGCGAATATGATAAAAGCCGTTTGTATGATAAGACATTTACACATATGTTTCGTGAAGGAAAAGAATAGATAGAGAAGGGGACGTTAAATTGGGAAAATTATATGTAATAGGAATAGGCCCGGGTGGACTTCCTCATATGACGATAAGGGCAATGGACGCCATAAAAGAAAGTGATATAGTTGTAGGTTATAACAAATATATAGATATGATAAAACCACTATTAAAGGATAAGGAAATATTCTCTACAGGCATGAAGGGTGAAGAAGAGCGGTGCAAAAAAGCACTAGAACTTAGTCATAATAAGGTAGTTAGTGTAATAAGTACTGGTGATTCTGGTATTTACGGAATGGCAGGTTTAATTCTTCAACTTAGGGTAAATGAGGAAGTTGAGGTTATCCCAGGAGTTACAGCGTCTTCTGCTGCAGCATCTATCCTTGGAGCACCTTTAATGCATGATAATTGCAATATAAGTTTGAGTGATTTAATGACGAGCTATGATTTAATTAAGAAAAGGGTAGATTTGGCCTCAGAAGGCGATTTTGTTATTTCGTTGTACAATCCTAAAAGTAAGGGTAGACCTCATTATTTAAGAGAGTGCATAGATTTAATAAGAAAACACAGAGCAGGAACTACTCCTATAGCTGTAGTTAAAAATGCTCTTAGAGGTGGACAAGAAGTAAATATATCCACATTAGATACCTTTGACGAGAATATAGTTGATATGTTATCCATTGTTATAATTGGTAACAGTCAAAGTTATGTAAAAGGTGGTAAATTTATAACACCGAGAGGCTATAAGGTTTAGAAAATTGAAGGACGGTTAATACCTATTAAGCTTTTAGCATAATAAATAAGGAAAAGTTATTAACTGTCCCCGCTTTAATTTTAATTATAAATAATACAAAGTTATTAACCGTCCCCAACTGTTTTTAACAATTTTTAGTAGGATGTGAATAAATATGATAGGTTTAATTGTAGGTACGTCAGAAGGAAAAAATATTCTCTCAGGATTAAATAAGTTTACAGAGGATATTTTCATCTCAACAGCTACGGCTTATGGTGCAGAGCTTTTAAAAGATTATAAATATAGAATTTTTAATGACAAACCATTAAATTTAGAGGGACTAATGCAAGTTATAAGAAAGAATGATATAAAAATACTAATTGATGCATCACATCCTTATGCTCTTGAAATCACTCAAAACGCAATTGAAGCTTGTAGCATCTATGGAGTACAATATGTTAGATATGAGAGGCCAACTGTTCTAGATGAGTTTAAGAATATTAAAAATGTTAATGTCGTAGAAGATTATGATAGTTTGTATACACAACTTAAAACAGTAAATGGAACTATTTTAAATACCACTGGTAGTAAAAATATAGATAAAATTCTAGATTTTAAATTAAAAAACAGGATAATACATAGAGTGCTACCTTCTGTTAAGGTTCTAGAGGAAATTTTAAAACTAGGAATAAAAGTAGATGATATAGTAGCTATGAAGGGACCTGTAGGTTACGAATTAAATTGTGGATTTATTAAACAATTCAAGGCTCAAGCAATACTCATGAAGGATAGTGGAGTGCAAGGTGGAACTTATGATAAAATAAAAGCAGCTATAGATAACAATATACCAGCATTTATAATAGGAAGAAAACCTATGGAGTATTCGAAAGTGTTTTACAGTGAGATAGAATTGGTGGCATATATTTTAGTAATAATCAAATCGCAATAAGTAAATGTACATAAAAACTAAGTGGAATGGCTTGCGCCTATACCTCGAGCCCTCTTTAGCTTAATTCTAGCTAAGGGGGGGTTATTATTTTTGTATTATCTAAAAGTTATTGACTGTCCCTGTATACTAAATTTAAATTAGTTATTAACCGTTCCCGCCCCCCAAACATTTATATGTATCAATATTGATACATATAAATTATAGTGATACAATGCTAGTATAATGTAATTTAGGAGGAGTTAATTTGAACAAAATAGCTTTAATTACTGACACTACAAGCGATTTAAGCAGTGGTGATATAGAAAAATATAATATAAACGTATTACCCTTTAGGATTATCTATTCTGATAGAGAATATTTCGATAATGTAGATATTACGCCACAAGAGGTTTATAATAATATGTCAAAAGAAGTACCTACATCCTCTTTGCCATCAATGAAGGATATGGAGGAGTTATTTTTAAAATTGGAGGAGCAGGGTTACACGCATGCTATAGCGATAACCTTATCCACAGGATTATCTGGTATATTTAATGCTATGAAACTTACAAGTGAAAATCACCCAGGAATTAATACCTACGTATGTGATTCAAAATCTATTGCCTTGGGCGAAGGATTAATAGTTACAGAATGTGGGAAGCTTATACAGGAAGGAAAGAGTTTTGAGGAAGTTGTTAACGCAATTCCATCTATTAAAAAAAGAATCCATCTATATTTTGTGGTAGGTACTTTAGAGTACTTAAAAAAAGGCGGAAGAATAGGAAAAGTTGCAGGCACGATAGCTGAGCTTTTAAATATTAAACCTATAATTACGTTAGATGATGAGGGTAAGTATTGTACTTGCGAGAAGGTAAGAGGTAGGAAGCAATCGCTTAATAAACTTGTAGAACTTACAAATAATATCTTGGATAAAAAGAAGTGCAGGGTTTACGTAGTGCATGGTGATGCAATAGAGGAGTCCCAAAAGGTAATGGAAAAAATAAGTAACCATCCTAATGCTATTTCTGTTGAATTTGGAGGATATATAAGTCCTGTATCAGGTGTTCATAGTGGACCAGGTTTAGTAGGAATGGTTTGCATAGAGGAACCTTAGATAAAAATGGCTAATATAGAAAGCAAAAAAAATGGGATAGACATTAGGGCTCAGGAAAAGAAGTTGTACGTTGAATACAAGAAGAAACTTTTAGAACTCCGAAAAGTTCAAAAGGAAAAAGAGGCAGTGGGGCAAGTATTTACAAAAGGATTACTACCTTTATATGTGTTATATATTCTGAGCTTAGGAAAAACTAATGGGAATGATATATCTAATAAAATAGGTAAGCGTACAAACGGTCTTTGGAACCCTAGCACAGGTGGGATATATCCTCTTTTAAAAAGATTAGAGAAGGAAAAATTGGTTGTTGGAGAATGGAACAATGCTAAAAAAGTACAGAGAGTTTATAAAATCACAGAAGAAGGTAGACGACAATTAGAAAATAAAAAATATTTGCTTCAAGATAAAATTGAGGAAGCGTTAGAAGTGTTTAAAATAATCTATGGTGATTTATATAATTAAAGTAATAAAACATGAAAGGCTACAGGTGGATTTTATCTACCTGTAGCCTTTTATTTAAATATGACACGAGTATAATTAATCTTCGCGAAAATCTAAGTAAGAACTGCCGTCAAGGGGGATTAAAGCTTGAAGTCCTGGTTGGTCGCTTGCTAGACCTATAGCATAAACTGTATAAAAGCGCTGAGGTTTTAGTCTTATATTAGGAACATATAGGGCAATAGTTGTTGTTCCTGTTGGCCTAACTTCTAAATTATAGGTTCCTGCAGGAATTTCTATATAATCAGTAAATTGTTTGTAACTAATGTTCTTAAATAGAATTTTACCACCCTGCAATGCAATATCAACAGCACCAGCATTAGGTGATAAATGAGCAAATTTAATATAAACCTTATCGCTAGGGTTTACAACTTTAGGTTCAAGAACAAGTAGTAGGTCAATGTTAGGCAATAAACCAATAGCTGCGACGGTATAAATTTTTTCCGGTGGGACAAAAATATCTTTATTAAGTACAGGTGAAGTTTTAGTACCTGCAGCATATAATTTTATATTGTAATCACCAGTCATAACCTCTACATAATCTGTAAAAGCACCATAGGTAAGGTTTTTGAATTTTAATATATCATTAATATACACATCAACCGCTGGGGATTTGGGGGAAGAATGAAGAACCCTAAAATATGAAGTCATTGGGCTAACCCTATACATAGAATCAACTCTATATTGAGAATAAAAATTACTTTCATTTTTTGGATAGTAAAACATAAAAGGCTCCCTTCAAATATCTCTACTATATTATTATATGAGGAATTATCCTAGAATGTTACTCAAATCATATAGCCTAAAAAAGTATCTCCTTTGAAAATTATTGTTCAGATTACATTATATTGATGCTAAAATTGAAATTATTTAAAACATATCTTTTTTATTTAAGAAGTAAATTACAAATATAACCAAAAGGCAGATTAATGCAAATACATACCAGAAACCTATAGCAGTCCTTGCGAATGGTATTCCAGTTACATTCATACCAAATAGTCCAGAAACCATATTAGGTATAGCCATAACTATAGTAATAGCTGCAAGAAATTTCATTACTATATTAAGTTTATTTGATATAACAGAAGCATAGGCATCCATAGTGCCATTTAAAATATTACTATAAATAGTACACATCTCAATTGCTTGTCTGTTTTCAATGATAACATCCTCGAGTACGTCTTTATCTTCTTCATATTTTTGTAGAATGTCAAGTTTAAGCATTTTCTCCAAGGTAATTTCATTTCCTTTTAATGAAGTTGAAAAATACACAAGAGATTTTTCGAGTGCTAATAACTGGATAAGCTCTTTATTTCTTAAGGTCTTATGTAGTTGTTTTTCTACTATGTAGCTTTTTTTATCAATTTGTCTTAGGTATATTAGATAATAGTTTGCAATTCTATATAAAATTTGGAGCATGAATCTTGAACGCTTGAAGGTAAAGAAGGAGCTGATTTTCCCTTCAGCAAAATCAGATAATATTTTACTGTTTTTTAGGCAGACTGTAATTATTACATTATTAGTATGGATCATAGCTATAGGGTAAGTGTCATAGGTTAAAGAGTTATCATCCATATCTGTAAAAGGAATATCTAGTATGATTAATGTACAATCTTCTATGTCTATACGGGAGGTTTCTTCTTCATCTAAAGCAGCCCTTAGAAAATCCATAGGTGCATTGGTATTTTTTGAAACAAATATTAATTCTTCATCTGATGGGTCTATTAAATTAATCCAGCAACCAGGCTCTATGTTTTCTAGTTTTGTTACCTGTTTATTTTCTGTACTGCTATATATTGAAAGCATTACAACACCTCCTAGTATAATTTCCTTTACATTATAGTATATAAAAGATAATTTATACAAGGAACAATTAATTAAATAATTTAAAATACCACCTATTATAGTACTAAACCACAGTTGACAAGAAAGAGAGAATAATTGATAATAGTATATGGAAAGTTATACACATAAATTTATAAAAATAGAATAATAATAAAGTAATTGGACTAAATATATTGTAAAGTATTAGTAAAGGAGTTGAAAATTTATGGATATTTACCCATTATTTATAATTGCTTTAGCACTATCTTTAGATGCATTTGGGGTTGCTTTATGTATAGGATTAAACAATCAAACTAGATTCAAAAATAAGGTTGGATTTACAATGTCCTTTGGATTATTTCAATTTTTATTATCATACGTAGGAGCTTATGCTGGGTTCCTTTTTAATACATATATAGCTTCGATGCCAACTATAATTGGAGGTATGATTATTTCTGTGGTTGGAGTTATTATGATTAAAGAAGGCTTTGATAATCAAGGGAAGTGTCCACTACTAAGGCCTAAGATGTATCTTATTTTAGGGGTATCTGTAAGTATAGATGCAATGGTGGTAGGATTTACGGTATTAAATAATATAACAAATGTCATATTATTAAAAGATACATTATTTATTGGAGGAGTAACTCTTGTAATGGTCGCAATAGCATTTATAATTTCTAAATATTTAAAGAAGATAGAAGTTATAGGGAGATATGCAGACTACATTGGAGGAGTAATTTTAATAATTTTTGGGCTCAAGATGATGTTTTTTTAAAAGAAAGGATGATAAACATGTTAGAGAAATTAAAGAATTTAAATTCATTTAAAGCGTTTAAATATTTTAAAGAAATGAACGAGATTCCAAGAGGTTCTGGAAATGAGAAAGCAGTAAGTGATTGGCTTGTAAACTTTGCAAAAAAACATAATTTAAAAGTTATCCAAGATAAATCACTAAATGTTATAATTAAAAAGCCTGGTACGCAAGGTTTTGAGAATGCTCCTAGTATAATACTTCAAGGTCATATGGACATGGTCTGTGAAAAAAATATAGAGTCAAAACATGATTTTTTAAAAGATCCTATTGAATTTATTGTAGAAGGTGACTTTTTAAGAGCTAACGGGACAACTCTTGGAGCGGACGATGGTATTGCAGTCGCAATGGGCCTTGCAGTGCTTTCATCAATTGATATTCCTCATCCACCAATGGAGTTATTAGTGACAACTGGAGAAGAAATTGGAATGGTTGGGGCACAGGCTCTTGATCCTAAAAATTTAGAGGGAAGAATATTAATAAACATAGATTCGGAAGAAGAGGGAAAACTTTTAGTAAGTTGTGCAGGCGGGGTAAGGGAAAAAATAAAGTTTCCAATAGCCTGGGAAGAGGCAGATAAAAGCTTTGTATCTAGTATAATAAAACTAAGAGGCTTAAAAGGCGGTCACTCTGGAATGGAAATAAACAAGGAAAGAGGAAATGCTAATAAGATTATG